>Ga0209536_100000050_pt1 | contig 155135 bp, 140 predicted proteins | sample DeeMarSeWOR28_12_FD_187461 | JGI IMG/M metagenome (GOLD analysis project Ga0209536, IMG submission 187461) | Marine sediment microbial communities from White Oak River estuary, North Carolina - WOR-2-8_12 (SPAdes) (version 2) | ecosystem: Environmental > Aquatic > Marine > Intertidal zone >...
CTCATAAGGATCGCGCCGCAGGTTGAACAGCAGCGGGAGCCGCAGGACGGTCCAGGGTTCCGCCCAGGCCTGCAGGGTCTGGGGATAACGATGCTCCAGGAAGATCACCTTCCAGTCGTCATAGCGCAGGGCGGTCATGTCGCCGGTGTCCGAGAAATAGAAAATCTCGTTGCGCGGGGTCTTTTCCTCTTTGCCCAGCAGGTAGGGCAGCGTGTTGTAGCCATCGAGGTGGACCCGATATTTACGCCCGATCGCCTTGACGCCCTTTCCCTTCAACTGCTCCTTGATGTTATCCACGCCGGCCATGGCCAGGAAGGTCGGCAGCCAGTCCATGTGGGACATGATCTCGTTCGAGACCCGCCCGGCCTTGATCTTGCCGGGCCAGCGCACCATGGACGGCACGCGGAAGGCCCCTTCCCAGTTGCTGTTCTTTTCGCCCCGGAACGGCGACCACGCCGCATCCGGCCAGGTGTTCATGTGTGGTCCGTTGTCGGTGGAATAGAACACCAGCGTCTCCTCGGCGATGCCAAGCTCGTCGAGCAGATCGAGGAACTGGCCCACATGCATGTCATGCTCGATCATGCCGGCGGCGTACTCGTCGACGTGTTTGCCCGCAGCCTTGTCAGCCATGGCCCGGCGCGCTTCGCTGACGTGGGTCCGGAAGTGCATGCGCGTGCCGTTCCACCAGACGAACCAGGGCGTCCCGTCCTTTTCCCTGGCCCGGATGTACTCGATCGCGGCAGCGACGGTCTCATCGTCGACGGTTTCCATGCGTTTTTTGGTGAGTGCCCCGGTGTCCTCGATCTTCTGATCGACGACAGCACCCTTCTTGTCGTAAACGGCGGAGGATTTCAACACCCCGCGCGGGCCGAGGACCTCGTGGAAGGTGCGCCCATCGGCCATGACCAGGTCGGCGGGATAGTCCTCGTTCTCCGGCTCTTCCTCGGCGTTCAGATGATAGAGGTTGCCGAAGAACTCGTCGAAGCCATGGTTCGTCGGCAGATGCTCGTCAAGATCACCCAGGTGGTTCTTGCCGAACTGTCCGGTTGCGTAGCCCTGTGCTTTCAGCAGCGCGGCGATGGTGGCGTCTTGTTTCTTCATGCCCTGCGGGGCCCCTGGCATGCCGACCTTGGAAAGCCCGGTGCGGAGTGCCGTCTGGCCGGTGATGAAGGTGGAGCGGCCGGCGGTGCAGGACTGCTCAGCGTAATAGTCGGTGAAGATGATGCCATCATTGGCGATCTTGTCGATGTTGGGCGTCTGGTAGCCCACCAGCCCCTTCGAGTAGGCCGAGATGTTGGTAATTCCGACATCGTCGCCCCAGATCACCAGGATGTTGGGCTTGTCGGCAGCCAGGGCAGCAGGAACTGCCAGGCACAGGGCCAGCAGGGCCACCACGACCACGGTAAAAGGTTTTAAAGTGACACGTTTTATGATGTTTCCCCCTTTTTCCTGTTTAGAATCAGTACGTTGATCCTTTTTATGGTTATCCAAATTTCGTTGCGCCGCAGCCTCGTTGTGTGAGGCCCACATGTTTCACCGCATGCCGCAGCAATTCTATTTTGGAAACAAAAACTGAATCGTAAACCCCCACTGCCAGTCCGGTGCGCTGTCCGGTTTTTCGATGTTGTAGTATGCCTCTATCCGGGCATTCATGGCCTGGCTGCCGATCGTAAACAGCTTGCCGGCCCCCCCGCCCAGAGGAACGGTCCAGCGCTGGCCGGAGGGGGCGTCCCAGTTGGCGGTGATGATCAAATCGGTGATCAGGTACCAGCCCTGGGGCAGGTTGTAGTTGATAAACGGTTCGATCAGAGACTGGTTGACATCCGCGCGTCTGTCTTCTCCGGCCACCGACCACAGGTGGCGGAGGAGCAAGCCCACCGATCCCCATTTGGGCTGAGAGAGGGCCACCGCCGTGGGCCCGATGCTCCATTTGTCACTGCCAAGCTGGTCGTCGGTGGCCGTCGGGAAGGTAATCGCCGGTCCCACCCCCCAGATCCACTTGTCGTATTTGACCGGCGAGAAAAAAAGCGAATAGTTGATATCCCCGAGCCCGGTGGCCCCGTTGCCGGGAATCGGGTTCGGTGTGGCAGGGGTGGTGACTTCGCCGGGGCTGTCGATCAGCGGCACGATCAGGCGGCTGACCAGGTTCCAGTCGCCGGCAGTGACCGGATACACCGGCTGGATGTTTAAAAAAGAGGCCTCGCCGTTCGGCGCCCCGTAATCGAACGTGAACTTGAACGGCAAGCTGACCAGCGAACTGATGGGATTTTGCACCTTGGCGCGCAGATCATCGCCTTTTTCCTGGGCCGAAGCGTTCGACAGCGATATGGTCACTAGCACAATGCAGGCGATGGCCGCTGAAAACCTGAAAAATTGGGAGACCGGAAACATGGTTGCCACTCCTTTTCTTTTTTAATCGATTTGCCGGAGTTTCATGGCTGCAAATGCCTGATGGATCTCATCTTCGAGTTCTTGAATTAATGTGCGGTACTCGGCGACCCTGGTTTCGGCTATCGGGTCTGCGGACCTGGCCCAGTACTGCAATGCGTCGACGCATGCTTGGTAGTCTTCGCACAATGCGGGGAACTCGGGATCTTCCGCCATCAGAAGATTTATGTTATAGGTATACTTTGGAAATCGCATTCGAATATGGTGGGTTTTTTCTTTCACAACTCATTCTGCCAGGTGGGGTTTATGGCGCGGACAGCTACGATTGATTGCATGAGGGTATTATTGACCTGGTAGGTAAATAAGATTAATCTTTAGTTCTAATCAAGTACGTTACTGTTACGTACATGTGGCAGTTTTTGATTTTGGACCGCTTTGCGCGGATTCTCTGAGACCAAAAGCTTATGGCAGCTGATCGTCAACCGACCTCCAAAGCCATCAAGGCCCAATTGGAGCGAATCCTGCAGAGTGCCGAATTCAGAGCATCTCCTAAACAGCGGAAATTCCTGAAGTTTATCGTTAATGAAACCGTGCAAGGCCGGGTCTCGCAGATCAAGGGCTACACCGTTGCAGTGTCGGTGTATGGAAGGGAAGCGGGATTCGATCCTCAGGTCGATCCCATCGTTCGGGTGGAGGCCGGAAGACTGCGCCGAGCGCTGGAGCACTATTATCTCACAGCCGGAAAAAATGATGCCTTGCGCATTGAGATTCCCAAAGGCGGTTATGTGCCCACCTTCCACCCGTTTCAGCCTCTCGGGGCAAAAGCGCTGCGAGCAGATAGAAATGACAGTGCGCTGTCTGCGGGACCATCCATTGCGGTCATCCCGCTGGTCAACCTGGCCGGCGATAAGGAGCAGGAATATTTTGCCGACGGCCTTACCGAAGAATTGACCGCCGAGCTTTCTCGCTACCAGGATTTTCAAGTCATTGCGTCTCAGTCAACCATGCGGTTGAAAGGTCGGGGGGTGGATCCAAAGCAAGCCGGCAAAGACCTTGGCGTGCTGTTTCTATTGGCGGGAAGTGTCCGAAATGATTCAAAGGCTGTGAAGGTTACGACCCGGCTGCTCGATACAGCCACCGCCGAGCAGATTTGGGGGGAGAGCTATAAACTGGAACGGACAGCGGCCGATCTGATTGCCGTTCAAGAGGAGATCTCTCACAAGGTTGTCGGCACCATTGCCGACCAGTACGGTTTGATAACGCGAAGACTGTCCAAAGAATCCCGCAAAAAGGCGCCTGAAGACCTGAGGGCCTATGATGCCGTCCTTCGCTTCTATCACTACGAATCCGAACTGACCCCACAGGCATTTCAGAAAGCCCTGGTGGCGCTGGAGCAGGCTGTGGCGTTAGACCCGCAGTATGGGCTTGCCTGGGCCATGCTCGGCCATTTGCATGCCGACAACTACGCGCTGGGGTTTTGTGAAATCGAGCTGCCGTTGGAAAAAGCGCTGACGTTTGCCCAAAAAGGGGTGGCACTGGAACCGCAGAATCAGTTTGCCCGGGATGCCCTCACGCTTGTTTATTTTCACCAGGGAGATAAGGAGCGGTTCCTGCAGCAAGTCGAACAGACCATCGCACTTAATCCCAACGCCCCCTATGTTGTCGGTGTTGCCGGCTGGCACATGATGCTCTACGGGGAATGGGAGCGCGGCCTGGTCTTGCTGAAAAAAGGGATGAAACTCAATCCGTATCACCCCACCTGGTTTCATCTCGCCACCTACATGGACTGCTTTCGCCGCGGCGAGTATGAAAATGCCCTCGCCGAGGCGCTGAAATTCAACTTTCCAGATTTGTTTTTTGACCCGATGATGCGGGCTGTTGCGCTCGGCCACCTGGGAAGACAAAGCGAAGCAAGGGCGGCAATCGATCAATTGCTGCAACTGGAGCCGGATTTCGCACACCGCGGAAGTCAGTTGATCAGCCGTTATGTCAAGGTGGATGACCTGGTCGATCAAATCATCGAGGGGCTGCGAAAAGCGGGATTGACCGGTTGCGACTAACGCAGTGGATGCGGCAGCAGTTTCGGGCCGGTATTATACTTCCGCTTTCAAAATGATCCGCGCATCCACGATGCTCAGACCTTTTTCGTGGACAATGACCGGGTTGAGGTCCATCTCTTCGATTTCCGGGTAGGACTCGACCAGCTCCGAGCAGAGCACCAGCAGTTTCTGCAGGGCCTTTTTATCGGCGGGCGCGGTGCCGCGGATGCCTTCGAGGATCGGGTGCGATTTGGTTTCCTCGATCAGCTTGCGGGATCCGGCGGGGGTCAGCGGTAGCACCCGGAAGGCGACATCCTTTAACACTTCCACCATGATTCCCCCCAGCCCGTACATGATGACCGGGCCGAACTGGTCGTCGTACTTGGTGCCGATGATCACCTCGATGCCGCTGGCGGCCATGGGAGACACCAGCACTCCGCGAATGTCGGCATCGGGGTTGAACCGGTTGGCATTGTCGATAATCTCTGCAAATGCCCGGCGAATGTCCGGCTCTCGCCTCAGCCGGGTGCGCACACCGCCGGCATCGCTTTTGTGCAGGATGTCCGGCGAGACGATCTTCAGCACCACTTCGCCTTGAATCCCTCTGGCGATATCAACGGCTTCGTCGGCGGTTTTGGCCAGCTGGTCGGCAACAACCGGGGCGCCCTGGATTTCCAGCAGCCGTTTGGCTTCATGCTCCAGCAGTGAGCGGCGCTTTTCTGCGCGGGCGGTTGCGATTACCTTGCTGCCGGCCGCTTTGCGACGGGAATGCCAGTTCATCGAGAAGCTGTCCTTGGAGCGATACTTTTTCAGGTAGCTGCCGTAGTGGGCCAATGCGGCTGTGCACCTGGCGGCGATTTCCAGCGAGTCGTAAACCGGAATGCCGTAATAGCGCAGCAGTTCGAGCGGGTGGGGTTTGGCACTGTTGAACAGGCTGTGCACGACGATGGGTTTGTTTCGTTTGGCCACCAGTTTGCCCATCCGGTGCGCGGCGTCTTCTTCCATGAACCGCAGCGATTCGGCGAACCGGATGCCGTATCCGCCGAACAGGCCCACCAGCAGCACGCCGCCGACCCGGGGATCTTTCAGCAGGATGTCGGCGCAGTGGGCGAAAATGGTGGGATCGGCGTCGGTGCCGCCGGCCACATCCACCGGGTTGACCACCGATGCGGCCACCGGCAGAATATCTTGTAACCGTTGCTGGGTCTTATCGCTGAGTTCGGGGATATCGATGCCCAGGTCGGTGAGGATGTCTGCGGCAATGGTGGCATGCCCGCCACCGTCGGCCAGGATGGCAACGGTGTTGGTTTTGATGGGCGGCAGGCTCGACAGGGTTTCTGCGGCCGGAAAAAGCTCGTCGGAGTTTTCGATGACGATAATCCCCGCCCGCTCGAAAGCGCCCCTGGCCACCTCGGAGATGCCGGCCAGCGCGCCGGTGTGCGAACCGGCCGATTTCTTGCCGGTACTGCTGCGGCCGCTTTTGAGCAGAATGATCGGTTTTTCCAGCGTGGTCTGATAGGCCTGCTCGAGAAACGCGCGCCCCTCCCGCATACCCTCGACGTACATCAGGATCGCTTTGGTGTTCGGATCTTCGCGGAAAAACTCGAGGTATTCGTGGAATTTGATATCCGTTTCATTGCCCACGCCCACGTAATAGCTAAAGCCTTTGTGGCTTTTCACCGAGGCTTCGGTGATCAGCGTCAGGGCCATGTTGCCGCTCTGGGTCAGCAGGGCGATGTTTCCCCTGGGTGCGTTGCGGATGCCCACCAGGTTCATGTTTTCGTGCAGGTTGATCATCCCCGAGGTGTTCGGCCCGATCAGGCGGATCTGATACTTTTCGGCGACCTGCAGCATTTCTTCTTCCAGCTTGCGGCCGTCGCGGCCGGTTTCGCCGAAACCGCCGGCCAGTATGACGGCCCCTTTGATCTTCTTCTGCCCGCAGTCTTTGAGCACGGCCGGTATGGTTCGGGCCGGCGTGGCGATCAAGGCCAGGTCCACCGGTTCTTCGATGTCGGTGACCCTGGCGTAGCATTTGAGGCCGAGAATGCTTTTTTCCCTGGGATTAACCGGGTAGATTTTCCCGGCGTACTTGTCTTCGAGCAGGGTGTTGATCGTCTGGAATCCTCGTTTGGTGACATCTTTGGATGCGCCGATGACGGCTACCGATTGGGCATTTAAGACGGGATCAAGGGACATGTTTTCCTCTGCGGCGTCATTTCTTCTTTCTCAACACGAGATTTTCCACAGACTGCTGCTTTTGCTGGGTGGAGTCGCAGGCCAGGCGTGCTTCGACCTCATAATTCATCAGGGTTTCCAGGCTGGCCTCGTTTCGGGCCATCAGCAGTCCCCGCTTTATCATCTTGACGGAAAAAGCCGCATTGGCGGCGATTTTCACGGCCATTTTCAAAACTGCATCCATCAATTCTTCCTGGGCAACGGCCCGGTTGATCAAGCCGATGCGTTCGGCCTCCCGGCCGCTGACGGAATCGCCGGAGAACAGCAGCTCCCGGGCTTTGGCGGGACCGACCAGGTCCTGAATCAGTTGCAGTGCCCCACCGGTTGTACAAGAGGTTGCCTTGGCTTCCGGTGAGCCGATCTGGGCCTGCTCGGAGGCAATGCGAATGTCGCAGGCCAGAGCAAGTTCGAAGCCGCTTCCCAGCGCATAACCGTTGATCGCGGCGATGGTCGGTTTTTCGAAACGGATGATTCGGCGGGTGATTTCCTGCAATTGCTCCAGATAACTGCGGTAGTCTTCCAGGCTGCGGCTTTTTGATTCTTTCTGGTCGGCACCGGTGGAAAACGCCCGGCCTTCGCCTGTGAAGATGAGCACTTTGACGGCCGCATCTTTGGCCGCGTCGGCCAGGGCGGCTTCAATGTCGAGCCACATTTGCCGGTTTATTGCATTGAGCACCTGGGGGCGGTGCAGGGTAATGGTGGCGATTCCGGCTTTTTTTTCATAGGCGATGCACTCGAAATTTTCCATTCGCGTCGAGCTCCCATTTCAGGTGGTTGTTCGGCAGCGCTGAAGACTAATCAATGTTGGGCATCAGCGCCCACTTGATGAACCAGAGCCGATTCTCCAAATCCTGGTCCAGGCAGACAATACCACCATTTTGAAACTTGAAGACCGGTTTGTCAATCGATCCGGTAATCAGGTAAGAGGTCAGTCGCTCCATAAAAGGCAGATGCCCCACCAGCATCTGGTTTTCATCGGCGGAGAGAGAGTGCGCGATTTCTGTGACATCGTCCAGTGGATTGAGGCCGGATCGCTGCAGCGAACCGCCCTTTACATCGAGGGCGGTAGAGAAGATGTCAGCGGTCTGGCGGGCACGTTTTTTACCACTGTGGAAAACAGCGGATACCGTAACCCCGTAGCCCCTGGCCACGGCGGCGATCATTTCGACCTCAGACTGCCCCTCTTCCGACAATCCTTTTTCAGGGTCGACATTTTTCGCAAGACTCTTGCCGTGTTGAACAAGGTAAAGAGACATAATCCCTCTCCTGCCGCTGGAACAAAATTCGGGTAATAGTTATTGCCATCGATAGGATAACAATATATAAAAACAGCTTGGACAAAACGGGTGAATCATACCACGATTTGAATCAACCTGTAAGCCATTTCAGGGAATTTTTCATGCGAATTGTCACCAGGCCCGATTTTGACGGGGTCATCTGCGCGGTACTGCTCCATGAAGCCGAGAACATCACCGAACCGGTGAAATGGGTGGAACCCAACGACATGCAGAAGCAACGGGTGGAAATTCATCCAACAGATATCATCGCCAACCTGCCGTACAACGAAAACTGCAGGCTATGGTTTGATCATCATTATACAAACCGTATCGACTCATCTTTTACCGGTGCTTTCAGAAAGGCGCCCTCGGCCGCCAGAATCATTTTCGAATATTACAAGGATAAATTCAGCAGGGACTTTCTGCCGCTGGTTGAGGCCGCCGACCGGATCGATTCAGCGGAGCTGACAGAAGATGAGGTGCTGCATCCTGAAAAATACGATGCCGTCATTCTCTCTTTGACGATCTCCAACCAGGATGAGCCCGATGAGGCTTACTGGAACCGGTTGGTGGAATTGCTTCGCGGGAAAGAGATTCAGGACGTAATGAGCGATCCGGTAGTTAAAAAGCGCTGCAACGATACCGTCGTGCAGAACAAAGAATACCAGGGATTGCTCAAGGAGTACACCAACGTGCAGGGTCCGGTGGCCGTCACCGATTTTCGCCCCATGGGCAAGGCGCCGGCCGGAAATCGATTTCTGGTATACTCCCTTTTCCCCGAAGCGGTGGTTCACGCCAGGATACGCTATGACGCCCGGGATCCGGACAGGATCGTGGTCAACGTCGGCCACAGCATCTTCAACCGCAACTGCCGGGTGAACGTCGGCCTGTTGCTTTCTGAATTCGGGGGCGGCGGCCATCCGGGAGCCGGCAGCTGCCGCTTTCCTGCCGACAAGGCAGACGAATACCTGCCGCGGATCATCGACTCGCTGGTTCGCAATGAACCCACCGGTACCTGAAGGAGTCGACGAGCGGTTCCGCAATCACCATCAAAAACGCACAGGTGCCCGGTTCGATAAACATCCGGGCTATTGCTTCATTTCCTTGATAAAGGCAATCGTGTCCGCCGGCTCGGGCCGGACCGTGTGGTCCGGGCTCACATTCGACCAGCGGATCACCGAACCGGCGTCGATGACATAACGGGCCGGCATCGGCAACCGCCAGGTACCGTCGGCATTGAATCGCTCCAGATCTATGCCGAAACCCACGTACAACTTGCGCAAATCGTCCGGCACATCGTAGACCAGCCCGAATTTCTGCGCCAGTTCACTGCCCGGATCGCTGAGAATATCGAAGGTGATGTGATGCTTTTCAACGATGTGGCGGGTAAACTTGCTGGTTTGCGGTGTAACACCGATAAGCGTGACTCCCAGGGCATCAAAATCACCGGCTGCTTCCTGCAGAGCTTCCAGCTCCAGGTTGCAGTAAGGTCACCAGGCCCCCCGGTAAAATGCCAGCACCATCGGTCCTTTTACGAGAATGTCGGCGGAGTTTACTGCGTCGTCGCCGACATTGTTCAATTGAAACGACGGCGCAACGTCACCGGTTTTCAGCGCTCGCTCCGCCATTCCGGATTGCACTAATGCCTCCAGGCTGCCCTTCATCACCTTCAGCGCTTCGGGCGGCACTTTCCCGGCGGTGGCAGCTTTTGCCGCGTCCATTTTTTCCTGTAAGGTCATTATGCGCTCCTGTTCATAGGAAGGGTAAAGTCATGCAACCTCACGATGCGGTGTGGGTTGAACCCACCGATTGGTTTCCCCGTCATAAAACCACTTGTCCGGAAATCCCCGCCGTCGAACGAACGTAGGGCTTTCCGCCCATTGGATGAGCTCCTGATAGGCCTGGTGGATTTTCCGAAAGGCAGCGCTGTCTCCACCGCGGTCCGGATGGTGCTTCATGGCCTGCTTGCGGTAGGCGCTTTTGATGACGCGATGAAGCTCCTTCGAACCCAGCACCGATTTGCCCAGCTTCAGGTGGATCAGTGATCTTCCTTTCACGCTCGGAATCCGGATTTCAAGCGGCTGGACCTGGTCCGCCTGCGAGCCGTTGTGGTGGGCCTGCTCAAATACCCACCGTGAGGCGAGATACTTCTTGTTGGTGCGTTTTCTTTCGTTCCACCAGGCATTGCCGAGCATATCGGCCATGCGGCTGAAATCATCCGCCGGTTTTTTTCGGTTCGAGCGGGGGTAGATAAAACTGGAGATCTCTTTGGAGCCAAACGCCAGCACATCCAGAATAATGGTGTCATCGGTAAAGTAAAATGCGGCATAGCGCACGTTCAATGCTCGCAACAGACCGGTGCGCATGTTCAGCGTCCGGCGCAGCCGCTGCCGGCATTCTATGGTGCAGTACTTGCGGCGTCCCATGTCCTGCCGGTTTCCGCAGGAAAGACATCCGGCGGTCCCTGCAGCGGGAACAACCTTGCAGTCCTCGATGGTTTTTTTCGCTGAACGCCCGGCCATTATTCCTTTTCTTCCTGGTGGAGTGATCGCCTTTACCTTTTACGACACTGCCCCATCCGTGAAAGGCGGGGCCCGGTTGACAGGCTTGTCATACAACATATGCCCAGCTGTGCCAAATCTCAACCCATATTTTCCATTGCCCCCGGCATGAAGGTTGACAGCCGGCCTGCCCGGGCAACTGGAGCCAGAAGCGGCTTTCTTTTTTCCCGGAAGGCGGACATGCCGGGATAAACAGCCATCATGGCAGGCAATCAGATGCCTTCCTGCTGCTGCGCCGTGGGCGATAACGGGCAAGCAGCAGAACCGCGGGCCGGCATGCAGATGTCGCTGTACAAACGCCGCCGCAGGTGCTAATCAACTTTCTCCATGTTTGCAGTGACCGCCGAACCTGCCGGATTCAATGCCCCATGATGTGGGTCTATTTCAAATTGCTGTTGACAGCCATCTTCTGGGGAGGAACGTTTATTGCCGGACGAATCCTGGTGGCAGATGTAGGCCCTTACTCCGCCTCTTTTCTACGATTCGCCGTTGCGACCATCTGCCTGGCTCTCATCTGTTGCCGGATCGAGGGCCGTTTTCCCCGCGTGGTCGGCAGACGGATCGCCGGTCTTGTTTTACTGGCCTTAACGGGCGTATTTGCATACAATATTTTGTTTTTCAACGGACTGAAAACTGTCGAAGCCGGGCGAGCGGCGGTGATCATCGCCTGCAATCCGGTTTTTATCGCACTGTTTTCGGCACTGCTGTATGGAGAAAGGCTGCGTCCGCTGGCCTTGGCCGGTGTTCTGATTTCGGTCAGCGGCGCGGTGACGGTAATCGCCAGGGGCCGTCCGGAGCTGCTCTGGTCGGGTGGTTTCGGCCGCGGCGAAGCGATGATATTCGGCTGCGTGTTGAGCTGGGTGGCTTTTTCTGTGATCGGGAAAAAGGTGCTGTCAGATCTCACTCCCCTGGTTTCGATCCTGTATACGGTGGCCATCGGTACCCTTGCCCTGCTTGTGCCCGCCATAGGGGAAGGTCTGCTGGTTGATCTCGCCGGCTATTCTGCCACAAGCTGGATGGCCATTGCTTATCTGGGGTTTTTCGGGACCGCTCTCGGATTTGTCTGGTACTACCAGGGCATAAAAGCGATCGGTCCGACCCGCTCCGGCCTGTTTATCAACTTTGTGCCGATCAGCGCCGTCGTGATGGCATTCGTGATTCTCGGAGAGTCGATAACGCCATCGCTGTTTGTCGGTACGTCCCTGGTGATTTGCGGTGTCTACCTGACCAATCATAGTCGAAGCGGGCAGCGGCTGAGGTGAACCAGGATTCTGCAAACTGCAGCCACCGGTCCGGTGACTGCGCTAGGCCGCCAGCGTGGATGGCCACCGCAACAGCTTCTGTCCGGCTTCAATCTTTCAGGTAGGATTGGATAAAACGGCGCACGGCCTTTTTTCCCCGGACGACGCCGAAATGGCCCTCGCAAAGGATGTCGGCATCGAGCTCCAGCATCCGTTGCAGAGATCGCCGGTAGGCGCTGCGGTCCGAAAGAAGGGAAGGATGCAGCGGGCCGTGGACATCCTGTCCGAACAAAACCGTATTGCCCGTCAGCACGGCGGTGAAAACCAGCGAGCCCGGGGAGTGCCCCGGGCAGTGCAGGGCCTGGAGGCGGCCGCTGCCGATGGGAATCGTCTCCGAAGTTCCGGCGATCTTGCGGTCGATCATCAGCGGTTTCATCCGGGATCCGTACCAGGAGGCGGCGGTCACTTCGCTGTCGCCGTTTTCCAGAAATACCGCATCTTGCTCGTGGGCGACAATACGGCATCCGAACTGATTCCGCACGGCCTCGGCCCCGCCCGTGTGGTCATAGTGGCAGTGGGTCAACAGCAGATGCGAGATTTGCACGCCGGGCGGCAGGCACAGGCCGATGTTGTCTACCAGCTGCCGGTGCGCGGGGCCACAGCCGGCATCGATCAGTGCCGCCTGCTCTGCAAATCGAACCAGATATACAGCGGCATCGCCGGGTGCTGTCAGCCCGTCGCCGCCCACCTGCCATAGGTTTTCGATGATTTCCATAAGGCATTTGGTCTTTTGCGGTTTTCGATATGCAGGGTGTATCCCCGCAGCTCTTTTCTCCCCCTGGCTTTCTGCATACGACCAAATCGGGGAAAAATAAACGAAAAATGGTTGATGTGAGTGGTGATTTTCAATATGACATTTCTATCTGCCAATCGGTCCAAGCAAGCTTCAAAACAACGGGCAATAAGGAGAGCGGTGATGAAAAAGACATTCCTGGGAGGTTTGGTTATCATCTTATCCGTGGGCGTGCTTTCATCGATGGGGGTCTGCGACGAGCCGGCGATCAGCGAGGCCACCTCCGAATGCCTGGAGTGTCACGCAATGCAGCATCCGGGTATCGTCAAGGACTGGCGAGACAGCCGCCACGCGCAAATTACGCCGGGCCAGGCGATTGCGGTCAAAGGCCTGGGTCGGAAGGTGTCGAGCCGGTCGGTGCCAAAGGAACTGTCAGACGCGGCCGTGGGATGTGCCGAATGCCACCTGCTGAGACCGGATCAGCATGCCGATACGTTCGACCACAACGGCTATAACGTGCACGTTGTCGTCAGCCCGCAAGACTGTGCTGTCTGCCACGGCGAGGAATCGGCGCAGTATCAGAAAAATATCATGTCTCACGCCCACAAAAATCTGGCCGGCAACGATCTCTACCGCCAGTTGAAGACCTCGATCATCGGCAAAACCCACAGAACAGGCGCCAGACTGTCCTACCGGGAAGCCGATTCGGCCACCAAAGCCGATTCCTGCTTCTATTGTCACGGAACCCGTCTGCGTGTTTCCGGCACCCGGATTCGGGATACCGAGCTGGCCGGCGAAATGGAATTCCCGGTGATCGAGGGGTGGCCGAACCAGGGGGTGGGGCGAATCAATCTGGATGGTTCCATGGGGTCCTGCTCGGCCTGTCACACCCGCCACACCTTTTCCATCGCAGTCGCCCGCGAACCATACACCTGCAAGGAATGTCACGTGGGACCCGATGTTCCGGCATTCCCGGTATATGCGGCCAGCAAACACGGCAACATCCATTCCACCTTGCGCAAGGACTGGAATTTTACCACCGTTCCCTGGACGGTGGGCAAAGATTTCGCAGCGCCCACCTGTGCCACCTGCCACGTCAGCCTGCTGGTCAACCCGGACGGCGAGGAAATCGTCGCCCGAACCCACCAGATGAACAACCGGCTGCCATGGCGGATCTACGGCCTGATTTACACCCACCCGCACCCGCTTTCACCGGATACCACGATTATTCGCAACAAGGACGGGCAACCGCTTCCGACCGATCTGAACGGTGGGTATGCTGCCAAATTCCTCATCGGAACGGAAGAAATGAAACAGCGGACCACCGAGATGCAGAAGGTGTGTGCCGGCTGCCACGACAGCTCCTGGGTGACAGGGCATTGGGAAAAATTCGAGCAAGTGATCCAGGCCACCGATGCCGAGCTGCGTACCGCCACCGGATTGATGCAGGAGATCTGGGAAAAAGGGCTGGCCGAAGGGCTCGAAAAGGGAAAAAATCCGTTCGACGAGGCGATCGAAAAAAAATGGCATCTGAACTGGCTGTTTTATGCCAATTCCATCCGCTTTACCTCGGCGATGGCCGGAGGGGGCGACTACGGGGTTTTTGCCGGCGGCCGCTATCAGCTGTCGATGGGCATCGCGGAAATGCAGGAATGGTACAACCTGCGGTGGAAGCCCGACCATGGGAAGTAGCCCGGTTCGGCTAACCGCCGGCGGAAGAAGATCGAGACCGCACCCAAAACCGTCATGGGCGTATTTGTCTTCATAGGGTCGTTGTTCTGCTTTCTGGGTATTGTTGCCGGTGCCCTGGGCGCGCATGCCCTCCAGGGGCTGCTGGAACAGACCGGTGGCACCGGCAATTATCTTCTGGCAACCGATTACCTGTTTTACCACGGCCTGGGCCTGATCGCTGTCGGCATCGTAAAAGGCCGGGGCGCGCGGGCCCCGATAGATCTCGCCGGCTGGCTGTTGGTCACCGGATCCGTTTTGTTTCAAGGGAACCTGTACCTGATTGCCCTGGCGGATCTGAGGACTTTTCAGGCCCTGACCCCGGCCGGTGGAGTTTGCCTGATGGCGGGATGGCTGGCGATGGCGGTTGCCGCCATCCGGACAGGAGCCGGGGGCTCGGCGTGAATGGCCGCTGCCTTGACTGGCGCATCCGCACAGGGCGGTGTAGCGGATTTGGCCCCCTGCAACCGCACCGGCCCCGTCTGCGCACAACGGCATGGATACGGCAATGACCGACGGAAATTTCCTGATTCAGGCACATCAACTCACCCGCATCTACCCGATGGGCCGCACCGATGTCATTGGAATCAATCGGTTGGATCTAGAAATCGCCCCCGGGGAACTGGTGGTGATAAAGGGCAACAGCGGCAGCGGTAAAAGTACCCTGTTGTCGCTGCTGGCGGGTCTTGACCGCCCCACCGGAGGGGGGCTGACCGTGGCGGGCGTCGACCTGGCAGCGGCGACCGAATCGCTGTTGACCCGCTACCGGCGTTCGGTCATCGGCATGGTTTTTCAGAATTTCAATCTGCTGCCGACCCTGACGGTAATGGAAAATGCCTGCCTGCCGGCGCTGCTGGCCGGCACCGCCTACGAGCAGGTCGCGGGTAAGGCTGTGGATCTGCTGCGGTGGCTGGGTCTTGAACATCGCAAGGACCATCTCCCGTCCCAGCTGTCCGGAGGCGAGTTGCAGCGCACGGCCATTGCCAGAGCACTGATCAACCAGCCGCAGATTATCCTGGCGGATGAACCCACCGGCAATCTCGACAGCCGCAACGGCAAAGCCGTGGTCGAGCTGCTGGCCGGGCTGAACCGCGACCGTCAAAGAACCGTTATCATCGCCACCCACAGCAACCTTGCCGATCCGCACGCCACCTGCATGATTCACCTCAAGGATGGCGAGATCGCCGGCCGCGCATGAGACCGATCGCTCTGTTCTTCAGACTTTTCGTTTGGTTCAGCTGGCGCCATTTCATGAAGCACCGTGTACGGGCCCTGATCGTGGTGGCCGGGATCGCCCTGGGCGCTTCGGTGTTCACCAGCGTGCGCCTCTCGGTTCACGCCTCCCTTAATTCCTTTACCAAAAGCATCGATTTGATCACCGGTCGATCCGATGCCGTGCTCAGTCTTCCTGGCGGAAGGGTGCCCGAAGACCTTCTGCCTGCAGTTCTTCAACAGCCGGAGGTCAGCCATGCCTCGGCGCTGATGACGACCTATGTGAAAGCAGCGGGCGACGAGATGGAACCGTTTCTGTTGATCGGGTTCGATCCACTGTCCGACCGGCCCTTCCGGGACTGGGAAGCTCAGCGCGGCACCGCAGGGTCGGATTCGCCCTGGCTGGGGCTGATGGCCGATCCCTTTACAGTGCTGCTCAGCGAGCCGCTTGCCCGTCGTCACGGCTGGCAGGCCGGAGACAACCTCACCCTGGCGCACGACCGGGACCATGCGATTTTTCGTGTGCTCGGGATATTGAAACCGGAAGGGCTGGGGCTTGCAGAGGGCGGACGGGTGGCCCTGACCGATGTGGCCACTTTCCAGGAATTCTCCGGGCTGCATGGTGTTGTCGATCGCATCGATTTGAAGCTCACCGCGGCTGTATCCCCTGTCAGCCTGGAGGAACTGGGCCGGCAATGGGCGGACCTGCTGCCGGAAGGCCTGCAGATCACATCCCCTTCCGAGGCCGGTGAATCCGGGCGCTCAATGATTCGCGCCTATCAGCTGAACCTGTCGATTCTCAGCTTTGCCTCCCTGTTCGTGGGCATGTTCCTGGTTTACAGTCTGGTGGCCTTGAACGCCGCCTCCCGGCGTCACGAACTGGCGGTAATGAGGGCAACAGGCGCATCACCCGGGCTTGTGTTTGCTTTGTTTCTGACCGAAGGGGTCCTGCTGGGAGCAGGGGGCTGGCTGGCTGCCATCCCACTTTCCGGACTGCTGGTCAGTTACATGCTCCGCGGTGTCAGCCAGACCATATCCACCCTGTTCGTTCGCGTTCACGTGGACACCGTCTTTCTGCAGCCCTGGGAGGTGCTGCTGTCTTTCGGCGTTACGCTGCTGATATCACTGCTGGCTGCCGTGCAGCCCGCCAGGGAGGCCATGCTGGTGGAAGCCGGGGAAGCGCTCACCACCGCCCGGCTGCAGCGAAGCCGCAAAGACAGCGCCGGCAAGATGGCCGGGGTGAGCCTGGCGCTCATCGGCGCCGCTGTGCCGCTTTCGCGGTTGCCGGCAGTTGCCGGTATACCCCTGGCGGGATATGTCGCCATCCTGTCTCTTTTTGTGGGGTTTGCCATGCTGGCTCCCTGGGGCCTGCAAAGATTCGGTGCCACTGTATCACCGATGTTGAACCGTCTGGCCGGTGTGCCCGCAACCCTTGCCGGGCGCTACGTGCGCGACAGCGGCACCCGCACGGCGATCTCCGTCGGAGCGCTCATTACGGCCGTGTCGCTGTTTACCGCGCTGGTTATCATGGTACACAGCTTTAGGGAAACCGTTCAGCTCTGGGTTCACCAGACGGTGAGTGGAGACCTGTTCGTCGCCGGTAAATTGTCGGCCGTCAACCATTTCCGGGATCCCGCCCCCGAGCGTCTGCGGAAAGGGCTGCTGCGGCTGACTGCATCAGTGGAGCCGGTGCGCAGCCGGCGGTTTGGCTTGAAGACCGGAAATTTCGACTATGAACTCGACCTGTTGGATCTCGGCAGTTTTCTGCGCCATGGACGGTTTGTCTGGGTGGACGGCAATCCGAAAGCGCTTCAGTCCCGTCTGATCGATGGAGAAGGGGTGCTGATTTCCGAGGTGTTCGCCAATCGCACCGGCCTGGAGGTCGGCGACCGGTATGTGGCGCAGGTGGAGCATTTTGCCGTCGAGCTGCCGGTGCTGGGGATCGTGCGGGATTATCGGACCAGAGGTGGAGTGGTTTTTTACGACCGGGCTGCATTCACCATGCGATATGCGGACCCTTCCTGGAGCACCGTACGGCTGTTTTTTCGTCAACGGCCGGAAGATTTCGATGCTGCGTTGACGGCACTTCGCCGGGAAATCATCGACCGCTGCGGGAGCCACCTGGAAATGGTCGCCGGTGAGGAGCTCCGCGCGGCCATTCTGCGGATATTCGACGAAACGTTCACCGTCACTTTCGTGCTGCTGCTGATTGCCTTGTCTATCGCCGCTCTTGGGATTACCACGACCCTGGCGGTGCAGGTGCTGGAGCGCCTCCCCCAGTTTAACACAATGATCGCCGTGGGGGCGGCCGTCGAACAGGTCCGCAGCATGGTTTTCTGGGAAGCCCTGTTGCTGATCACCGCCGGTGAGATCGCCGGCCTGATGTGCGGGTTTTTGCTCTCTTATCTTCTCATTTACGTGGTGAACGTGCAGTCTTTCGGCTGGTCATTCATTTACAGCGTGAACTGGAAGGCGCTGGCAGCCTCCCTGCCGCTGATCGTCGGTACCGCGCTGCTGGCAGCCCTGCCGGCCATCCGGTTGATTTTCAGGCAGCCGCCGGCAATCCTTCTCCGGGATCGATAACAATGACGACAACAGGATCGAGTTCATCTCTGCCCGAAAAGAACGGATCGGGTGTGATACAAAAGGGGCCGGGCAGCGGTGGTTCCCGGGTTGATAAGAATCGCCCTGCGAGGCTGCGGCGGTTTCGGTCAGTTGTGCTGTGGGTCTGCCTGGCTGCGCTGTCGACTGTCAATTTCGATGCTGTCGCCCAGCAAAGCGAGGCCGGATATCTTTCCGTCACCGGGCCCTGTCATTTAGGATTTCCGGAAGACCACGGTGCGCACCCCGGGTTTCGCACCGAGTGGTGGTACTACACCGGAAACCTGCAGACCGCCGGGCAGCGCAGCTTCGGTTATCAACTGACCATCTTCCGGCGCCGGATCCGCCCGCCCGCAGCGCAGCAGGGCTGGCCGGAATCCCCCTCGCACTGGCGCACCCAGCAAATATTTCTGGGGCACGCTGCCGTAACCGACATCGCCGGCGCTCGGCATGTCTTCTCCGAATCGATCGCCCGCGGCGCCGTGGGCCTTGCGGGGGTCCGGCAATCAGACGGCCGCACGACCGTTTTTGTCAACAAATGGCTCATCGATATCGGCCCCGATAGCCACCGGCTGGTGGCCGCCACAGAGGATTTTTCCCTTGATCTCCAGTTGCACCCGGCCAAACCGATCGTGTTGCACGGTGATCGGGGCTACAGCCGCAAGGGCGACGGGGCGCAAAGGGCCAGCTGCTACTACTCGTTCTCCCGGCTTCAGACTGCCGGCCACATCCGGCTCAAAGATAAGCGGTTCGAATTGACCGGCAGCAGCTGGATGGACCACGAGTTCAGCACGGCATCCCTGCAGCCCGGCATCAGTGGATGGGACTGGTTCAGCCTGCAGCTGGACAACGGCATGGACGTGATGATTTATCTTCTCCGGCAACCAGACGGTGTCTACCATCCCGCATCCAGCGGTACCCTGATCGATACCGGCGGCCGTTCGATTCATCTGACCGCATCCGATTTCAAGGTGAGCGTTCTCGACACCTGGAAAAGCCCGCACTCCAGGGCTCGGTACCCTTCCGCCTGGACCGTTCGCATCGGCCGTCATGCCATCGACATCACAGTCAACAGCCGTCTGGCGGACCAGGAAATGCTAACCGGGCCCGCCGCCGAAGTGACCTACTGGGAAGGAAGTGTGTTCGCTTCCGGCACCGCGGAAGGGCTGCCGGTGGAAGGCAAGGGCTATGCAGAGCTCACCGGCTATGCCGGCGGCATGGAAGCGCTCAAATAGCTGCTGAAGAGCGGGAAGAGTTGGCCCTTCCGGCATGCAAGGCCTGCAGTCGGGCAGGCTGCTGCGTTTGGTCCGGGCCGGCCGAGCCGATTGAACCGGTTCAACGCTCCGACGAGTCCGCGGGCACCGTCGATTTCCCGATCCCGGGGGTTCATCCCTCGTAGAGAACCGCCAGTATCGCCGCTTTACCCTTTTTCGCCGATATGTGATGGGGCGTGGTGGACAGATAATAAACGCTGTCTCCCGGTTGCAGCTCAAATGCGTCCTGGCCGATCTTCAGTGTGACCACGCCGTCGAGGACAAATATGAACTCTTCGCCTTCGTGCACGGAGATCTCTGCTTCGGGATCTTCCTCCAGCTGAACGAGCAGGGCTTCCATATTCCGACCCTTCACTTCCGGGGCCAGGCTCATGTACGTGTAAGCTTTTCGACTGCCCCGATGGGAAGTGGACCGGGAGACGACCTTGCGCTCGTCTCTGCGGGTGATGGAATAGATTTTGTCTCCCACTCCGGAAACAATCCGGCCGAAAGCGCTGTCCAGCGCCTTCGACAACTTGATGACCGTCCCCAGCTGCGGTTGGACCTCATCTTTCTCGATGCGCTCCAGCAGGCCCACATCGAATCCGGTCAAATTCGACAGCTCCTCCCGGCTCAGTCCTTTTTCTTCTCGCAGGGTTCGAATGCGAGCGCCGATCTCCTCCACACCCTCCTTGTCCGATTCCGGGATCGTCCCGGTCAGATCTTCGAAAAAATCGACGTTGATGTATGGTTTTGGGGGGTCCTGCGGCATGAGAGCATCTCCTTTTTTATATGGGTAGTATTTTTGTTCATCCCGGTCCGGATTGCATCCGGTTGTGTTTCGTAATCCTACAGAGCACCGATGTGCCTGGCAATGACAATCCGCTGGATTTCGGAAGTGCCTTCGCCGATTTCGAGCAGCTTCTGGTCGCGGTAAAACCGCTCCACATCGTATTCCTGCATTAAACCGTACCCGCCGTGCAGCTGCACGGCGTGGTTGACGCAGCGGTACATCACCTCCGAGCAGTAGAGTTTTGCCATGGCGGCTTCCTTGGAAAAGGGCATGTCGTTGTCCCGCAGCCAGCAGGCCCGGTAGAGGACCAGTCGGGCGGCGTCGATTTCGGTAGCCATGTCGGCCAGCTTGAAGGCGTTCACCTGAAACTTGGATATCGGCATACCGAACTGTTCCCGCTGCCGGCAGTATTTGAGCGCCAGGTCGAAGGCCCCCTGTGCACCCCCCAATCCCATGGCGGCGATCGACAGGCGGCCGCCGTCGAGGGTTTTCATCATCTGATGAAATCCCTCACCGCGAGGACCGAGAAGGTTTTCTTCCGGAACGCGGCAATCCTCGAAATACAGTTCACTGGTGTTCGAGGCGCGCCACATCATTTTACCGTGCATCTCTTTGGCGGTATATCCCGGCGTTCCGGACTCGACCAGGATGCAGGACAATTCCGGTTTGCCGTCATTGCGTGTGCCGGTGCGGCACATCACGGTAACACCGGCAGTGATATCGGTGGATGCATTGGTGATGAAAATCTTGCTGCCGTTTATTACCCACTGTCCGTGGTCCAGAACGGCCGTGGTTTTCGATCCCATTGCATCCGATCCGGCGTTCGCTTCGGTCAAGCCGAAGCCCCACAGGTTCTCTCCGCGGCAGAGCCTCGGCAGGTATTTCTGTTTTTGCTCCTCGCTGCCGAAATAGTATATGGGGCCGATACCCAGGGAGTTTTCGGCCGCCACCGTCGCTGCGTGGGATCCGTCCACCCTGGCGATTTCCTCGGTGGCGATGATATAGGAGAGATAGTCCATCCCCTGGCCACCGTATTTTTCCGACACGTAGATACCGAACAAACCCAGCTGTGCCATCTTCTGCATGGTTTCGTAGGAGAATTCTTCCCTGCGATCCAGGTCCCGGGCCACCGGTCGAATCTCCTTTTCTGCGAAATTGCGCACAGATTCACGCAGGATTTCCTGTTCTGGGGAAAGGGTAAAGTCCATCGGACCTCCTTGGAGACCTGCGGGGCCGGTTCGGGTGTGGTCGGTTCACATCACTGTTTCGGGCCTGATGAGCGAAGATCGGAGAAGACTTGGTGCATTTCAGCGCCGTGCCTATTTATACGGGGAACTCCCTCCGGTTGTCAATGCCGGAAAAACCGTCGGCGATCCGCCGGCAATCAAACCGGCTTTGCGGTTTCCAGCCGACTGCGCCGAACGGCTGCCGCTGACAGCCGATTGCGCATTCCAATCGGAATGTTTATTTTACCGCCAGGATGCGCTATGTTGTGGCAATGTGCAGGAACCCATGGGTGTTACAACCGGCCGGAGGTGCCGCATGAGCAAGATCAACCCCCTGTTGTTTGGTATTATTTGCGTTGGACTGATAACCACTGCATCTTTTGCGCAGGGTCTACAGGAGGGCTTTTCCGGTATCCGCTGGGGAACCCCCATCGATGATTTGAAGCAGTTGCAGCCCGTCGGTTCGAAAGACGCGGTCGACTACTACGTCAATCCTACTGTGATTCACAAGTTTGCCGGCATCGAAATCCCGCATGTGGTATTCGGCTTTCACGACGGTCGTTTCTTTGTCGCTTACGCCCACATCGACACCCTCGAGGTGTTTGCCCAGATGAAATCACAGCTCCAAGCCGACTACGGCATTCCGCTGGTCAAGTACCTTTCGGAAAGCGGCGAACCATCCGAATACCGCTGGAAAAAGGACCCGCTGAAACTAAAGCTGAAAGTCCAGAAGTACACGCGTAAAATGAAACTCGGAATTTACTACACCCCGATATCAAAGATGGTGAGCGAATCTCAGCAGGAAAAGTACACGGAATCCGGCATTCGGATACTGCCCCGGGGAAAACCGGTGACGATGACCCATACGCAGTTGCTGGAGTTTTGACACCGTAATCGTTCAGCTACCATTGCCAATCTTCTTCGCTACGAATGCTGCACCTGCCCGGCTATGATGAACTTCACATCGCCGAACTGGCGATTGTCATCGGCATACTGCTGTTTGCCGGACTGGTGCACGGAACCCTCGGCCTCGGTTTCCCCATGCTGGCAACCCCGCTGCTGGCAATTTTCACCGACGTGCGCAGCGCCATGCTGATCGTTTTAATTCCCACCCTGGTTATCAATATCGCCAGTACCGTCAGGGGCGGCAACTGGCGCGACAGCATCGGCAGGTACTGGCCGATTGCCGTTTACGGCGCTGCCGGCAGCATTCTCGGTACGCAGCTGCTGGTGGTCACCGACCCTGCGCCCTACAGGCTGCTGCTGGCGGCCATGATTTTCATTTACGTAAACATCGAGCGGATCGGCGTCCGGCTGAAGTGGGCGCGCTCGAACCCGCAGCTGGCATATGCCGTATTCGGCCTGGTCGGTGGCTTTCTGGCCGGTACCGTGAACGTCATGGTGCCGGCGCTGGTCATATTTGCCCTGGAGGCCGGGCTTTCCGCCACGGTTGCCGTGCAGCTCTTCAATTTTTGTTTTTTTTTCGGTAAAATATCTCAGGGATTGGTTTTCACCCATTCGGGCATGTTCAATACCCAGGTGTTGCTGGCAACCCTGCCCCTGGCCGGTGTATCCCTGCTTTCCCTGTTGATCGGCATGAGACTGCAGCACCGGATCGACACCGAAACGTATCGACGCCTGTTGAAAAAAGTGCTGTTTGTGATTGCATTGCTGTTGACGTTTCAGTTTATCCAGGGGCTGTTCGGTTGAACCGTTACCGCCATGTAGCCCGGCACGGAGGAGCCGACGTGAAGAAGAACCTGACCAAAAAGCAGCTGGAGCAAAAAGTTCGGGAACTGGAACTGCTGACGGAAGAGCACCGGGTCACCGAAGCACAGCTTCGGGAAAAGGAAGCCACCATGAGGGGCCTGTTGCACGCGGCTCCGCTGGGTATCGGCATGGTGAACAATTTCAAAGAGCGCGCCATTGTATGGACCAACGAGCATTTTGCCCGCATGCTCGGGTATGCGGCTGACGAGTTGAGCGGCAGGTCTGCGCTGGAGCTCTATGTCGACCGCACGGAGTTTGAAAGGGTCGGGCGGATCAAGCACCCGGACATGGAAATCAAAGGGGTTGGATCCCTGGAGGCCCGGATGAGACACAAAGACGGCAGCATCCGTGATGTGTTTGTGAGCTCCGCGCCGATCGATCCGGCAAATCCGGCTTCGGAAGTGGTGTTTACGGTTCTGGACATCACCGAGCGCAAGAAGGTGGAAACCGCTTTGCGGGAGGGCGAGGAGCGTTTCCGGGAGCTGGCGGAGCTGCTTCCGGGGGTGATATTCGAGATGGATGCAGCCGGTGTGCTTACCTTTGTCAACCGGCCGGCTTACCGACAGTTCGGCTTCACCCGGAAAGAATTCGAAAAGGGGCTGACCGGGTTTGATTTCGTTGTCCCGGAAGATCGGGAAAGGGCCCGGCAGAACTTTATGAGAATTATGGCCGGAGAAAGAATGGGCGTGAACGAGTATGTGGCCTTGCGCAAGGACGGCAGTCTATTTCCGGTGTTGATCGATTCGGCGGCCATCACCCGAGACGGCCGTGCGGTAGGTGTAAGGGGCTTCATGATCGACATCACCGACCGCAAGCGGCTGGAAGAGAAACTGCAGCAGGCGCAGCGGATGGAGGCGATCGGAACACTGGCCGGGGGTATTGCCCACGACTTCAACAACCTGCTGATGGGGATTCAGGGAAACGCCTCTATTGCCCTGCTGGACACCGAGGCCGGTCACCCGGCAACCGAAAAGCTGACCAACATTGCATCATACGTGAAAAAGGCCACTGAATTGACCCGGCAATTGCTCGGCCTGGGACGGGGCGGGAAATACGAAATCCGAACGTGCGATCTCAGCCAGCTGGTCAACCAGGTCGTCGACATGTTCGGCCGAACCAAAAAAGAACTGATCCTCCACAAGAAGTTCGAAGCCGATCTGCTGCCGGTGAAGGTGGATCAGGGACAAATCGACCAGGTTCTGCTCAATATTCTCGTCAATGCCTGGCAGGCCATGCCGGGTGGCGGGCGCATTTACGTCCAGACCGAAAAGGTTCACCTCGATGAATCCAATGTCAACCCCTACAATGTCACTGCCGGCGAATATGCCAAATTGGCCATCACCGACACGGGTACCGGCATGGACGAAAAAACCCTGGACCGGGTGTTTGACCCGTTCTTTACCACCAAGGAGAAGGAGCGCGGAACCGGACTGGGGCTTGCTTCGGCATATGGAATCGTCAAAAACCACGGGGGGATTATCACCGCCAGCAGCCGCAAAGGGGAAGGCACCACTTTTTATATCTTTCTGCCTCTCACCGATGAATTGCCGGCTGCGGTGGAATCAGAGCCCACCGGCGTGTCGGTCAGCTCCGAAACCGTGCTGCTGATCGACGACGAGGAGATGATCATCGAAGTCGGCAGCCGCATGCTCGAGAAAATGGGGTATGTAGTGCTCACGGCCGACAGCGGGAAACGGGCTGTCGACATACTGCAGAAACACGGGCACGGGATCGATCTGGTAATCCTCGACATGGTCATGCCGGAGATGAGCGGCAGCGAAACCTTCGATCGCCTCAAGGCGCTCAACCCGGACGTTAGAGTGCTTCTGTCCAGCGGCTACAGTGTTGACGGCCAGGCTGCCGAAATTCTTCAGCGCGGCTGCGACGGGTTCATCCAGAAACCCTTTGATCTTGAGCAGCTGTCGTCCAAGGTGCGTGAAGTCCTCAACGGTCATTGAATCGCAGCTGCCTGCCGTTAGAATTTCCACATCATCGGGTTGTCATCGAGATGATCCGTCACCGAGCGTCCGATCTCGTCCATTTCCTTCAGGTCCTCTTCGGACAGCACGATGTCGGCCGCGGCGGCATTTTCAACCACCTGCTGCGCGTTGCGGGCGCCGGCGATGGCGAACGTGTTCGGCTGAGCGATGACCCAGGCCAGTGCCAGCTGGCCCATAGTGCAATTATGGCGCCGGGCGATGGGACGCAGCCGGTCTAACGCCTGCTGCACCCGGTGAAAGTGCTCCGGCTGAAAAAGCCGGTTGCGCGCCCGGTGGTCGCCGGGTTCGAAGGCGTGGCCCGGTCCGAACTTGCCGGTCAGCAACCCCTGGGCCATGGAGGAGTAAGCCAGGATGGAAATGCCGTTGTCGATGCAATGCGCCATGGCTTCGGTTTCCACCTGGCGCCAGAACAGGGAATAGGGAGGCTGCAGGCTGGCGATCTGCCCGTGTTGGCCGGCCTCTGCCATTTGGGTCCCGGAGAAGTTGGAAACGCCGATGGCCCGGATCTTGCCCTGCTCTTTCAAGGCGCTTAACGCTCCCATGGTTTCTTCGATGGGCACCTTTGCCGAACCAAAGCTGCCGGCCGGCCAGTGAATCTGGTACAGGTCGATCACATCGGTCTGCAGGTTCTTTAAGGACCGCTCGCAGGCTTCTATGACCTGATCGTGTTTGAGGTGATTGGCGAACACCTTGGTGGCGTACACCACCTGGCCCCTTACACTCGAAAGGGCCCTGGCGATGATCCGCTCCGAATGCCCTTTGCCGTAAGCTTCAGCCGTATCGAAGGTGGTGATGCCCTGGTCGAAGGCTGCCCGCAGGGCATCTATGGTTTGGTTGTCGTCAATGCCGGTCCACATGTCCTTGCCGGCCTGCCAGGTGCCCATTATGATGGATGAAATGGTGATGTCGGTTTGACCCAGTCGTCGCAGTTTCATCGTTCTCCCCTCATCGAGTATGTTGGTTTGGTTAGCGCCAGCTGCCTGCTGCCCGAATATGGGCCTGCTTTGCCGGCTTGTCAAACGGGCTTGCTTGCGCGCCTCTTCGTATGAAACGGTTCCCCCGGGGTGCTTTCCGGAATGGATCCCGAGGTGCGTCTCCACCGAACTCAGAATCCGGTCAAACCCGGCCGAAGGGAAACGTCAAACGAATTACAGTGCGGCCAGCATCTCGAGCTGCTGAAGATTGATTCTTGATTTTTTTTGCAATAGTGCCGATAGTCACATTCGAACACATCCTGATATTGACCGAATCGGAGGAGCAGGTATGGCTATCTTTTCCATCAACAGCATGTTGATGATTGTTGCCGGCGTCGGTGTGGGGATCGGTGCGGCATTTACCGGGTTGGGCGGGGGTTTTTTGATGGTGCCGTTGCTGCTGGTCCTGGGTTTTACCGCCCAGAAGTCCGTCGGCACTTCTTTCCTGGCCATCCTGGTGATATCGATTTCCGCCTTGATCGCCCACAACAAGTTTGCCAATATCGATTACCGGGCGGGCATATTGCTCGGGATCGGAGGGGTCCTGGGAGCCCAGATCGGTGCGCGCCTGGTGGAGCAGGTCTCTACCGCGAATTTCAAGAAGATATTTGCAGTGGTACTCCTGGGGCTGGCCGCGTATCTTTTCTTCAACAAATAATCCGGGTCGACCATTTATCGATATGCAGATCTTCAGTCGACTGGCCGCCATTTGCGGCATTGCCGGTCTGGGAGTGATTGTCGCCGAAGTGTTCAACAACGCCCACTGGCTGGCTTTACGGGTGCAGATCGCCCACGTCGTCCTGCCGCTGTTGGCACTTTATCTGCTCTATGAACTCGCCATCCGGATGGTCCGGCAGCAAACCGTTCACAGAGGACCTGTCGGAAAAGCCGCCCGGGTTCTGCTGGGTGCCGCCCGATCGATATACTGCACCCTGGGCATCATCGCATTGCTCAGCATACCGCTGCTGTGGTGGGGAGGTATCAAGCGACTGGCCGAGCACGCAGGGGTATAGTCTCCCTGAACCCAGGCGGCAGGATCTTCTAACTGACTGTCGATGAACGAAAGCGCACCGAACGAGCATCCTTTCCTTCGTTTTCCCCATGCGACTCTGGTCTCGCTGTCGATTCCGGTTCTGTTTTCGCTTGTGGCAGAGCCGCTGACCGGTTTGGTGGATACCGCCTTCGTGGCGCGTCTGGGCGCCGTCTCCCTGGCAGCGCTGGGAGTCGGTGCTGTCGTGCTGGCCGGTGTTTTCTGGATTTTCAATTTTCTGGGGATCGCCACCCAAACGCATGTGGCCCAGGCGGCCGGGCGCACCGACCGGCAGCGGGCGGGCCGGTTGACGGCGCTTTCTCTGGCAATGGGTGGCGGGTTCGGTCTGCTGATGATCATGGTCGGCTGGCCGGCGGCTTCCCCAGCCGCGGTTGCCATGGGGGCTGAAGGGGAGGTGCACCGGCTGGCTGTTGACTATATTCAGGTGCGCTGTCTGGGTGCCCCGGCGGTGCTGGTCACCATCGCCGCCTTCGGTTCACTGAGGGGCTTGCAGGATATGGGCGCGCCACTGCGCGTGGCGATCGGGATTAATGCCATCAATGTGTTTCTCGATGCGCTCCTGATCTTCGGGTATGGCCCGATACCGGCGCTGGGCGTCGTTGGGGCTGCCCTGGCGAGTGCCATCAGCCAGTGGATCGGAGCCGGATGGGCCGTATGGCTCGTGCACCGGCGAATCAGGCTGACCGCCGGGATTTCCATCCAAGACGCACGTGATCTGCTCCGGGCCGGTGGGGATCTTTTTGTGCGCACCGGTTTGTTGACCGTTTTTCTGCTGCTGTGCACCCGCTCGGCAACGCGCATGGGGCCGGATGCCGGCGCAGCCCACCAAGCCGTCCGCCAGGTGTGGGTCTTTACCGCATTGCTGCTGGATGCGTTTGCTATCAGCGGGCAGAGTCTGATCGGTTATTTTCAGGGATCCCGGATGATCGGGGAAGCGAGGCGCGTGGCCGGGTTCGTGTGCGGCTGGAGCCTGGGGATCGGGATCGCAGTGGGGCTGTTGATGATCGCCGGTACAACCGTTGCGGTTCGTCTGCTGGTGCCCGCCTCTGCGGCCGCCCTGTTTTTGCCGGCCTGGCAGGTAGCGGCAATCGCACAGCCGCTGAACGCGATTTCCTTTGCAACCGACGGCATTCACTGGGGAACCGGTGACTTTCGTTTCCTGAGAAATGTGATTGCCCTGGCAACCATCTGCGGCAGCCTGGGACTGGCCCTGCTGGATGAAAGCCGCCAGGAGGCGCTCACCTGGATCTGGATTGTCACGACGATCTGGATCGTGATCCGGGCATTTTTCGGGATGGCCCGCATCTGGCCCGGTATCGGAAACAGCCCGTTGGCTAACAAAAGTCCGTTTGATGGACCGGAAGCAGGCGGTATCCGGTCGGAACCAGGGCCAAAGGCGAACAGGGAAGCAAAAAGAGAGGGGTAACCGGCCATGGCTGAAGCACTCGACACGCTGTCGGCGCAGTTGGATTTTCTGCGGAAGTGGTATGAGCAGCAGATTCCTTTCAACCGGGTGATCGGCCTGCAGGTGGAAACCCTCCGGGTCGATTTCGTGTCGATCCGCTTTTCCATGCGGGAAGAGTTGATCGGCAACGCCGTTCACGGCATCCTGCACGGCGGCGTAATTTCTTCCGTGCTGGATGCCACCGGCGGACTGGCTGCTGCCGCCAGCATACTGGAAAAAATGCAGGGCCGGTCTGCTGAAGAAATCGCCACGCGAATCGCCCGGATCGGCACCATCGACCTGCGGGTCGATTTTCTTCGCCCCGGGCGAGGCGAATTCTTTCGCGCCAAAAGCGCCATCATGCGCTCGGGCAACAAGGTGGCCGTCACCCGCATGGAGTTTTTCAGCAACAAGGAAATCCTGATCGCCGTCGGCACCGGTACCTACATTGTCGGCTAGGCGCAGGGTGCCCGGATCGTCAGATCCGCGCACCATGCAAGCGTAAAACGCGCCCGGCAGAGACGAACGACCAGTGACAATAGAGGGAAACAGGGCCTGCGGGCCGATCGAGGGTGCTGTGGTTCAGATTGTTTTCTTGAATTCAACCATCGTTTTGGGAGGAGCAGGATATGCCGAAGAAAGAAAAAATCGGATTCATCGGCCTGGGATTGCTGGGAACACCCATGGCGGTCAACCTGATCAAAGCCGGGTGCGAGCTGGCGGTATACAACCGCAGTCCGGAAAAAGCCGCACCCTTGGCGGGTCTTGGTGCCCAAATCGTTGCGAACCCGCATGCGGCAGCCGATCCGGGCGGCCTGGTCATCAGCTGCGTGTCCGACGACGCTGCCCTGGAGGCGGTCGTCGGCAAAGACAACGAGCTGGCCAGGCGGTTGGGCGAAGGGGGCATCCATGTGTCGATGAGCACCATCCTGCCGGACACCGCCAGCCGGCTTGCAGAAAATCAACGGCGGTTCGGCGGCCATTATGTCGCTGCGCCGGTAATGGGACGACCGGACGCGGTGGCTGCCGGCAAGCAGTCTTATTTTGTTTCCGGGGACCCGGGCGCCAAAGACCGCGTGCGGCCCTTGCTGGAAGCGATCTGCCTGAAGGTCTTCGACTTCGGCGAAAATCCGGCCGCTGCCAACGTGGCCAAGCTGGCGGCCAATTTTCTGGTCGCTTCCGCCATCGAAGCCATGGCCGAAGCGTTTGCCTTTGTAGTGAAAAACGATGCCGATCCGGCCCAACTGCTCGATGCCGCGGCGAGCACGTTTCTGGCCTGTCCGGTGTACCAGAATTATGGCAGGCAGATACTGGAGAAAACATACACCCAGCCGCTGTTTAAACTTGCCCTGGGATTGAAGGACGTGAAACTGATCGCCCGAACCGCCACCGAGAGCCAGACCCCCATGCGCTTTGCGCGGGTGTTGGAGGATCGCTTCCTGGCGGCGATGGCCGCAGGATACGGGGGCTATGACTGGACGGGAATTACGGCGGAAGTCAACCGGGAGGCCGGTCTTTGATGAAAGTCACGGTATGCCAGCTGCGCAACGATCCGGACCCGCTTCGCGAAGACTGGCAGAAGCTGGTCGGGCACGTGCAGCAGCAGGGCAGCGAGCTCGTTTTGCTGCCGGAGATGTGCTTTTATCCGTGGCTTTGCCGCAGCCGGCAGCCGGATCCTGCTCTCTGGGAGGCCTCGGTGGAAACGCACCGGCAGTGGCTGGAGCGCCTGGAGGAGCTCGACACGGCGGCAGTGGCGGGCAGTGTTCCGGTAATTGCAGGGAATCGACGGTTCAATGAGGCGTTTATCTGGTCGCCGCAAAGCGGCTATCGCCCGGCCCATCGAAAAACCTTTCTTCCGGATGAAGACGGTTTCTGGGAAGCATCATGGTATGATCGCGGGCCGCTTTCCTTTGCAGCGGTCGAAACGTCAGTCGCCAGGCTGGGCTTTCTGATCTGCACCGAGATGTGGTTTGCCGAACGTGCCAGAGCGTACGGCAGAGCCGGCGTTCATTTGCTGCTGGTTCCGAGGGCCACACCGCTTTCATCTGCGGACAAGTGGCTGGCCGGCGGGCGGGCGGCCGCCGTCGTCTCAGGGGCTTTTTGCCTTTCCTCCTGTCTGGGAGGTGTCGACCGCCGCGGCATGCAGTGGGCCGGCCAGGGTTGGATCATCGGGCCGGAAGAAGGAGAGATCCTTGGTTTGACAACTTCATCCGAGCCCTTTATCACGATGGACATCGACCTGCATTCCGCTGAAAACGCCAAGCATACATACCCGCGTTATGTGCCGGAATAACCTCCGGTTGCCGCTGCAGGATCCGGTTTCATGATTCGGCATATCAACGCAAGTACGCCTGCTCATAAACCGGGAAGGAAACAACCATGGCAAAGAAATCTACCCTGCTGGAATTGACCCGCAAGCTGCTGACATTTGACACTGTCAATCCGCCGGGAAACGAGCGGCCGTGTGCCGATTTTATTGCCGGTATCCTGCAGGAAGCCGGATTTGAGGTGCGCAGCTATGAATTCGAGAAAAACCGCACAAGCCTTGTGGCCGACCTGCGCTTCAGCGACAGTCGGGATCCGATCTGCTTCTCCGGGCATATGGACACGGTTCCCCTCGGCCAGGCAGCATGGAGCAAAAACCCGTTCGGCGGTGACCGGGAAGGTGACCGGATATACGGCAGGGGCGCTTCGGACATGAAGGGGGGCCTGGCAGCGATGATCGTTGCAGCCGGGCGCATAGCGCGGTCATCGGCCGGGGTGGGCGGCCTGAAGGTGGTGCTGACGGCCGGGGAGGAAAACGGCTGCCAGGGGGCGGATCATCTGGCCGGACTCGAATCGGTCCTGGGCCGGTCCGGTGCGCTGGTCGTAGGCGAGCCTACGGCCAACTACCCGGTGATCGGCCACAAGGGGGCCTTCTGGCTGGAGGCGGTGACCACCGGGGTGACGGCCCACGGATCGATGCCGGAGCAGGGCGTCAATGCAATTTACAGGGCAGCACGGGCGATCGCCAAGCTGGAGACCTTCGATTTCAGGATCGACCCGCACCCGGTACTCGGGGCCCCGACGCTCAATGTCGGCACCATCTCCGGCGGTCTCAACATCAATTCCGTGCCCGATCGCGTCACTTTCACCCTCGACCTTCGCCTGATCCCGGGGCAGTCGATCGAACAGGTTCACCGGCAGCTGCAGACTCAACTCGGCGACCAGGTGGAATTGATCCGCCTGACCGCCGCTCCGGCGATCTTTACCGATCCGCACAGCAAGTGGGTGCAGGAGGTGTTTTCCATCATGGAAACCCATCTCGGGCAGCGACCCGAGCCGCGGGCAGTGACGTATTTCACGGATGCATCCGCATTGACTGCCGCCTTCGGGGGCCCGCCCACCGTCATCCTGGGGCCCGGGGAACCGGAACTGGCCCACAAGACCGATGAATACTGCCGCCTGTCACGGATTGAAACCGCCGCGCGGGTCTACGAAGAGATCGCCCGCAGATGGTGCCGGATCGATCCTTGAACGCCATCAGTGCGAAGCCGGCCGATGGGAGGCAGAGCACACACAGCTCATGGAAAGCGGTTTTGCCTATTTCGGCCTGGGGGGGAACTGGTTGAGGATTTCGGCAACGGTCTGGTTGACGATGCGGGTTGTTTTTTGGGGATCGGCTTTCTCCGTTACGCGCCGGGTGCCCGTTCCTCTCCACATCAGGCGGTTTTCCGCGGCATCGCCGAGGTCGATGACCAGCATCCCCTCGTCGTAGGTCCGGATGGTGGTTTCAAATCCGGCGCCGCCCCAGTAAGGGTAGCGGCCGTATCCAAAACCGCTGTTAAAAGAGTCCCCTTCGATTCTGGATCGAATGGCGAGATGATAGGCCACCAGCATGTCCGGTTGACCGTCGATCTTTTTGCGATAGCCTTTTGAGATCAGCGTCTGCTCCACAGCGCTGCGAATGCGGGCATCCAGCAAGGGATTGTCCACCCGGATGTCGCCGGTCCGGGGCTGCTCGGCGGATACCCAATCGAAAGTCCGGTATTTGGAGAAGTCGGCGCCGATCTCATAGTCCTGGCTCACGGTTACCGATGAGCAGCCAATCAGAAGCAATATGATCGCCGCCCGGATTACAGATGGCATGGGTCTGGTGCCCTTTTCCTTTCGCCTTTCCAGAAAAACAGTCAAAGGCTTTTCGTTTGACAAGCGAATCACTGATTTTTATAGTATCGTCATTATCTCATCTGTCAACCCTAATGGAGGTACCAAAATGAAAAGGCTTCTTGTCGGTTGGATGATTGTTGTGATGGCATCTATGATGCTGCTGCCGGCTGTCGGAATCAAGCAGGTCCATGCAGGCAAGCTCAATCCATCCATTGGCAGCGGATTTCGCTGCGGGAATCTGATGATGGAGGAGGGGCTGGAAAAGTTGCAGGTCCTGGCAAATTGCGGAGACCCAGTGGCCACCGAAAAATCATGGATCGACAAGTACGGTGAGGTCGAAAAGCTGGTGTACGGACCGGACGCCGGGTATTATTACATCCTCTATTTTTTTCACGGCAACATGATCGGAGTGGAGGAAGTCCGACAGCAGTAGCATCGCCAATCAGCAGATGTCAAATTCTTTGCGAAAAAGGAGAACCAAAATGAAAAAAACGAGGGTGTTTGTCGTCCTGGTTTTGATGTTGGGCTTTCTGGGTGCCTGCGCCCAGATGGGTGCAGTGAACTCGTCGTCCTCACCGGCACCGGTTCTTGACAGAATTCAGAAGCGGGGCGAGTTGGTGGTCGGAACCGCGGCCAGCATGCCGCCGCTGAACATGACCACCAAAGACGGCCGGATCATCGGACTGGATATCGATCTGGCCAACTACATCGCCGATTCACTGGACGTAAGGCTCAGAAAAGAGAAAATGCTGTTCAAAGATCTTCTTCCGGCCCTGGAGTCCGGCAAGGTGGATATGGTCATCTCCGGTGTGACCATCACCGCCGAGCGCAATGCCAAGGTGGCATTTGTCGGTCCCTACTACATCTCCGGCAAAGGGGTGCTCACTAGCGTGGCGACGCTCTCCTCGATCACCTCACCGGACGACTTAGACAAGAAAGAATTCAAAATAACGGCTTTGGAAGGATCCACCAGTGAACGGTTTGTAAAGATTCAGATGCCCACAGCAGTATACACGCCGGCAGAAGACTACGATGCGGGCGTCCAGATGGTCATCGAGGGGAAGGTGGATGCCATGATTGCCGATCACCCCATATGCGTGATCTCTGTGGCGCGCTATCCGCAGCACGACCTGTTTACCATCGTCTCCCCTTTTACCTACGAACCGCTCGGAATCGCGCTGCCGGCTGGCGATCCCCTCTTGGTGAACCTGGTCGACAACCTTCTCGATTCGATAGCGGGCAGCGGAGCCCTTGAGGATGCCACACGGTATTGGTTTGAGAAGGGCGAATGGTTCGATCAACTGCCCTAAAGCGTTCAATCCTTCCAAAAAAAGCTCCCCCGCTTTGCCCCTATGAATGCAAGGGGGCAAAGCGGGGCTTTTTGTAACGGACGGCTGCGGGATAAGCGCGATTTTTCCTGTGGGTTCCACTATGAGGCAGCCAGAAAGCGTCTGTAATACGCCAGCAGCAGGTAGGTCATCGGCAAAGCGATAATCAGACCGAGCAGGCCCAGCAGTTTTCCCCATATGGACAAAGAGAGCATGATCATCGCCGGGTTCAACCCGGTGACTTTGCCCATGATCTTGGGGACCAAAATAGCGTCCTGAACAATCTGCACCACGGCGATCACCAGGGCGGTCAGCCCCAGCACCGCCCAGACGCTCATGCCGGCCTCGAGGGCGTGAAAAACCGCCAGCAGCGCCGCGGGGATAAAACCGATGATCTGCAGGTAGGGAACCATGTTGAGCAGCCCCATAAGCAGTCCCAGTAGGATCCCCAGCGGAAGTCCAATTACAGCGAAGCCGACCGCAAACAAAACGCCGCAGATGGAAGCCACCGCCGCCTGTCCCCGGAAATAGTTGTTCATGGCGGATTCGAAGTCGTCGACAAAGTCCACGAACGGTTCCCGGTAGGGTTCGGGGATCAACCCCTTCCAGCCCCGGCTGAATTTTTGATAATCGAATAGCAGAAAAATCAAATAGAGCCCTACGACCGCCAGCCCTACAATGCTCATGATCACCGTGGCCGTGCCGGTGACCAGGCCCCATACACCCGGCAACACCTTGCCGGCGGCAGCTTGCACGTTTTTCCAGAAACTGGCGCTGTTGAACAGATCCCGCACTTCCGGCCGGGCTGCATAGTCCTTGATGGTCTGCCAGAGGTCTGCGGGCAGCATCGTTGCAGCCCTTCTGGCCAGATCGCTATCTTCTGCCAGTGCGGAGAGCAGCCGGCCCATGTCCACCATCTCTTTGACGACCATCGGAACGACCACGGCAACCAGGGCAGCGAATACGATCACCACGATCAGCAAGCCGAGCAGGACGGCAACCGTGCGATTGGGGATTTTCCTCTGAATCAGCACCACCAGGGGATTGATCAGGTAGGCCAGCAGAAAAGCCACGGCAAAAGGTATCAGCACATCGCTCAGGTACCCCATCAGCCAGACCAGCCCGGCCAGAAATCCAACACCGATGAGGATCCTCACTACGCGGTCAAAGGTGTAGGGCTTGTCATTCGACAGAACCATTGGGATAATCCCTTCAAATACCACAGCGCCGGTGGTCGCCAGCGCACCGAGTCGCCGCTCTCCTGCTAACGGCGGCTTCATGGAATTGCAGTTAGACGGCGAAGAGAAAATTATGCATTACGGCGATTTTTCTTCATCACCCTTTTCTTCGGTTTCAGCCTGATAGTGCGATTTGAAAGCGGCGACGCCATCCTTCAAGGCGGTCCAGGCCCGCTCGGATTCACCCTTCAGGGTGTCCCAGGCACCTTCTCCGGAAGCCTTGATCTCTGCCAGCTTCTTTTCGGCTTCCTCGCGTTTTTTGCGCAGATCTGCAATCTGCTGGCGGTATTTACCCTGCAGCTCGGACTTGACCGTCAACGCCTTTTCCTCCAGTTTGTCGATCTCCACATTCCACTCTTTGAGGCGGTTTCCCATTTTCGAAATAAACTCTTCACGTTTGGACATCGGTTGACCTCCTTTCACTGCCTCTCTCGGCTGTGCCGTTGCGGCACGTCAGGGTTTTATGTCTCCACATTTTTTCATGGCCGCGTCGCGACTTTCACGGTCACCACGATGCAGGTGCTGAAAAACGACAGGATCTCTAAGTGCAGGGATTTTACCCAGCAGTGCGATTTGAGGATGATATATGCCGCGATAGCGGCGACAAATCCCGGAAGAAATCTGCCCATCGATTTACCCTCCCGGGCCCTGCCCGTCTGATACTTCATCTTCCGGCTCCTCCACCCCCCAGCCGATCACGTTGCGCAGGATCGACCAGCGGGGTTTTTTCTCCTCGGCTCCCACCCCCATGATCCAGTAGTCAAACTTGTGCGTGAAGATCGGATCGCCCTTTTTCATGTGAATCCACTTGCCGATAAAATCCGCCAGATCCTCATCGTTCATCGCCACGGGGTAGGCCAGCGGGATTTGAAGGCGAGCCGGTTTGGGGATGACCGCCTGGAATCGCGGGTAGAGCAACGACCAGGCCGAACCGGCTTCAGCCGATATCAGCAGGGCATCGAGGTTGGGAACGTTGCCTTCGAAAAAGTCTCGGGGGGTGTCGATCATGACCACCTGGGAACTGGGAAACGCCCCCTCCAGCGCTGCGCGAAGAGAACTGTCTTTTACGACGCTCACGACAAAATGTTTCATTTGCCTGATTTTTTCAAGGGTGGCAAACTCGTTTTTGCGATGATCGCGCACCACCAGCGAAACGGAAACGTTGACGTGAGGGGCTGCGAATCTCAATTGCTGCAGGTTGGCGGGTGTCATCGCCACCCCCGACATCGCGATATCGAAATCGCCCCGCTGCAGGTGCTTGGCCAGGTTGTCATGGTTAAACGGCATAAATTCCAGATTCCATTTAAAGTCTTTGGCCAGCTGGTGGGCCATGTCGATGTCGAAACCGACCAGTTCACCGAGAGTGTTGAAGTAAGAAAACGGGACATTGTCCGGCTGGTATCCCACCCGCAGGGTTTGGGTCCTGCGGATACGCTCCAGAGGGCTTTCACCGCTTATTTGATCCCTGGGATCCGGCGGGATTTCCCGATACAGCCGGTAGGGGGCCGGGTCCTGCAGCAGGTTCATGTTGGCCACCACCACATCCTGCTGGTACTCGTTTTTAACGGCCATGTTGAAGTAGACCTTGCTGCCGATGATGACACTGAAGGTCAGCACCAGAGAAACCGTTGAATAGGCCAGCAGTTTTCTCATCCGGATTTTCAGCACACCGGTCAAGCTGGCCGTTGCCAGCAGCGTAAACACGATCAGGTTCATGGCGGCCAGCAGGGTGGCCGTGCGACCGTTGATCACTCCTGTGACCAGATAGAGCTGGTACATGTCCGAGGGCAGCTGTAGTAGATCTAGCATAAAGGGCAGGGCGACATCCACGCCCCCGAAGAAGCTGAGCAGTCCGGAGATGACAAAGGTGGGATACTGTCCGGCGGACAGGGTCGATCCGGTGAACCAGCCTGCAAAAAGGACAAACAGCAGCATAATCAGCTTGCCGAGGTTGGGAAAGTTGAAGGTGATGGGGATCAGCACATCGATGTAGGTATCGGTTTTTTCCTGCTTCATATTGTGTTTTTCGAAGATCTGTTTGCAGTTTTCGGTGAGCACCGTGAGCACCACGAACAGGTTGCCGGTGGTAAAAGCCGTCACCAGGGCGTCTTTGGACATCCCGACGATATCGCGGTACTGGAAAGGCGTTACCGACATCACGATCAACGGCAGAACCCCGAAGGTCAGCAGCAAAACGATGAGATTGAAACTGACCAGATAGACCTGCAGCCGGCCGAATTCCTCGATGGTCATGGTGCCGGCGGCTGCAGCGGATATGGCAAACACCCCCACCGGGGTGAGCTTTACGATGATGCCGGTGACCTTCACCAGAGCGGCCGATGCCGCCCGCAGGCCTTGGAGCAAAGCGTCCTTTTCCTTGATCCCCATCAAGGCAACCCCCAGCAGGATGCTGAAGAGCACAACGGCCGGCACGACATTGTTGGCCAGTGAAGAAAACGGGTTGGAGGGGATGTAAAGGCTGAGAAAGTCGACTTCCCTGGGCGGCTCTACCAGGGCGGTGCTGAAGAACGCGGCCGATTCCCAGTCCGGAAAGGAAAGCGGAATCAGTAGGATGACGGCAAACGCTATGGCCCAGAACATCAGCAGCAGTACGCCGGCCTTCACCGCCAGCAGTTTGGCCTGTTCATGGGTCAACCCACCGATGCCGAGGATCAGGGAAACCACGATATACGGCAAAATGGTCATCTGCAGCAGCTTGATGAACCCGTCTCCAATGATCTGCAGAAAGCCGGCATACTCGCCGAAAAAGATGCCGCAAAAAATACCGAGCACCATTCCGATGAGAATGTTGGTGGACAGACTGAACCGGATCCTTTTCTTCACAGCAGATGTCACTGCGGTCTCCTTTGTCTCGTTGGGTCAGACCCACGCTTGCATCAATGCGCTGTCTCCAATAGATGCCTTAAACAGGAGCGCGAACCGGGTCGTCGGAGTTGGTACAATATAAACGCTGGCGGTGTAAAAGCAACCGGTTTCTTTCCCGGCCGGCGTTCGTACCGGAATCTTGCGCAGATTTGAACCTGCCGCAAGCGCGATCTTGTTGCCCCGGGCGTTTTCTGGTACACAACCGTGAGTCGGCATCGCAGCAGCAGCTGAAATCGGACAATTGCAAAGATGGATGAAAGGCAACCTGCCGTGGAAATTGATCAAAGAAATTTGTTCCGAGAAGTGCGAAGAGCGCAGCAGCGGCTGGCCGGTATTGCCAACCCGACACCGGTGATGACCTCGCGGACGCTCAGCCGGCTTGCCGCGGCCGACGTTTTTCTGAAGTGCGAGAACTTCCAGCGGGTGGGTGCATTTAAGTTTCGCGGTGCTTACAACGCCGTCAGCCTTCTTTCGCAGGAGGAAAAAGACCGTGGTGTGCTTACCTTCTCGTCGGGAAACCATGCCCAGGCCATTGCACTGGCCGGAGCGCTTCTGGGAGTCAAAACGACGATTGTGATGCCCGATGATGCACCTGAAACCAAACGTGCTGCCACCGAAGCCTACGGCGCCCGGGTGATCGGCTACGACCCCCGCACACAGCGCCGTGAATCGATCGCCCAGGCCCTGCAGGCCGAAACCGGTGCCACCCTGATTCCACCCTATGACCATTTGGATGTAATCGCCGGCCAGGGGACCGCCGCCTTGGAGCTGATCGCCGAAACCAGGGGGCTCGATGCCCTGCTGGTGCCCTGCGGCGGTGGGGGCCTGCTGAGTGGATCGGCCATTGCGGTCAAGGCAAGCGCGCCCGCCTGCCGGGTGATCGGCGTCGAGCCGAAGCTGGCCGACGATGCTACCCGTTCGTTTCGAACCGGCAGGCTGCACAGCGTCCACAACCCGCCGACCATTGCAGACGGCACCCGCACGCCGTCACTGGGCAGCATCACCTTCCCCCTGGTACGGCATTTCGTGGACGATATGCTGACAGTATCCGAAGAGGAGATCATCGCAGCGGTCCGGTTTCTTTTTTACCGGACCAAGCTGGTGGTGGAGCCGTCAGGCGCGTTGGGGGTGGCGGTGCTGCTGAAAAAGGACCGGCCGCGCCTGCAGGGCAACGTCGGGGTGATTATCAGCGGCGGCAACATCGACGGTGCGACCATGCGGATGATACTGAAGTCGTAAAAACCAGGTACCCGACGATAAATCGCAGGCGACTAATTGAATTTCGCCGGCGGGTATCTTATGGTAAGAGTCGGGTTCGGAAAAAACCACGGGTGAGAAACATGAAGCTGAAGATCATTACCACCGGCGGTACGATCGACAAGATCTATTTCGATGCCAAAAGCGAATTTCAGGTCGGCGAACCGCAGATCGGCGAGGTGTTGAAGCAGGCCAACGTTGCCCTGGAGTATGAAATCGTCTCACCGGTGCGCAAAGACAGCCTCGATCTGACCGACGAGGATCGCCGCTTGATCTGCCGAACGGTCGATTCCGCTGCCGAGCGACACGTGATTGTCACCCACGGCACCGACACGATGATCGAAACCGCACAGGTGCTGAAACGCGTCTCCGGCAAGGTCATCGTCCTGACCGGTGCCATGCAGCCGGCCAAGTTTCAATTCACCGATGCGGTGTTTAACATCGCCTGTGCCGTCATGGCCGTGCAGCTTCTGCCCGATGGGGTTTACATTTCCATGAACGGGCGGATTTTCGATCCGGATCAGGCCCGTAAAAACCGCCAGCTGAATCAATTCGAGGCGTTGAAAAAATAGATCCGTTGTCGACCTGTTGGACGATTGTGATGCGTTGTCGGTCGAAAAAAACAAAGTGGGCCTGCGTGTTTCTGGTGGCGGCCGTGTCGGTTTTTTCTGTTGCCCCCGCTGCGGTCTGCAAGGCGGGCGAATCGACCGGGGAAGACCTGGATCTAACCATTGCAAACCTGCTGCAGCACGTAGCCCGGTCGAATCTGATTTTCATCCGCAACGGGGTCATGCACTCGCCGGCCAAAGCCGAGGCGCATATGCGTCGAAAATACGAATACTTCAAAGGCGACATTCAAACCCCTGAAGACTTCATTCGTCTTTGTGCATCGAAGAGCACCCAAACCGGCCGCCCCTACCAGGTCAAGCTGCCCGACGGCCGGTTGTTGCGCACCGACCAGTGGATGCTCTCCGTGCTGAGTCAGTACAGGCGGGAAACCGGCCAGTAATGTGCCAATGAGCAGTAGATCCGATCACCTGCAGATCCGACCGTTTCGATTGGATGACCGGCAGGAAGTTATCCGGTTGTGGGAGCGATGCGCCCTGGTTGTGCCCCAGAACGACCCGGTAGCCGACATCGCCTGCAAACTGCAGGTGCAGCCGGAACTGTTTCTTGTCGGTGTAATGAAAGCAGCCGTCGTTGCGACGGTAATGGCAGGGTATGACGGGCACCGGGGTTGGGTCAATTACCTGGCGGTCGATCCGCGCCACCGGCGCCGGGGCATCGGCCGATCCATGATGGAAGCTGCCGAAGCAAAACTGCGGAAACTGGGCTGTCCGAAAATCAATCTGCAGGTCAGAGAGTCCAACGGCGAGGTGATCGCCTTCTACCGGCAATTGGGATACGCGGTCGATGCGGTGGTCAGCCTCGGCAAGCGTTTGAAGCAAACCGTTCCTTCAGGGTCGCCGGACCGATGATCAGATGAGCCGCGAAGAGATCGTCATCATCGTGGATGACAACAACGCCGTGGTGGGGTCTGCGCCGCGATGGAAGATGCGTGCTGCAATGCTCCCTCATCGAGCCACCTACATACTGGTGTTTGATCATCACGGCAGGTTGTTTTTGCAAAAGCGCACGGTGACCAAGGATATCTACCCGGGCTGTTACGATGTGGCCGCCGGAGGTGTCGTTTTGCGCGGGGAAACCTACCATGAGTCGGCGAAACGCGAACTGGCCGAAGAGCTGGGTATCAGCGGTGTCGAGATACAGCGGCATTTCGACTTTTACCACCAGGATGACCGCTCCCGCTTGTGGGGCCGTGTATATTCCTGCCGGTATGACGGACCAATCGTCCTTCAGCCGGAAGAGATCGAAAGCGGCGCATTTTGCGAAGTAGAGCAGGTGCTCGACATGAGCACCCGGGAGCTGTTCACACCCGACGGCTTGGTGGTTCTAAAAAGATTTCTCGAAGAAGCAGGGGGCGGATTGCATCCGGCCAGATGAGGACTCCGCAATGATCAGTATCGGCAAAAGAGCCTTGGTTGTTATTTTGGGGTTTGCCCTGATAGCCCAAGGATGCGCTACGATCGGCCGACAGCCTGCCGCCAAGCTGACCGGACGGCCCCTGGAGCACCAACAGCTTTTCGCAGTGCTCGATGAGGTGATCGAAAAATATCGGGTTCGGGAAGCATCGAATTTTCCGGTTCCCGGTTTTCCTTACCTGCGGACCGATCGTTTCCTGTGGACCATGGGGGATCGGATCGACGGCGACACCCATCAGGAATGGATCGAAGCGATGCGGCAACTCGATCTGAAAGCCAGGCAAAAGGAGATCGGCAATCTGTCGCAAGACGGCCTGCAGGAGCTGGAAAAGCGCCTGCAGGAAAGCCTCGACCGCCGGCAGTTGCTGGTCAGGGTCAGCCACGCTTCCGAGCAGTTGCTGGCCCATGATCGGACGCAGCCCGATTATCTGGCTGCCGTCAAGGCTTCTGTGGGCGTTGCCGGCGAGTATGTGACTGCGATGAGAATCTTCGGTCTGTACCCTGTTGCGGCCATACCGGTGACCTCAGCCACCAAAAAGCAATACGATGTATTCCGGCAGTGGCACGAGGGTTCACTGGGACAACTGAACACCGATGGGAATCTGACGGTCTTCACGCCTGGCGGATCCGAAGCCGCCTCCAGGGGCAACCTGCGGTCACTTTTTGCCCCATCCCGGCGCAGTGCACTGGGGGTACCGAACCTGTCGCTGGAAGAAACGAAGGCCCTGATCGCAGCGTATGCACCGGTTATCGAGCAGGATGTGGCAGGGATCTACGATCTGTTCGGCAAGGTGATGTGGAGAAACGGCCGGGTGAAAATCGAGTCCGGCACTCCGACCGTATACTACTACATCTCCCATTCGCTGTTGAAAGGGGAGCCGGTACTGCAGATCAATTATGCTTTCTGGTACTCGGGGCGCTACGGCAAGAATTCTCCCGGCATCGAACGCGGGCCGCTGGACGGGGTGACCTTTCGCATCACATTCGATTCCGAAGGTGATCCGATTATGGCCGATATCATGAACAACTGCGGGTGTTACTATTTCTATGTGCCGCGCAAAGAAAGGATTGCCAAGATCAATTCTTCCTCCGACGGGCTCTATCCTTTCGTGCCGGCCTGGCTGCCGGATGCGTTTCCCGACAGCCGTCTGAGTCTGCGGATCAACTCGGGCTGGCACCAGATACAGAAGGTGTTCGCCCGAAAGCTACCTTCAGATGTCATCCACTATGAACTGCGCCCTTACGACGAGCTCGAAATGCTGCCCCGGCCAGGCGAGGGCACGGAAAGCGTGTTTACGTCCGATGGGATCATGAAAGATTCCAGCCGCATCGAGCCGTACATCTTTTTTTCCATGGGGATTCCCAAGGTGGGCTATATGCGGCAGCGGGGGCATCACGCCATCAAGCTGGTCGGGCGGGGGCATTTTACCGACACGGACATATACGACCGGTATTTTGTTTTTAAATGAATTTTACCATGAAAGCTGATTTTGACTTCGACGAGGTCATTGACCGCCGATCCACTTCCAGCGCCAAGTGGGACAAGTATGCCGGTAAAGACATTCTGCCGTTATGGGTGGCTGACATGGATTTTCGGTCCCCTCCGGCGGTTGTCGATGCCCTGAAACAGCGGGCGGATCACGGGGTCTTCGGCTACTCCCAGCCGCCGATGGAACTGACCCGTGAAGTCGCACGGATGCTGGCAAGCCGGTATAACTGGCGTGTCGACGAGCGATGGATTGTCTGGATTCCAGGGTTGGTAACCGGCTTGAACGTCTCCTGCCGGGCGGTGGGAGAAAGCGGCGATGGGGTAATGACGGCCACGCCGGTCTATCCGCCGTTTCTAACCGCTCCCGGGTTTTCGAATCGCAAGCTGGCAACCGTTCCCCTGGCGAAAAACGGCAACCAATGGGAGTTCGATTTCGATCTCCTGGAGTCTTCTTTGGCAGATCACACGCGCCTGTTTATCCTCTGCAACCCTCACAATCCGGTGGGACGCATATTTACCCAGGGGGAGCTGGAACAGCTGGCAGGCCTTTGCGCGCGCCATGACGTCATTGTCTGCTCGGATGAGATCCACTGCGATCTGATCCTGGATGAAGAAAAGCGCCATATTCCCTTCGCCGCCCTGGGGCCGGCAATTGCCGAGCGAACCATCACCCTGATGGCTCCCAGCAAAACATACAACCTGCCGGGATTGGGTTGTTCTTTTGCCGTGATGCCCAGCCGCCGAATCCGGCAGCGGTTTAAACAGGCCATGGCCGGCATCGTTCCGCATGTTAACACCATGGGCCTGGCAGCTGCGCTGGCCGCCTACCGTTTCGGTCACAACTGGCTTGCGGCGCTGCTGGACTACCTGCGCGGCAATCGGGATCGGGTCCAGCGGGAAATCGAACAGATGCCGCATGTATCCATGACACCGGTCGAGGCCACCTACCTGGCCTGGATCGACTGCCGCCCGATGAAAATAAAAGATCCGGTCCGGTTTTTCGAGCAGGCCGGTGTGGGGTTGTCCGATGGAGAAGAGTTCGGCGCGCGGGGGTATGTGCGCCTGAATTTCGGCTGCCCGCGCGCGACCCTCGATGAAGCCCTGCGGCGGATGAAAACAGCGCTGCAAGCGCTGGGCTAATTGGGCGCAGCCCGCCGAGTTGCCTTGCATTCACAGTGGCGGCAAGCCTTGCCGGTTTCAACGCAAAAGGAGCAATGGGATGATCGAAGTAGACATACCGGGCTACCGAACACTGCAGCTGGAATACCTCGTGCTCGATCACAACGGAACGCTGGCCGTGGACGGGATCCTCAAGCCGGAGGTCAGAGAGTGCCTGCAGCAACTCTCCGAGTCTCTGACCATCTACGTGGTGACCGCCGACACTTTCGGCAGGGCCGCCTCCCAGCTGCAAGGGGTCCCGTGCGAACTTACCATTCTTCCACCGGGCAACCAGGACGTCGGAAAACTCGAATTCGTCCAGCAATTGGGCAAAGAGCGCACCGTCTGCATGGGAAACGGGCGCAACGATCGTTTGATGCTCGAGCAGGCTGCTTTGGGGGTGGCCGTCATCCTGGAGGAAGGAGCCGCCGTGGAGACGATCTCGTCGGCAGATGTGGTCTGCAATGGAATCCTGCCGGCCCTGGAACTGCTGCTTTACCCGCTGCGTCTCACGGCGACGCTGCGGTCGTGAAATGTTTCCGCATCAGGCGCCCGGCAGGGGGCCACAGGCGGATAAAAAGCAAGCTGCCGCTTTCGGAAAACCGCATATCAAACGGGGCCCGCTTTTAATCCTGCTGCCCGAATAATTTCAGCACCGGCCGATCCCTGCGGTCTGCTTCGGCGAGGATCTCTTTGTATTTTTTCAACACCAACGGGCTGTACAGGATATCCACGTGGGCTTCGTCGAATCCCACCACCTGCACGGCATCTTCCTGGGCCCGGAGGTCCAGCGCACCGCTGAGGGATACCGCCCCGTCGTTGTTGTCCATGAAAAGGCTGCATTCGCCCTTGTAGCTGAAAAACAGGAAATAGGGAATTTCCGGTTTCAGCTGCCGCTGAAACAGACCCCGGATGAAGGGGCTGTCGGGCACCACGTCGTGCCAGCTCGGAATGGCGGCCGGGGCCGATTCGATGCCTTTGGCAGCGGTTTCCAGCCCGCCCCAGGGAGTGGAAATCGACACGAACAGCCGAATGCAGCGCTGGTGGTCCTGAAAGTGGTTTTTGAGGATAAACGAGCGGGCAACCAGCCCGCCCATGCTGTGGGCGGTAACGTACAAGCGCTCGAACCGGTAGCGGTCGTGCAGATAGGTGACCAGGTAGTTCAAGGCGTCGCCGAGATGATCCAGCTGGATACCGCTGGGATAATAATAAAACCAGGGTTGATATTTCTCCCTGTCGATGAACTGAGCCAGGTATTGAAAGTGCCGGGGCGTGCCGGCCGCGCCGTGAATAAACAGAATCGGGATCTTGTTTTTATCGTACGGCTCGAGAAAGTAGACGCCGGCGCCGAACCTTTTTGTGAACGTCAACGGCTTCCACAAACCCATGCGTGCATTATCCAGGGAGAACATGTTATCGTTCAGATCGACGACAATTCCGGCTTTCAGCACGTTGGTACCCACCGCGCTGACCGCAAACTGCATGCTTCGGGGAAACCCGTGCGGCAGTTGCGCATGGGGGGAAAGCTCCAGGTTCGTCTCATCATTGGGACCGTGCTTCGGTGGCTGCATGACAATCGGATCTATTGAATATGCGGCCGGTTCGCCGTCGTCGTACTGCAGATCGCCGTTGACATCCATAAAGGCCGAAATGTGGTAAACACCGGCAGTAACCAGAAACAGGTAGATGCCCTCATCTTCTAAAAATGTCATCTGTTGAATTTCCTTCCGGCCGTCTTTTTGCGTAGAGAGAAAAACCAGGATCTTGCCCTGCACCGGAGCCTGGCTGCGAATGACTCCCCCCAGACCGGCGGTAGATTCCAGGCCGGCGACCTCTTTTTTCAGCTTCAGAAAAGCACATCCGGATGCGGTGAAAACCAGGGCAAGACCGATGCAGAGCAATCGAATGGCCGACATCATCTCTGATTTCCTTTTCGATCAGCGTTTTTCGTCTTACTTCACTTCGATTGTAACCGATACAGACAGCTGCACCCGTATCAGCTCTCCGTCCTGCCGGAGGGCCAGCGCAATGCCGTTGGATCCCTCCGGTACAGGGCCGCTGCTGAAAGCCGGCTGGTCTTTAAACTGAGAAGATCTGGCGGGCTTGATGGCCAACAATTGTACCGGAGCGATGACCTTCATGAGGGTCTCGCCAGCGGCGACAAGGTCGGACGGCGGATTGTTGATGTTGGATTCGTCAATGCCTTCAAATAAAAATCGACCGTGGGGCTGGCTATTGAACAGGTAGCGGGTGGCAGTCCAGTCGACCTCCAGTTCTTTGTCACTGCGGTTGGTGACCAGCAGGCGGAACTGCTGTATGAAGTTTTTGTCATCGGTCAGCGGCATGAACTGCACAGCATACCTGCCGGTTTCAGCGGTCGTGAAAGCTGGATCGCTGACCCATACACGGGTCGGTGTGCAGGCAAAACCGCCTGCGATCAGCAAGACAGAAAGCAAAAGGCACACTCGATCTTTCATTGGTTCCCCCTATGGCGATGCTGCAGAGTGGCTAATTCCCTGATGCCGGTGGTGTCCGAGAAACTCGTGACAAGCAACTCTATGAATGCAAGACCCGAAATGCAACCCTTTTCCTTTGACAGATCCGCGGGACTTACCTAATATTGGGTGCACGGATGCAGGGGTCAGCGGCTGACCGCTGAATTTGGATATCGAGACGAAAAAAGAATCATTCAGCGTCGCAAAGGAGGCAGCGATGATCACCATTTTCGGCCTGTCCGGCAGCCTGCGGAAAGGGTCCTACAATGCCGGCCTGTTGCGTGCCGCCGTCGAGCTGATGCCGGAAAACGCCCGGCTGGAGACCGCATCCATCGAGGGCATTCCGCTTTACAATGCCGACGTCGAAGCAGCGGAGGGTATACCGGAGGTCGTTGCGCGGATCAAGGATCGAATTGCCGCAGCCAACGGACTGTTGCTGGTGACACCGGAATACAACAACTCCATCCCCGGGGTGTTCAAAAACGCCGTCGACTGGATATCCAGGCCGCCGGAAGACCGGTTCCGGGTGTTTAAGAATCGTGCGGTGGGCATCATCGGCGCCTCTCCCGGCAACTATGGCACCGTTTTTTCGCAGACGGCGTGGCTGCCGGTGCTGAGAACCTTGTCGATGCGTCCGTGGTTCGGTAAGCTGTTGTATGTCAGCGGAGCGATGAAACTGTTCGACACATCGGGGAACCTGACCGATGCAACCACCCGCAGCCGGTTGCAGTCTTACCTGGAGGGGTTTGTTGCATTTGTTCAAGAAAACCGGTAATTTCCTCCTAAAGGCTGTCGATCTGCGAATCGCAGCTTCTGCAGGCCGTTCCCATCCCGAACTCACGAAGGGGCCGTCGTTTTCCGGCAACCAACTATGTGGTGGAAAAAAATACTCATTGGGCTCGTCATTCTGGTTGTCGGGCTGTATGCCGGGGTCTATGCTTTCCTGCACTTTGCCGATCTGAACCGGTTCAAACCCTACATCACGAATGCTGTTCGGGATGCCACCGGCCGCCGATTGACCATCGCCGGAAACCTGGAGGTCGATTTCGGTTTGCTGCCGGTTCTGGCCGCCGAAAACTTGGCGCTGGATAACGCCTCCTGGGGATCCCGAGAGGCGATGATCCGTATCGAGCGGTTTCAGGTGCGTGTGGCGCTGCTGCCGCTGATTCTGGGCAGATTGGAGATCGCCAGCATCCTGCTGGTCCATCCCGACGTTCTCCTGGAAAGAAACACGTCCGGGGATTTCAACATCCCCTCGGGCTCCGGCGATGCCGCGCCCTCTCCGACCCAAGCTCCGCTGATCCACCGCATCGAGGTCGAAAACGCGCATCTGGCCTTCTACGACCGACAGTCCGGCAGAAACCTGGAACTGGAGTTGAAATATCTGCGTGCCGAGCTGCCGGATGCAGACAGCCCGCTGGAGATTGACCTGGAAGGAACTTTCAACCGGACCCCGGTGGCGGTCTTTGGCACCATCGGTCGGCCGCTGCCGGCTTTTCTGAGCGGTCAGCGGCTGCCGGCTGCGATAGCGGTGGAGATTGCCGACAACCGGTTTCAGATATCCGGCGCTGTGGAAAACACTGCCGATTTCAGCGGGCTCGACTGGAAGATCACCGGTGCCGGCAACTCGATACCGGACCTGGCGCGGTTGGCCGGCCTCGACTACCTGCCGGATCCCGGACCGTTCAAATTCCAGGTAAACCTCTCGGGATCTCCAAAACACCTGGCCATCAGCGAATTGAATCTTCACCTCGGTGACCGGCGCCTTGCGAAAGTCTTCCTGCGCGGACGCATTGGAGACCTGCTGCGGCTGCAGGATGTCGACCTGCAGGTCATGGCCGACGGAGATGACCTGAAAAATACGAAGGATCTGTTTGACACCACCATCCCCTGGCAGGGGGAGTTCCGGGCGGCCGGCCGGCTGGTTCGCAGGGCCGGTGAGCCGATCCGGCTGGAGGAAGTGGAGCTGAGGGTAGGAGACAGCGATGCTGCCGGGACTGTCGCCATCGATCTGGAGCAACAAAAACCCCGCCTGTCGGCCACCATCCGTTCCCGCCGTTTCGATCTGCGGCCCCTGTTTGCCGCAGATGCCTTTCAGCGTCCAACCGCTGGCGAAAAGACCGGAAAACCACCGCCCGCATCCGGCAGCCGGCATGACCGGCCGCCGCAAGAGCTGCTGCTGAACCGCATCGATGCGGAGGTGGCGCTTGCCACCGGCATCGTGCTGCTGCCCCAGGTGGTGCTCAATGAACTGCATACCGAAGCCCGTCTGGCGAACGGGCGCATCCGCGTTCAGACCAGAGGACCCCGCCCCCCCGACCTGGAAGAGCTGGCCGGAATACCGGCTTTGCCGGATCTGGGGCCGATCCGGGTAGCCTGCGATCTGGTCGGTACCGACAAGGGTCTGGCGCTGCACAATGTGGATCTGGAGGCCGGAAGCCTGCAGCAGGCCCGGGTGACCGTGTCCGGCTCGATCGCCGCATTGCTGGAGCCGGCGGGGTTCGATCTGGATATCCGCATCGAGGGCGATGACGCGGCTTCTTTGGGAAAATACCTGTTGCAGCCCTGGCCGCTGTACGGCCGGTATGCGGTTTCGGCCCGGATGGTCGATCCGGACAAAGCCGTTTTCAGCTTCGATTCGATTGCCGGAAGCCTGGAAGACGTCGACTTCAGCGGCTCGGTGAAAGTGGATGCTTCCGGTAAGGCCACCCGGGTGATCATCGCCGCCAAAGCCCCCCGGGTCACCGCGCGCCCCTTTGCTTGGCCTGGACTGGAAATACCGGAAACAATGAAACAACTGGAGGACCTCGGACCACTTGATGTGTCGCTGGTGCTTACCGATCCGGCCGAAAACATCGGGATCGCCGATCTTCAGCTGAAGGTCGGCAGCGCCGAAATGCTGGCGGTTTCCCTGCAGGGGGCTGTCAGTGAGTTGAAATCACTGACAGGAATCGAGCTGGAGCTGGAAGCCGCAGGCCGGGACGTGGCATGGCTGGAGAGGCTTTTCGCAAAATCGATACCGCTTCACGGTTCCTGCGCCCTGCGAACCGTGATAACCGATCCGGCGGCCGGTAAAGTCCGTTTCGACGATATTGTCCTCTCCCTGGCCGGCAGTCGGATGACAGGGCACGTTGAACTCGACCGCAGCGGCAAGCCGCTTCATATCGCCGCCGACCTGTTTGTCCCCATAGTGGACAGCAATGAGCTGATGCGGGCGGCAGATCTCCAGGGCGAGCCGGATGCCGGCAGGGTCGCAAAGGCAATCGACCGGCAGCTGGTGCTGCCCCAGTGGCCGGTCCCGCCTCAGCTGCTCCAGAATCTGGGCGCCGACATTCGCATCCGTGCCGACCGGGTAAAAGTCGGCGCCCTGGACATCAGCGGGCTATCGATAAATGGGGACCTGCAGAAAGCCGAGCTCAAGGTGCGTGCCGATGCCCGGGCGGCATTTTACGGCAGTGGTTCGGATGAAATGCTCGACAACTTTCAAATGGGTGGTGTGAATCTTTCCATAAAAGGCCGGGCAGCCGGCAGTCGAATGACGATCGAATCATTTACTTTCCGAGGCGGCAGCCCGGAGACCGTTCAGGTGATGCTCGAAGGATCTGCCGTCGATTCCATCAGTCAAACCGGCATCCATTTCAACTTCGACGTTCACGGACAGGAAGCGGGCCATCTGTGGCAGTTGCTCGATGCGGATTTCCGCGCAGCCGGCCCTTTTGCCATATCCGGCAGTCTGACCGACCCCCGGCCGAAAAACTACCGGTTCGAGGACCTGAAAGTGGCGGTGGGCGAAAGCAGTATCGGCGGACAGCTGGAGATCGATTATACTGGCCGGCGCCCCCGGATATCCGCCCGCATATCCTCTCCGCACCTCGATCTGCGGCCGTATCAGCCCGAGACCCCGCATCCGGGATCGGCACAATCGACTCCGGCGACCGGCTCCGGTCGGCACAGAAAATTGTTTTCCGACGAGCCATGGCCCCTGGAGATGCTCGAGACGACCGACCTGGCGGTTTCGTTCGACGCGGCACAGCTGTATTCGTCCCGTGCAGCCTTGAAAGACCTGCGCTTCGAAATGGTGGTCGAAGACGGCAACCTGGTGCTCAGGCCGCTGCAGTTCTCCAGAGGCGGGGGGAAGATCACCGGCGAATTGGCCTTGCGGACCTCAGATGGCATCCCGACGCTGCAAGCCATTATTGAAGTTTCCGACTACGATGTCGGCCGAGAGTTGGAAGAGCTCGACAGGCCCCGGGACATTCAAGGGGCGCTGAACGGCCGGATCGAATTGAGCGGGCCGGCCAAGTCGGTGGCCGCTTTCATGGCCGAGCTCAACGGCCAGGTGGTTTTTACGATGAAGGAGGGATCGATCAACAACCGCATCATCGGCACGATTTACGGAGATATCGGCGACACCCTGCTTAGCCTGCTCAGACCGGCTCGCCGCTCAGATCCCTTCACCGACCTGAACTGTCTGGTGCAGAGCTTTGACGTCAAAAACGGCCAGGCCCGGCATCTCGGGCTGCTCGACACACCGCAGACCGCACTGGTTACCGCCGGAACCATCGATTTGGCCCGGGAAAGGCTGGATATCACCCTCGCATCTTCCCCCAAAAGCGGGGTCAGGGTCGGCAACCTGGGCCGGATCGGATTCAGCCTGAGCGCATTCACCCGACCGTTCAAACTCTCAGGCACCCTGGCCAGGCCGACCCTGGCCATCGATCCCTCCCAGACCGCGCTGACCATCGGAAAGATTCTCGGCGGCCTTGCCCTGGGTCCGGCCGGGATGGCGGCTATCCTGGCGGACGTATCCGTTGGGGACAAAAACCCGTGCCTGGTGGCCATGGAAGCCCTACACAAGGGCGAGGTGCCGCAGATGGAAAAAGAGCTGATCGAAGGCGGCAAACCGCTGGACAAAGACACCGATGCCTTGATCGACGGTGGACTCAAGGGCACCGAAAAAGGCGAAAGAACGAACAACGTATCCCCATGACGCATTCACCAGTCAAAAGAAGCCGCAGCAGGTAAGTTCTTCTCATCGGCCTGGCATCCCGGGTTCGATCGAATATGCTGCATTTATTGGATCTTGAAAAAACCGGCAGAATGCCTCATATACAAATCGATCGTCTTCGAAAGGTGCCGACTGTCATCGACTACCTCAAGCGGTTCCAAACGATCGATTCGAGAAGGAGTTCACCATGACGCATCTGAAACGGCCGATTTTGCAGGGGCTTGTTTTTACCGTGGCAATCTTGTTTGCCAGCGCGGGGTTTTCGGAATCGTTGCCGGCCGCCTCACGGGGACAAACGGTCTACGTTCCCATCTACTCGCACGTTTATGGCGGGGACCGGGAGCAGAAAGTGCTGCTGACCGCCACCCTGAGCATACGCAATACCGACCCGGTTCACGCAATTACCATCACCGGCGTCGATTATTACGATTCAACCGGAAAGCTGATACGGCACTATCTGCGGCAACCGACCACGATGAAAGCAATGGCATCGGTTCGCTATGTGGTGGCTGAGTCCGACACGATCGGTGGTTCGGGAGCCAGTTTTGTCGTAATGTGGAACGCCGTTGCACCGGTTCGGCCGCCGCTGATCGAAAGCGTGATGATCGGAACCAAAATGCAGCAGGGGATATCCTTTACATCCCGCGGTCAGGTAATAGAGGAGCATACAGACTAGATTTTCTTTCTCAGCAGCCTGTTTCAGAAATGAAGGCAATGAAAAGCGAATGCGACTCAGTGAAAAGGCAGGCCACAGGCGAAGGAGATAAACGATGAAGACATTGCGGTTGGCATGGATCCTGGCACTGGCGCTATCCGTGGTGAGCGGCTGCACAACCACCGGCAAAACCGCTGATCGGTCGTCCGTTTCACCGGTGATCGATCGCATACAACAACGCGGAGAGCTGATCGTGGGAACGACCGGTGACATGCCGCCGTTGAATATGACCACCAAAAAGGGCGGGCTGATCGGCATCGAACCGGAACTGGCCAATGCGATGGCCAGTGCGATGGAAGTGAAGTTGACCTTTCGGACCATGCGTTTTCACGAACTGCTGCCGGCCCTGAAGGCCGGGAAAGTCGACATGATCCTTTCCAGCATGACGATGAGCGGCAGACGAAACCTGGAAGTGGTGTTTGTCGGACCCTATTTTATCTCCGGCAAATCCATGCTCACGAAATTGAAGACCCTGGCATTCATGCAAAATCCTTCCCAGTTCAACAGCCCAAAGACTACGCTGGTTGCCTTGAAGGGTTCCACGGGACAGGAGTTCGTGGGAAAGTCCGCACCCCATGCGAAACTGATTACCGCCGATGATTATACAGCGGCCATAAAAATGGTCATCGGCGACAAGGCCCATGCATTTGTGGCCGACTACCCGATCTGCGCGGTATCGGTTTTCCGATATCCTAACCAGCAACTGACCACCCTTACCCAGCCGCTCACCTTCGAACCCATCGGCATCGCTATTCAAGCCGGTGACCCGCTGCTGATGAACTGGCTGCAAAACTTTTTGATCACCATGCAGGGAAGCGGCGAGCTGGATGCCATTCGAAAGCGCTACATGAACGATGCTTCCTGGTTGAAAGAATTGCCCTGACCTGCACAACTTTGGAAATCGTGATAGCGTTCGCGCAAGGAGGAGTTCATGGCCGGGGAAAAAGAAAAAGCTGCCTTTATATGCGTCAAGGACACCATCGACGGGGCCTATCCGTCGCTGGTCCTGGGAATCAACGCCGCCCGGATGGGCATGGAGAGCAAAATCTTCTATTCTTTTATGGGCATGAACCTGGTCATGCAGGGCGGAGCCGAAAGGGCCAAATTCTTCCCGCAGGGGGTTATGGGGGCCGTTCCGGGGATGGTGAGCCTGGCTACCGGAATGATGAAGAAGAAGATCGAAAAGGCCAACATCCCCAGCCTGGCCGATTTGCAGGAAGTCGCCCAGATCGAGGGGGTCGAGCTGATTGCATGCCAGATGACGGTGGACATGATGGAAATCGACGAAAAGAAGCTCATCGACGGTGTGGTCGTCTGGACGGCGGAAGAATTCATGAAGTATGCCAAGGACTGTAAAATCTGCCTCTTCACATAATCAGCTGATCTACCCGACCCGCATATCACCGTTATCCAGGTAGCGCTGGTGCAGGTAAAACGCCTCTTTCAGCAGATGGGGCTCGTGACCGCCGGCCATGCGCACTGCCCGCTGGTAGTACTCCCGTAGCTGCTCCCGGTAATCCGGGTGGGCGCATTTGTTGATGATCTGCTCGGCTGTCTGCCGGGGAGTCAGGGGGCGTGTGTCTACCAGGCCGTGTTCGGTTACCACCACACCCACCGAGTGCTCGGAGTGATCGACGTGGCTGACCATGGGCACGATGGCTGAGATGACCCCCCCTTTGGCCGTGCTCGGGGTCACGACGAAAGACAGGGCCGCGTTGCGCATGAAATCACCCGATCCGCCGATACCGTTCATTATCTGGGATCCCATGACATGGGTGGAGTTGACCTGCGCGTAAATGTCCACCTCGATGGCCGTGTTGATGGCGATCACCCCCAATCGCCGGATGACCTCCGGGGCGTTGGAGATCTCCGCCGGCCGCAGGATCACTTTTTCACGATACCGGTACAGTTCGTCGAAAAAACGCGAACGGGCTTTCTGCGACAAGGTCAGTGACGAACCGGAGGCGGCCCGAACCTTGCCGATGTCGATCAGCTCCAGCACGCTGTCCTGCAGAACTTCGGAATAGATGTCCAGATTCAAAAAGAAATCATTGCCTATGAAGCCGCTCAGCACGGCATTGGCGACATCCCCAACACCCGACTGCCAGGGCAGGCCGGCAGGCAGTCGGTTTTTTCTTATTTCGTGTTCGACAAAGTCGAGGATCCGGGCGGCGATATCCCTGGAGATTTTGTCCGGATCCCTGAAAACGGCGCCGCGCTCGGTTTCCGGGCTCAGCAAGATCGCCACCACTTTGTCCGGATTCATCTCGATGAACGGTTTGCCGATGCGGTCTGCGGTCCGATAGATCGGGATCGGCATCCGGTATGGGGGATCTTCCGGTATAAAGATGTCGTGGATGCCTTCCAGTTCGGCAGGGTCGGTGGAGATTTCGACGATGATCTTATCGGCGGCTTTCACGTACGTGGGTGTGTTGCCTACCGACATGGTGGGGACCAGCTGCCCCTTTTCGCTGATCGCCACTGCTTCGACCACCGTCACGTCGACCGGCCCCCAGTTCCCGGCCCGCACCTGCTGCGACAGCGCCGAAAGGTGGTCGTCCTTGTACAGGATTTGCTCGGCGTTGATCATCCGGCGCATGGTCCGGTCGCTCATGTACGGCCGGCGCCATTGAATCAAACCCGCAGCGGCCAGGCTGCCGTCCACCGACGCTGCGGTGGAAGCGCCGGCAAACAGGTTGATCTTAAAGCGCTCGCCGCCGTCGGCGCGGCGAACGAGCTCCTGTGGGATCAATTTCGGATATCCGGCCGTAAAACCGGAGATGAACAAGTTGGTGCCGTTTTGTATAAAACCCGCCGCGGTTGTCGGGTCCGTGATTTTGGCCCGCAGCGGTTTGCATCGAATCCTCTCTTCCATCCTGATCCTCCCTGAAGACGGTGAAACCGGCCGAATATGGAATTGACAATCATCTGGTGGCGATTTAACGTAAAACCGATAGGCCCAATGTAAATAAGCACCTCATTTTTTACCTTTTTGAAAACCACTTTACCATGGGAGATAGAAATGAATATCAACACCTCTTTTCGGATCGGTTTGATTCTGATACTGTTGGCCTTGCTGTCTTCCTGCCAGGGCAAGCTTCTTACTGCGAAAGGCAAGACGGTTGCAGAACAGAAGCGGATCGCCCTTCAGCCGGAAGGCACCGCGTCGGGCAGCTGGCAGGGCAAAGGGGACCTCACGGTGAACTATACCACCACCCGGACCCGGGACACGCTGCAAATCGCCGGTGACATCGTGTTTCAAAGACACAAACTGCTGGACACCTTTCGCTTCAGCCTGGTGCTGATCGACACCGACGGGAGCGTTTTGGATGTGGTCCCCATCACTTCCGCCGGTGGGCGCCGGAAGATCGAGCAGGTGTCGTTCAGCCGCGAACTGCCGCTGCCGCCCGACACCCGGTCTTTCGCCTTTACCTATGACGGCACGACTCGCGGAATCGGGGAAGGCGGCTCGCCGACTTCCTTCTGGTCGGCGCCCTGGTGATCGTGCCAGCTCGTCAGGTCCAGCGTTGAATCGCCGGGAGCGAAGGAAGCCTTCGCGCGCCGTTCTGACACGGATCTTTTTCCTTGTGATTTCGTTTGATTTGTTGGTATGACATAGCGCATCCTGAAACCGGTCCCACCAAATTTTACTAGAACCTAACTCAAAAACAGTAGGTCGGGTTCTAGGACAAGGCGCAGTCAGTCGAAAACGTCGTGTATACAAGCATACACGGCAGTATGTGAGCATTTTGAGGCGACCTGCAACGCAGTCCTGGAGCGCTAGATGCATTTTTTGGATAGGCTCTATTCACCAAGCGCTACAGACTATTTAGCGAGGACGTGGATTCTTATATGAAAATCAACATAAGATGGCTGTGTGTATTGTTGTTGTTCATTGTTTCGGCCTGCGGCGAAAAAAAAGCCGCCCAACCGCCGCCGCCCCAGGTGTCGGTTATCGAGATCGAGACGCAGGAAGTCGCGGTGCCGATCGAATTTGTCGGCCAGATCTTCGGAGCCGAGGACATCGCCATCCGGGCCCGGGTCGAAGGATTTCTGGAAGGCATCCATTTTGAAGAAGGCTCGGAGGTCGAAGCGGGCAAGCTGCTGTACACCATCGAGAGCCAGCCCTACGAAGCCGATGTGGCCGCCATGATGAGCAAGGTGGCCGAGGCCAGGACCGTGCTGGCCAAAACCACCAGCGATCTGAAACGCATCCGGCCCCTGGCGGACCGCAGGGCAGTCAGCCAGAGTGACCTGGACGGGGCCGTTGCCGCATACGAAGCCTCCATCGCCTCGCTGGAAGCGGCGCAGGCCAACCTGAGGGCTTCCAAAATCAACCTGAGCTACACCCGCATCCTTTCCCCCATCACCGGCATCATCGGCAAAACCAATGCAAAGGTCGGTGATTTTGTTGGGCGATCCCCCAACCCGGTCATCTTGAACACGGTTTCCAATATCACGACGGTAAGGGTCGAGTTTTTTCTCACGGAAAACCTGTACCTGCAGGTCGCCCGACGCTTTCACAAACTCCAGGAGAACAAAGCTACCCAGACAGGGACCGGGGTGTTCGATTTGATTCTGGCCGACGGCACGCTCTATCCCCACAAGGGACAATTCGATTTCATCGACCGTGGCGTGGACCCCACCACCGGTTCGATACTGATCCAGCTCTCCTTTCCCAATCCGGATCAGCTCATCCGCCCGGGGCAGTTCGCTCGAATCCGGGCCATCGCCGAGAGGGTAAAAGACGGCATCCTGCTGCCCCAGCGCTGCATCTCCGAACTGCAGGGCATACAGCGCGTGTTTGTAGTCGGCAGCGACAACAAGGTGGAGGAACGAAGAGTTTCTGTCGGGCCGGCAATGGGAAGCAACCGGCTCATCCTCGAGGGTTTGAATGCCGGTGAAAAAGTGGTCTACGAGGGCCTGCAGAAGGTGGCCGACGGCGCCCAGGTTACCCCGAAAACGGTATCCGCTGAAACAACCGAAAAAGAAAAGCAGTAATCATCCATGGGATCCTTTTTTGTCAGGCGACCCATCGTCGCCATGGTCATCGCCATCGTCACGGTCATCGTGGGAACCATTTCCCTGCTCTCGCTTCCCATGGAGCAGTATCCCAATATCACCCCTCCGGTGGTAGAAGTGCGCGCCACCTACACCGGCGCCAATGCAATCAGCGTGGAACAGTCGGTGGCCACGCCGCTGGAACAGCAGATCAATGGCGTGGACAACATGATCTACATGAAATCCACCAATGCCAACGACGGCACGATGGTGATCCAGACTTCCTTTGAAGTGGGTACCGACCCGGACATGAACACGGTCTTTACCCAGAACCGGGTGGCGGCCGCCACCGCCAAGCTACCCGAGGAAGTCAAGCGGCTGGGGGTGACCACTGAAAAATCTTTGCCCAACATTTTGATGCTCATCACCCTGACCTCAGAGGGGGACCGTTTCGATCAGCAGTTTCTGAACAACTATGCTTTGATCAATATCAAGGACATCCTGGCGCGAATCCGCGGCATCGGCCGGGTGAGCGTGCTGCTGGCCAGCGATTATTCCATGCGTATCTGGATCAAGCCCGATCGCCTGTCGCAGCTGGGTATCACGGTTCCGGAGATCGTCGACGCCATCAAGTCTCAGAGCGTGATCGTGCCGGGGGGCAAGTTCGGGGCCGAGCCGGCCCCACCGGGCACTGAATTCACCTACACGGTGCGCCTTCCCGAACGGTTGCAGTCCGAAGAGGAGTTCGGCGAAATCGTGGTGCGAACCACAGAGGGCGGCGCCCAGGTGCGAGTCAAAGACATCGCCCGGGTGGAATTGGGCGTCGAGACTTACAGTGGTTTCACCCGGCTCAACCACCGGCAGGGCTCGATCATCGCTTTGTACCAGGCGCCGGGGTCCAACGCCGTCGAACTGGTCGAAAATGCCACCGAGACCATGGAATTGCTTTCGAAATCCTTCCCCAGCGGCATGCGCTATGACATATCGCTGGACACCTCCAAGCCGATCACCGCCGGCATCAAGGAAATCGTCGAGACTCTGTTTATCGCATTGGCGCTTGTGATCCTGGTGGTGTTTATCTTCATCCAGGACTGGCGCGCCACCCTGATTCCCACCATCGCCATTCCGGTGTCGCTGGTGGGCGCTTTCATGCTCTTCCCGCTGCTGGGATTTACCATCAACGTATTGTCACTGCTGGGGCTGGTGCTGGCCATCGGTATCGTTGTGGACGATGCCATCGTGGTGGTGGAGGCCGTCCAGGTTAACATCGAAAAGGGCATGTCCCCCAAAGAGGCCACCATCCACGCTATGGGCGAGGTCACCGCCCCGGTGATTGCCACCACGCTGGTGCTCATCGCCGTTTTCGTTCCAGTGGCCGGTATGGCGGGTATCACCGGCAGCCTCTACCAGCAGTTTGCCATCACCATCGCGGTGTCGGTGGCCTTTTCCTCGGTGAACGCCCTGACCCTCAGCCCGGCCCTGTGCGCGCTGCTGCTCAAAAAACCCAAGCCCTTCCGTGGTCCGCTGGGAGCCTTTTTCAAACTGTTCAACAAAGGATTCGACAAGTCCACCGAAGGATACATGAGCTTTACCAACGTGGTGGCCCGCAAAATCTTTTTCGGGGTGGTCTTCATCGGCATCGTGCTCGGGGCGACCGGAATGGTGGGGAAAATCCTGCCGGGGGGATTTATGCCCGAAGAAGACATGGGGTACCTGTTTGTCCACATCCAGCTGCCGGACGCGGCATCGTTGCAGCGCACAGATGCGGTCGCCAAAAAGGTGGAAAAGATCATCGAAAGGCACAAGGAGGCCGAGTTCATCACCACGGCCACCGGCTTCAATATGCTCACAGGCAGCAACTCCACCAACACCGTGATTGTCTTCGTTTCCTTGGTGGATTGGGACCTGCGGGACATTACCGCCCTGGATCTGGTCAATACCCTCAACCGCGAGTTCTACGTCGCCATCAACGAAGCCCAGGTGTTCGCATTCGGGCCACCGGCGATTCCCGGACTGGGCAAGGGCAGCGGCTTTACGCTGATGCTCCAGGACAAGGCCGGCAATACCCCCGCCTATCTGGCGCAACAGACGGCTCAGTTCGCCAAGGCTGCCATGCAGCGACCTGAAGTCGGTTCCATTTTTTCGACGTTTCGCGCCAACGTCCCGCAGCGTTTTATGGAGATCAATCGTGACAAGGTCCTGAAGGCCGGTATCTCCCTGCAGGACGTCTACACCACCGTCGGCGCGTTTTTAGGCGGCTCCTACGTGAACGACTTCAACCGCTTCGGACGCCTCTATAAAGCCTACATCCAGGCCGAACCGCTCTATCGACAGCGCCCGGAGGATATCAACCTGTACTTCATCAAGAACAGGGATGGCGTTAGTGTTCCCCTGGCCGCATTCGTGGATATTAAGGACTCGGAGGGCCCGGAATACACCAACCGCTACAACCTGTTTCGAGCGGCGGAGCTGACCGGCGGTCCGTCGCGGGGCTTTACCTCGGCCCAGGTCATGGCGGCGCTGGAGGAGGTGGCCGCCGAGGTGCTTCCACCGGAAATGGGCTACGAGTGGAGCAACATGTCCTATCAGGAAAAACGGGCCGCCGGTTCGGCCGGCATCGTTTTCGTTTTTTCGCTCACGTTTGTGTTTTTAATTCTGGCCGCCCAGTATGAAAGCTGGTCGCTTCCCGCCAGCATCCTGCTGGGAACGCCGTTTGCCCTGCTGGGTGCCATGGGGGCCGTGCTGTTGATGAGACAGTTCGATCTGAGCTATGAAAACAACATCTTCGCCCAGATCTCCCTGGTGATGCTCATCGGCATGGCCGCCAAGAACGCCATATTGATCGTGGAGTTTGCCAACATCAAGTTCAAGGAGGGGCTGAGCCTGTTCGACGCGGCCATCGAATCGGCCCGGCTGCGGTTTCGGCCGATCCTGATGACGGCCTTTTCCTTTATCCTCGGTGTCCTGCCCCTGGTGGTTGCCTCCGGAACCGGCTCGGAAGCCCGGAAGGTGATGGGCATGGCCCTGCTGGGGGGCATGACGCTGGCAACCTTACTGGGGGTTTTCTTCTACCCGATGCTCTTTGTGTTCATCGGCAAGATCGCCCGTTATGAGAAAAAACGCGATCTGCTGAAGCAAGAGGCCGGTTCGCAATGACTCGTCACCTTACCGGAAATATACTTCTTTCGGCAGCGGTCCTGACGACCGTGATCCTGACGGGCTGTATGCTGGGGCCGGATTTCGTGCCGCCGGCCGTCGAGACTCCTGAAGAATACCGATTCGATGCCGAACAGGCAGCCGTCGACGTCAATCTAAAGTGGTGGGAGCTGTTCGAGGACCCGGTGCTCTGCGAGCTGGTTACTACGGCGCTGGATAACAACCGCGATGTCAAGATCGCCGTCAGCCGGATCGAAGAGGCCCGCGCGGCGCTGGGATTCACCAAGGCCGATCAATACCCCCGCATCGACATCGAAGGCGACGCAAGGGTCGGCAATTTCTTCGGTGCGGGCCGCAGTGACACCACGGACAACTCTGCTTTCATCGCGCCAACCTTGAGCTGGGAGATCGACTTCTGGGGAAGGTTTCGCCGATCCACCGAATCCGCCCAGGCGGATCTGCTGGCGTCCGAGTACTCCCTTCGAACGATCCAGCTCAGCCTGATATCCGAGGTGGCCAGCACCTACTACCGGCTGCTCGACTTTCGCCGCCGGCTGCAGATCGCCAGGCAAACCCTCGAATCGCGGATGCAAAGCCTCGACATCATCGAGCAGCGTTTCAAGGAGGGGATTATCCCTGAGCTCGACGTCAACCAGTCCCAGATCCAGATGGAGATCGCGGCGGCCGCCATCCCGTTGTTCCAGCGGCAGATCGCTCAGACGGAAAACGCCCTGAACATTTTGCTCGGCCGGCTTCCCGGGGCGATCCGAAGCGACGAAGACCTCGATCGTCTCTTGATGCCGCCGGAGATTCCGGCCGGCATTCCCTCGACCTTGCTGGAGCGCCGGCCGGATATCGCCCAGACCCTGTATCAGCTGCAGGCCCAGACCGCCCGGATCGGGGTGGCCGAAGCGCTGCGGCTGCCGGCCATATCGCTCACCGGATTGCTGGGGGTGGCCAGCAGCGAGCTTTCCAACCGGACTTCCGAGGGGATCGTCTGGAGCGCCGGCGCGAGTCTCACCGGCCCGCTGTTCAACTTCGGCAAAAACAAGCGACGGGTGGAAATCGAGGAAGCCCGCACCCGGCAGGTGCTGTTTTTCTACGAAAATACCGTCCTGACGGCATTCAGGGAAGTCGAGGACGCGCTGGTGGCAGTGGAGACATACAAACGGCAGGTGGACGCGGTGGGCAGGCAGGCCGTGGCGGCCCGCAACGCCAACAATCTGTCGAAGGATCGCTACGACCAGGGAATCACCAGCTACCTCGAGGTGCTGGAGACCGAACGCCAGCTGTTTTCGGCCGAGCTCGATTATTCCGAATTGAAACAGCAGCAGCTCAACGCCTATGTCGGCCTGTACAAGGCGTTGGGCGGCGGATGGATTTCCGAAGAGGAGATGCAGCAGGCCCAAGCCGCCGACAAGTAGTTTTTGCACCACCAGGTCAATGCCCAGCAGCCTGCGAATATCGACGGCTGTCCGGTTGGATGCAACAGGAAAGTTGTCTGCCGGCTGGGTTGTCGGCAGATGGGATCATGTCGAAGTCGCCCAATGATCTTTGCCGGCCAGCGCCTGGAGACATCCTCCGCCGGCGCATTCCGCTTCGGGACCGTCTACCCTTCAGAATTTCTTTTCCGCGACCGGTTCCGCCAAGGTCCCCGAGCATTTGTGGCGATCACCCAGTTCGGCTTTCGCTCGTTACGACCGGAACCGTTGTTACCTGCAATGTCAGCAGAAAAAAGGGAGCAGCAACCGATGAAAAAACTCGTTCTTTTACGCCACGGAGAAAGCGTCTGGAACAAAGAAAACCGTTTCACCGGTTGGACCGACGTGGAGTTGACCCCCAAAGGGGTGCAGGAGGCCATCGAGGCCGGGCGCACCTTGCGAAACGAAGGCTATCGCTTCGATGCGGCCTATACCTCGGTTCTCAAACGGGCCATCAAGACCCTCTGGCTGGTGCTGGAGGAAATGGAGCTGATGTGGATCCCGGTATATCGCAACTGGCGGCTGAACGAACGGCACTACGGCGCACTGCAGGGACTCGACAAGGCCGAGACCGCCGCCCGGCACGGGATGGACCAGGTCCACATCTGGCGTCGCAGCTACGATGTACGGCCCCCCGCTTTGACCGCGGACGACGAACGCTATCCCGCCAAAGACCCGCGTTACGCAGACCTGCTGCCCGGGCAGGTGCCGCTCACCGAGTGCCTGCAGGACACCGTCGAGCGGTTTCTGCCATACTGGCAGGAGGTTGTCGAACCGGCCGTTCGAAAGGGAACGCGGGTGCTGATGGTCGCTCACGGCAACAGCCTGCGCGCGCTGGTGAAATACCTGGACGGGGTTTCCGATGAAGAAATCCTCGGAATCAACATCCCCACCGGCATTCCCCTGGTTTACGAACTTGCCGATGATCTCAGGCCGATCCGGCACTACTATCTCGGCGATGCGGACAAAATTGAAAAAGCCACCCGGGCGGTGGCGGATCAACTGAAGAAAAAGAGTTGATTGTCCGGAGGGAGTAATCTTGCCCGAACCTTTTATTCAAGGGTTCGAAGGAGGTTTTTATGGGAGCTCTGACAAAGCTTTCCGTCGATGATTTGCAACTGGAAGGCACGCGTGTGCTGATGCGCGTGGACTTCAACGTACCGCTGGAAAACGGCAGGGTTTCCGACGACAAGCGGATCCGGGCGGCGCTGCCGACGATTCGGCGGATCATAGATGGAAATGGGCGGTTGATTCTCATGTCGCACCTGGGGCGCCCGGAGGGAAAGCGGGTGCCCGGGATGTCGCTCAGACCGTGTGCGGCAGTGCTCAGTGAACTGCTGGGCCAACCGGTTCGTTTTGCAGATGATTGCATCGGCGCGGACGTGGAGACGGCCGCGGCACAGCTGGACCAAAAGCAGGTGCTGCTGCTGGAGAACCTGCGATACTACCGGCAGGAAACCGAAAACGAGCGGGATTTTGCCGGCGCGCTTGCCAAGTTGGCCGATGTCTATGTGAACGATGCTTTCGGGACCGCTCACCGGGCGCATGCCTCCACCGAAGGTGTCACCCATTTTTTCGATCAGTGCGCGGCCGGCTACCTCATGATCAAAGAGATCGAATACCTGGGGCGATCGCTGGAAAATCCGCGAAGACCATTTGTCGCCATTCTCGGCGGGGCGAAAATATCAGGGAAGATTGACGTCATTACCCATCTTCTGCCCATAGTGGATTACATACTGATCGGCGGTGGGATGACCTACACGTTCATGAAAGCCAAGGGGCTGGAGATCGGGGCATCGCTTCTGGAGGAAGACAAAATCGATACGGCCAGAGAGGTGATGGCCGAAGGAGGGGAGAAGATTGTTCTTCCGGTGGATTTTCTCGTATCCGATCATTTTGACTTCAAGAACCGAAAGGTGGGCAAGCTCAAGGAGGTCGCCTCCGATGCCATCCCGGCCGGTTGGGTCGGACTTGATATCGGCACGCGCTCCGTCGACCAGTTCCGCAAGGTGCTTCACCACGCCGGCACCGTGGTCTGGAACGGGCCGATGGGAGTATTCGAAATCAAGGAGACAGCCGGGGGCACCTTTGCGCTGGCTGCCATTCTAGCGGAGCTCACCCGGCAGGGGGCCACCACGATCATCGGAGGCGGAGACTCGGCCTCCGCCGTGGCCCGGGCCGGTGTCGAAGAGAAGGTGTCCCACGTGTCCACTGGAGGAGGGGCCTCGCTGGAGTTTTTAGAGGGCAAAATCCTGCCGGGAATCGCGGCGTTGACCGACAAGCTGCAAGGGTAAGTAATCAGGGAGAAAAAGTAAACGAACCGCGCCGACAGTCGATGGTTCCAGGCGCTTCGGCGAGCTGCCCTGTATCGGCTTGATCTCGACCCGGCCGGCAGCGCATCACTTTCCGGACAGCACTGTGATGTAAAATCCGCTAAATGCCGCAACGACAGCGGCCGCCGAGCCGGCGCATGTCGTCCCAACTGTCCTGTGCATGTCCGGCAGATGCCTGTGGAGACAAACATGGGTGAATTCGATACCGTGAAATCTCTGCTGCACCGGATTTACGGTGAAAAACAAGGCCTGCGTGCACTGGCGCGCATCTTGCCGCTGATCGAAAGCTTTCCGAGAAGATCGCGGAAGAAATCCGGATTTTTCTCCCAGGAAGACGTGGTGCTGATCACCTACGCCGATTCGCTGGTAAGAGCCGGTGAAGCGCCATTGAAGACCCTGCGCGGCTTTGCCGAAAGCCACCTCAAGGGCGTAGTTACCACCATTCATTTTCTCCCCTTTTTCCCGTGGTCTTCCGACGACGGCTTTTCCGTAAAAGACTTTCATCGCATCAATCCGGATCTGGGCACATGGGAAGACGTAAGCGCCATCGGCGGCGATTTTCAGCTCATGTTTGACTATGTGGTCAATCACTTTTCCGCTGAAGGGGAGTGGTTCGCCAATTACCTGGCCGGGAAAAACGGCTTTACGGATTTCGCCATCGAAGTGGATCCGTCCGCGGATCTGTCGATGGTGACGCGGCCGCGGTCTTTGCCGCTGCTGAGCGAATATCGAAAAGGCGACGGCAGCAGCGTACATCTGTGGACCACATTCAGCGCCGATCAGATCGATTTTAACTTCAAAAGCCTCGATGTGCTGGAGAAGATGATCGAGGTTCTTCTGCTGTACGCCGAAAAGGGTGCCGGCATCCTTCGGCTGGACGCGATCGCCTACCTGTGGAAAGAGATCGGCACTTCCTGCATCCACCTTTCCCAGACCCACGACATGGTCAAGCTGTTTCGGGCGCTGCTCGACATCGTCGCCCCGGATGTGATGATTCTCACCGAAACCAACGTGCCTCAACCGGAGAATATCAGCTACTTCGGCAGCGGGCGGGATGAAGCCCAGATGGTCTACAATTTTACGCTGCCGCCGCTGCTGTTGTATGCGTTTGTCAAACAGGATGCGCGCCTTCTTTCCGAATGGGCCGCCGGCTTGAAGCTGGCATCCGAATCCACCACCTTTTTCAATTTTACGGCCTCCCACGACGGCATCGGCGTGCGTCCACTGGAAGGAATTTTGCCCCGGAAAGAACTGGACACGCTGATCGACTTCGTGCGCACCAACGGCGGTCAGGTCTCCACCAAGCGCAACCCGGACGGCAGCGACAGTCCTTACGAACTCAATATCACTTACGTGGACGCGATTCTTGCCGACCCGGCATCACAGCAGGCGGATAAATTCCTGGCCTCCCAGGCCGTTCAGTATGCACTGCCGGGTGTGCCGGCCACCTACATCCACAGCCTGCTCGGGTCCCGTAACTGGACCGCAGGCGCAGAACAGACCGGCCGGGCCAGAACCATCAACCGGGAAAAACTCGATGCGGATCAGGTACGCAGGGCATTGAACACCCCGGGCTCTTTTCGGGCCAGGATGTTTACTTCCTACCGCCACCTGATAAAAACCAGAAAACAACAGCCGGCCTTTCATCCCAATGCGGCGTTCGAGGTATTGGATTTCCACCCGCAGCTGTTTATCATCCGGCGAGATGCCGCCGATCAGACGCTATGGGCCATCACGAACCTGTCGGGCGGGTCGAACCGTTGCGTGCTTTCCGACATCGGCATTTCCGGCCCGGTTATAGACGTGCTGTCCAATCAAACCATCGATACCCTGAGCCTGGAGCTGCAGCCCTACCAGTATGTCTGGCTCAGTCGCAGATGAGGGCTGCGGTCCGGGTCGATGGCGGTAAATGATGTGCCGTGGGGTTCGGCGGCGGGCATCTCGCTGACTTGCATCTGAAGGCAACAGCGAAGGGGCTTTTCATCCGGATGCCGGCAAAACAGCGCTCAACCTGGAAAGGGTTTGATCCATGCTGAAAAAAATAGACCCCACCACCACCGACAGCTGGCGGAAGCTGTCCGATCACTTCGAAACGATCAAAGGCCTGCACATGCGGGACCTGTTCAGCCGGGATACCGATCGCTTCGACAGGTTTTCCATTCGCTTCGGAGACATACTGCTGGACTACTCCAAAAACCGGATTACGGCAGAGACGATGGCACTGCTGCTGAAGCTCGCCGAGGAGACCAAGCTGCGGCAGGCCATCGAAAGCATGTTCAACGGGGAAAAGATCAATCGCACCGAAGACCGGGCCGTGCTTCACACGGCACTGCGCAACCGGGCAAACACCCCCCTGTCGGTGGACGGCCGCGATGTCATGCCCGAAGTCAATGCGGTTCTCGAAAAGATGGCGGCTTTTTCCGAAAAAATAAGAAGCGGCCGGTGGAAAGGCTCTGGCGGAGAAAGCATCACGGATATCGTCAACATCGGCATCGGCGGTTCGGATCTGGGGCCGGTCATGGTAACCGAGTGCCTGCGGCCGTATGCAGATCCGAACCTGCGGGTTCACTTTGTCTCAAACGTCGACGCCACCCACATCAGCGAGACGCTGAAGCGGCTGCATCCCGGGCGCACCCTGTTCATGATCGCCTCCAAAACCTTCACCACCCAGGAAACCATGACCAATGCCTTTACCGCCCGACAGTGGTTTTTAGACCGGGGCGGACAGCAGGACCACGTCGCCAAACACTTTGTGGCCCTGTCCACCAACTCCGAAAAGGTGGCAGCGTTCGGCATCGACCCGGACAACATGTTTGTATTCTGGGACTGGGTGGGTGGCCGCTACTCCCTCTGGTCGGCCATCGGACTTTCCATTGCCTGCTATGTCGGATTCGACCGTTTCGTCGAGCTGCTGCAGGGCGCCCACGAGATGGATATCCACTTTCGCCGGACCCCGTTTGAGGAGAACATGCCGGTGATACTGGGATTGATCAGCATCTGGTACAACAACTTTTTCGGCACGGAGACAGAAGCCATCCTGGCGTATGATCAGTACATGCACCGGTTCGCGGCGTACTTTCAGCAGGGCAACATGGAAAGCAACGGCAAATCGACAGACCGCAGCGGTAAGAGGGTTTCCCACCAGACGGGGCCGATCATCTGGGGCGAGCCGGGCACCAACGGTCAACACGCCTTCTACCAGCTCGTTCACCAGGGGACCAAAATCATTCCGGCAGATTTTCTGGCTCCGGCCGTCAGCCATAATCCGGTCGGCGACCACCACAAGATTTTGCTGTCCAACTTTTTTGCCCAGACCGAGGCGCTGATGAACGGGAAAAGCGAGGCGGCAGTCGTCAGCGAGTTGAAGGCCGCCGGCAAAACCGATGAAGAAATTGTCGCCATCGCTCCCCACAAGGTTTTCGAAGGGAACCGGCCGACCAACTCGATTTTGTTCAAACAGCTGACCCCCGGCGTGCTGGGCAGCCTGATTGCCCTGTATGAACACAAGATCTTCGCACAAGGGGTGATCTGGAACATCTTCAGTTTTGACCAGTGGGGGGTCGAACTGGGCAAACAGCTGGCCGTCAGAATCTTGCCGGAGCTCGATGACGATGTGCCGGTAGCTTCTCATGATTGCTCCACCAACGGGCTGATCAATGCTTTTAAGAAGATGCGCAAGCGGTCGCGGAAATGAAGATAACGAGCGCGATCGCGGGTAGCCATTCTGTGATACGGATAGGAGCCGGACAGTGACAAAACTCTTGTTGATCGGCATGGGCGGATTTGTGGGAGCGGTGTTGCGCTATGCTGTCGGCGGCGTGGTGCAGAACCTTTCGAAGAGCATCGCCTTTCCGTACGGGACCATCGTGGTGAATGCCATCGGATGCTTTCTGATCGGTGGCCTGGCGTATCTGGCCGAAACCCGCAGCCTGTTTTCTGCCAACACCCGGATGTTTCTGTTCATCGGTGTGCTGGGTGCGTTTACGACCTTTTCGACATTTGCCAATGAGACCCTTGAGTTGATCCGCGGCAACAACAGCGGCTTTGCACTGCTGAATATCTTGCTGCATTTTCTGCTGTGCATCAGTGCGGTAATCGTGGGGCGCTATGCTTCATCACTGCTATGGAGATAATAAACTATGATCGCCAAACAGGGGTATCTGCTGCGTATCATGATCGGTGAGAGCGACAGGCGAGAGGGACGGCCGCTTTATGAATGGATCGTTTTGAAGGCCAAGACCGAGGGTCTGGCCGGCGCTACGGTCTTCCGCGGCATGATGGGATTCGGGGCCAGCAGCCGCATTCACACATCCAAAATCCTGCGCCTGTCCGAGGATCTGCCTATCCTGGTCGAGATAGTGGATGTTCGCGAAAAACTGGAAACGTTCATGAAACTGATCGACGGCAGCATCACCAGCGGTCTGGCAACCCTGGAAAAAGCCGAAATCCATTTCTACCGCAGCGGAAACGAAAACGATCGGCAGGCTTCTGCAGCAAAGGACAACCAGTAATCCGTTTCGGCAAGCATGCCCGAGGGCCACGATCGACGCCGGCGGGTATTCGCCTTCTGTTGATTTGAGCGTTGCAACTTCGCGTATTAGAAGCGGAAGATCATTGCCAGGGAGGTGGTGAACTTGTTGTCACCCACCGCCGGGTCCGGGTTGTTGTCGTTTTCCTCCCGGATGCGCAGCCGCAGGGCCAGCGGATCGTATATCGGCACGGCAAAATCGATCATCCAGCGAAACAGCCAGTTTCGGCCCGGATCGGATAGTTCGGGCATATAAAGCGCCTCTCCGGACAGAGCCATTCCGTTACTGAATTCATACAGGCCTTCGATGCCGACATAGGCACTGGTATAGGAGATTGGCCCGAACCCGATGAACTCCTCGCTTACGTAGCCGATGCCGATGGGAAACAACAGCCTGCGGTTCTCTTTATCAACCAATCGATATCCGATGCCTGCGGCCGGGTAGGTGCGACTTTCGATCAGGCGCGGGAGGTCGCGTTCTGCCGCCGGGCGGATGAAAAGATAAACCTTTCTGGAAACATCAACTTCGCCCAGCAGATACGTGTCGAACTCGTCCTTGGTGGTCCTTTCGGGTGTGTCGACGGTCTTTTCGATTTCATAGGCGTATCGGAAGCCGAAAACAAAACGGGTGGGTCGCTTGCGCCGGGCCATTGACAGACCGATTTCGAGTTTGCGCTTCTCCACGGCACCCTGCTCATAATTGACGCCAAGACTCAGGTCGGCATTCCAGTGGCGACAATCGGTCCTCAGACGGGTCCACCGGGAACCGTAGTAATCCCTGGCCAGCACGCAGACCTGGATTCCTTCCACCGGGACGTGGATGATGGTCGACGGGCTGTCGCCGATCAACAGACGATTGTCCCTGAAACCGAGCAGACGGCCGACGGCTTCGTTGTCCTCGCCGTAAACAATCCGGAAGGCGGACCGGGAGGACACCCCCTCAAGATCGGTGTAGGCGGTCGTGATTTCTCCCTTCCCGAATTCACTTCGATAGGTGACTCCTGAAGCATCGAATCGAATGATGCGAACATTCAGGATCTGGTCTTTCACCATGATCTGGTCGGGGACCGGGTCCTCGACCGGCTGCGCATCGACCGGATGAACCGCTTCGCCCAGCAGCAACAGCCCAGCCGCAATTCCGATCCGGCAGGCGGCGGCGAGCAACCCTGTGATGCTTCCGGGTGGTTTCACCCAACGGGCATCCGCGGACTGCCATACCGGCATGTGCATATGCTTTTCCATCACTCACGCAATGAAGTAATAAAGAGAATTCCCGACGTCAAGGGGCCGTGGTGCAGCAGCTGATGGATCGGACCGGTTAGACGGGCTGCGCTGCTTGTGTCGAAAGCAGGAAGCAGAGCCGGTTAATTTCTGTCCCGCCCTGATAGGAGTGAAGGGCGATCAATGCTTCATCAGGGCGTCGGCAATGGCTTCGAACCCCCGGAAGGTATTTATGGCCATCTTCTCGTCGAACGGCTGGGGTGAGCTCGACAGCTTGACGATGACCACTTTCGCCTTTGGATCGATCCAGAGGTGCTGGCCGTGATTGCCGGTGCTGAAATAAGCGCCGTGCTCATTTCCGGTAGTATGCCAGTGGCTGCGGTAACGGCCGGCGGGAAACACACCTGCCCACCGGCCCGGTGAGCCGGTCGAATCATTGGTCTTGGAGCGGAAACCGGCAATCCATTCCGCAGGAACGATTTGCCGGCCGTTGAAAAATCCTTCCTGCAGATACATTTGGCCGAAACGGGCCAGGTCCCGCAGGGTGGCGCAGAACCCGGCAGCGGCGAATGCCGTCCCCAGCGGATCCAGGGTGATGTAAGCGTCGTGCTCGGCACCCAGCTTGGACCAGATGTCGCGGCTGATCGCATCCGGCAGATGGATATTGGCCGTGCGCTCGATGATCCATCCCAGCGCGCACGTATTGGCCGGGTCGTGTCGAAATGCCTGTCCGTGGCTGCCACTTTTTTGAAGCGACTGTAAAAATGCGTAAACCCCCTCCGGTTTGCCGGACGGGGTTTTCCGCCAGCCGGCGGCGATCTCGTGCTGGCGCCGGTGCTCCGGTACGGCCGCCTCTTCCTGCCTGTGCGGCAGTGCCACCTGCATATCGAGCACGAGCTGCACGGTTGCATCACCGAAAGCAGAGGCCCGCAGCTCCGGGACGTACTCTACGACCCGGGTGGCCGGATGGAGCCGTCCGCGCTTGACGGCCATACCCGCCACAGATCCGATCAGCGCCTCGGACAGCGATGCGGCCAGGTGCTTGGTGTCGGGCCGCATGCCGTTGAAATACTGCTCACTGATGATCTTGCCCTTACGAAGAACGATAAATGCGTCGGTGTATGTGCTGCGGAGCATGTCATAGACGGTCATCGGGTTGCCGTCCACATCTTCGAAGGTCAGCACGCTCAGAACGATCGGCAGGCGTTTCAGACGGGCAATCGATCCGGTGCCGCGGCTCACATGGGCGGTGGGCAAGAGCTCGCTGACATGCTGAAAAGCCCATCGGTTATAGGGGGAATCGAGCCAGTTGTCCAGGTCGATCCGTTTTTGCGGTGGAACCGGAAATCCGGTCATCAGGCCGGTTACGTTTTCTTCTTCGTAGACGGAAATCCCCAGGTTTGACTGTGCGTTGACACGAGCATGGTAACGGCTGCAACCCGCCATGAGCGTTGTACACAGAAACAGGCACATCAGCGGTGTAACCAAGGATTTCATCGCACGTCCTTTCTTCCGTATGAACGTCCAGGCGAAACGGCAGAACTGCGGTACTGCTGCAGCGCAAAGTATACGGATGTAGCCTAACACAATTTATAAGGGATGCAACCGAAAGTTTGCGCGGCCGTGGCACCCAGCCGACTTGACGAACGCGGTCAATCGACGTATGAAGGGGGACTGCTGGAAACGTGCTTCAGAAGGTGCGGATGATCCGTGCTGACGGGGCATCCACGCAGCGAGCAGTGATAGAGGAAACCGGGCCAACGTGAGAGCGATTTCATTCCAACAATCTTCGGAGGAAACATTACTGCTGAAGCTGTCCGGTCCCTGGAAGCTCGGCAGTGACTTGCCAACCGTTGAAGATGTCGCGGGTCGAATCGCGTCCGGCAGACGGGTTCGCAAGGTTGCATTCGATGCCGAGGATTTGGGAAATTGGGACGCCGGACTGTTGACGTTTCTTGTCAAAGTGCGGGATCTGTGCCGGCAAAAGAACATCGAGCTCGACAGCCGGGGCCTGCCGGAAGGGGTTCACCGGCTACTGGGCCTGGCTTCCGCGGTTCCCGAAATAAAAGACACCGGAAAAAATCAAGTCCGGGAGCGCTGGTTCGCACGTGTGGGCGATCGGACGATCGAAGCGGTTCGCGCCTCCCGGGAGGTATTGGAATTCATCGGGGATGCGACACTGACACTTGCCAAACTGGCAGGGGGGCGAGTGCGCATGCGCCGATCGGATCTGCTGCTGATCATCCAGCAGTGTGGGGCCGATGCGCTGCCGATCGTAACGCTCATCAGTGCGCTGATCGGTTTGATACTGGCCTTTGTCGGTGCGGTGCAGCTCAAATTATTCGGCGCCGAGATTTACATCGCCAGTTTGGTGGCCATCGGCATGACCCGGGAGATGGGCGCAATGATGGCCGCCATCATCATGGCGGGCCGCACCGGAGCCGCCTTTGCCGCTGAGCTCGGCACCATGCAGGTGAACGAAGAGATCGATGCCCTCAAGACCCTGGGGGTGTCACCGATGGAATTTCTGGTGTTGCCACGGATGCTGGCACTGGTGCTGATGATGCCGCTGCTGGCCGTCTATGCGGACCTGGTAGGAATACTCGGCGGAATGGCCGTCGGGGTGGGTGCATTCGACATTACCTTGACCCAGTATGCAGAACAGACGCAATTAGCGCTGAACACGCGCCATATACTGATAGGCGTGGTAAAAGCAGGCGTGTTCGGTATCATCATCGCCGTTTCCGGCTGCCTGCGGGGAATGCAGTGCGGTCGCAGCGCCACGCAGGTCGGATATGCGGCGACATCGGCGGTGGTGACCGCCATCGTCTGGATCATCGTGGCAGACGGTCTGTTTGCGGTGATCACCAACGTGCTGAAGATATAACCGGCAGTACGGGCCGACACCGAGCCGCGCAGTTCACCCCGGTGGCGAGGATAGCGACCCTGAAGCAAAACCGGCGCCAAAAATGAATCGAAGCGCATCCCACATCGGCGTTCGCAACCTCACCATAGCATACGGTGACTTCGTGGTGATGCGGGATTTGAACTTTACCATCAACCGGGGGGATGTCTTCATCATCATGGGCGGTAGCGGTTGCGGCAAGTCTACCCTGATGAAGGTTTTGATCGGCTTGAAATCGCCGGCCACCGGCCAGGTTTTTTATAACGACAAGAGCCTGTGGGAAATCGATCCGACCGATCGGCAGCAGATCATGCAGCGCTTCGGGATTCTCTACCAAAGCGGCGCACTGTGGAGCTCGATGACACTGGCCCAGAACGTGGGCCTGCCGTTGGAGCTTTACACAGGACTGGCAGCCGGTGAAATCCATGACCTTGTCTCCCTGAAACTTTCTCTGGTCGGCCTGGCCGGTTTTGAGGAGTTTTACCCGTCGGAGATCAGCGGTGGCATGCGCAAGCGTGCCGGCCTGGCCCGGGCCATGGCGCTCGATCCGGAAGTCCTTTTTTTTGACGAACCGTCTGCCGGCCTCGACCCGGTCAGTGCCCGGCGCCTCGACGATCTGATTCTGGAGCTTCGCGAGAGCTTGGGGACCACGGTTGTCGTGGTGACCCACGAACTGGCCAGCCTGTTTGCCATCGGCAACAACTCGGTTTTTCTCGATCCGGAGACCCGCACGATGATCGCCAGCGGAGACCCGAAACAGTTGCTGGCCGAAAGCCCGGACCCGAAGGTGCGCCGCTTTCTGACCCGAGGGGAAGAATGAAGAGCGATCCGGATCTCAGCGGTTAACCGCCTCACACGTAACCCAAACCATGGTGTGAAAATATGGCCAAGGAAGCCAACAAAACATTGATCGGGGCATTTGTCGTCGGGGCGATTTTATTGACAGTGGCAGCCGTACTGGTGCTCGGTGGCGGTGAACTGTTCCAGGACAAACTGCCCGTAGTGGCCTATTTTGAAGGCTCGGTCAAGGGACTGGGGATCGGTTCCAAGGTACAGATGAAGGGGGTCAACATCGGTGAGGTCCGCGACCTGCGGCTGCTGTTTCACCCCGAAAAGCTCACCTTTATCAACCGGGTGTACATCCTCGCCCATCCCGGCGTGGTGGGCAGTTACTTCGATGTGACGGAAAGTGCTCGAATGGAGGAATACGAGGGAGACATGGAGCTGGTCATTTCCAGCCTCATCAACAGGGGACTGCGCGCCAAACTCGAAATTGAAAGCATCGTTACGGGCAAGCTGCTGGTGGCATTCGATTTTTACCCCGAATCGCCGGTCCGGCTTCGCGGTCTGGAGCCGGATATCATCGAAATCCCCACAATACAGACGGAATTTGAAAAAATCGCTAAAACCCTCGGTGAGCTGCCGCTCGAAGAAATCGTTTTTCAGGTGAAAGACGCCATTCAGGGGATCAACTCACTGGTGCGTTCTCCGGAACTGCACGAAGCCTTGGGGGCGCTGAACCAGACGCTGCAGCATACCGAATCGGTTGCCCGAAACCTCGACGAGCAGGTGCGGCCTTTGCTGGTCAACCTGGATGCAGCCGTACAGGATTTCGGAAAGCTTGCCCGCAACGTCGATGGACATGTGGCTCCCATGGCAGAGAGCATCACCGCAACCGCCCGGGATGCCGGCCGGCTTATGCGGGGGGTTGAGGAAAAACTGCCCGAATCGGTAGACTCGCTGCAGGGGGCACTGGCGCAGTTCGAAGAAACCCTGAAATCGATCGAGACGATGACCGAGGCGGATTCGGTGCTTCAGATCGAGGTCAACAATGCGTTAAAAGAGATCAAGCTGGCCGCACGCTCCATTCGGCAGCTGGCGGACTATCTGGATCAACACCCGGAAGCCCTGTTGCAGGGCAAACCCCCCGGGTCCGGAGGATAATTCCATGAGGGAAAAACCCGCTGTAATCATGGCGATGTTGGTGACCAGTATCACTGTGGCGCTGGTAATAACCGGCTGTGTCGGGACAGGACAATCGCCGCCGTCCAGGTTTTATATGCTCACCAGCCTCGATCCGGTTGATACCGCCTCCGAACCCTCGGCAGGCATCGAAGGAGAAGGCATCCTTTTAGGGCCCATCCGTTTTCCGGTCTATTTGAACCGACAGCAGATCGTCATTCGAACCAGCCCCAACGAGATTCAACTGTCCGAGTTCGACCGCTGGGCAGAACCGCTGGAGACCAACTTCCTCAATGTGCTGAGGGAAAATCTTGCCAAATTGCTCAACACCGCATTTATCGTCGAGCCCCCCGTCCCGAAAAACACGGGCATCGCGTTCCAGATCATTGCCGGTGTGTCCCGATTCGACGCCGAGCCGGGCAAGCAGGCTGTGCTGATGGTCCGATGGGGGATCATGAGGGTCGAGGATAACCAGGTGCTGCTGACGAAAAACTCCACCTACACCGCCCCATTGAACGCCACCGGTTTTGAGGAGATCGCCAAGACCCAGAGCCGGATCGCTGCGGACTTCAGCCGGGACGTTGCAGCGGCAATTACAGACCTGTACCGGCGCGAGCACGGTCAGTAGGAGCGCCATGCCTGTCAAATTTTTCACCAATATCCTGCAGGATACCTTCCAGGGGAAATTTCTTTCCCTGCTGGTTGCCATTTTGCTCTATCTGGGAATTATCCCGGTGATCGACCAGTTCGTTCGGTTGCGGTTCGCGCTCGACATTTTCTTTTCACTCATATTGCTGACAGCCATTTACGCGGTCAGCAATCAAAAGCAGCATTTGTTCATCGCACTGGCACTCGGAGTGCCGATGTTCACCTTCGTGTGGCTGAACAAGTTTTTCCCTGCAGGGTGGTTGAAGATTGGCGCCAACGTGCTGACAGCACTTTTTTTCGGCTATGCCCTCTTGCGATTGCTCACCTATATCTTCACGGAGTCCCGGGTGACCCGCAATGTCATTTACGCGGCCATCATCGTCTATCTGTTCATGGGCCTGTTGTGGGCCGATATCTATCAGCTTTTGTATTACCTTCAGCCGGGCTCCTTCGAAATTGCCGGCATACAGACCAACAACCCCGACCGGGTGCTGGTTTATTACAGTTACGTCACCCTGACCACCTTGGGCTACGGCGACATCAGCCCGCTGACGGACCTCGCGGGCTCTTTGGCGATCCTGGAGGCGATCATCGGCCAGTTGTATTTGACCGTGCTGGTTGCCCGCCTGGTGGCGCTGCACATTGCCCACTCCGGCAGCGGCCGGCCAAAAGACCAGCGATAAAACACCACACCGGATGACGGCATACAAGCAAAAAGGCAAGGAAGAACTTTCCCGCCAGCCGGCGTCCAACTGCACTCCCATCACGGTCCTCGGTATGAATAACAGCAGGAAGCCTTGTCATATTCGATGCTGGTTTGTCTTGTTGGCGGCATTGTCGGTTACCGGGGCTTACTGCGCGGGGCCGCGTGAAGCCGCCGCCCAATCCCATGAGGTGGAGAAAAGCCGATCGTTGTTTGAGCATTTCTACGGCCACGAGCCGGTTTACTTCCTGTACGGATGGGATCCCGACAACATCAAGTTCCAGATCAGTTTCAAATACCGGCTGCTGAATCCGGACGGAAGTCTTGCGAAAAAACGGCCCCGCCTGGCGGACTTTTATTTTGGATACACCCAGACCTCCTTTATCGATCTCGATTCGCCGTCGGATGCGTTTCTGGACAACAGTTTCAAGCCGGAGTTCATGTTTTCGCAGAAAAGGCTGATTATCGCGCCGGCCGCGTGGCTGTCGCAGCTCGGACTGGAGGCGGGGATGCAGCATCAGTCCAACGGGGATTCCGGAGCCGATTCCCGCAGTCTGAACATCCTGTATGCCAAGCCGGTGCTGACATTCGGCGATACCGGTGCCTACCACCTCACGGCGGCGCCCAAGGTCTGGCTGTATGTGGGCAATGTCAGTGAAAACCCCGATATCGGCGATTACTGGGGTAATTTCGATCTGGAGTTGAAATTCGGCAAAACCGATGGGCCGGAGCTGCGCTCCAACTGGAGGCAGGGATCCGAAGGGGGCAGCCTGCAGGTCGATTTCACGTATCCTTTTCGCGCCCTTTGCTCTGGCAACTGCAACGGTTATTTCCAGCTTCAGTACTTCAGCGGATATGGCGAGACTTTGTTGAACTACGACCGGAGAGATTCGCAACTGCGGATCGGTTTTGCGCTCTACCGGTAGGAAGGGATTTTAATAGCAAACAGCGGTTACACCACCTCCGGTCGCCGGGAAATTTGCCTTCCGAAAGTTTCACGCATCCGGGGCGGCTCCCGACTTTACTTTTTTCTGCATCACGTCCAGGTAGTCGTCAAGCTCTTCGAGGCTCTTAAAGATCTGCATCGAGGGCAGGGCACTGACGATGTCAAAGACCTTGCGGATCTGCGGCTGAAGGTTCATAAACACCAGCCTGCCCCCCTTCTTTTTCAATGCTTCGCGGGCTTTTAAAATGACCCGCAGGCCGGCGCTGCTCAGGTACTCAAGACGCTCCAGGTCGAGCACGAGCAGGTTGGGGCTTGTCGCCAGGATCGCATCGACTTCCTTGTCCAGGATCGCAAACGTGCTGCTGTTCAGCGAGCCGGCGGGCTGAACGACATACACTCCCTGGGCCTTTGGCACCACATCGACCTTCAGTTCCATGGATCCTCCTTTTTCGCACGCTGCCCTGTGGCTTCTGACCACGAAATGTGAACCGGTGTTATTTGGTCTGCTGGTCTTCCTCTTCCTGCTGGGCAATGGCCGCCCCTGCGGCCGCCGCAGCCTGGGCGATCTTTTGTTGCCGGCCTGTTTCGCCTTCACCGTTTTCAGGAGGTTCGCCCGTGACTCCCGGCGGCAGATAGACGGTCACATTGCGATGGGCGAATTCGATGCCCGCTTTTCGGAAAGCCTCCTGCATCAGCCGGTAGACTTCCTTGCGGATAACAAACTGGTCGCCCGGCCGGGTTTTGTATTTCACCCGCATCATCATGGCCGAGTCTGCCAGTTCTCTCACCCCCTGGGACTTGATGGGCCCGAGCAGCTTGGACGCCAGATTTTCATCTTTAAGAATGGGTTGATACACTTTCTTTTTGATGATTTTGCGCACCTTTTCGACGTCGGTGTCGTAGCGCACCCGGAAGTCGAGTTTGGTGATGATGTAGTCGCGGCTGAGATTGGTGACCATGCCGATGTCACCGAACGGAATGGTGTAGAGCATCCCGCGGGGATGCCGCAGCTTGAAAGAGCGCAGGGACAGCTGCTCCACCGTTCCTTTTGAGCCACCGGTCTCGATGTAATCACCTACGCGGAAGGCATCGTCGACCAGGAAAAACACCCCGGAGATGATGTCGCGCACCAGTGTCTGGGCGCCGAATCCGATGGCCAGGCCGATCACGCCGGCACCGGCAATCAGCGGTCCGATGTTAACGCCAATTCGCGAAAGAACGACCATGGTCAACATGACCACCATTACCGCCAGCATGAACTTGCGCAGCAGCAGCAGCAGGGTTCCGACGCGGCTGCCGCCGGCGCCGCCTTCTTCCGCGTCTTCATCCGCTTCCGGCATCTCCGCTGCGAGCCGGCGCTGGATGGCGGCGCTGATCAGTTCCCAGGCCACGTAGCACACCAGCACGGTTACCAGGATATCGAAAGCGGCGTCGGCCACGGCCCTGCCCACCGGCAGCGACACACCCCACAGTTTCATGATCCAGAAGAAAATCAGTGCCCCCAGGGAAAAGCGCAGCCCGGCGCGCAGCACGTGTTTCATGCGGTCGATACTCGGTGGCTCGGCAGCAGCTTCGGCTTGCTTTGCCTCCGGCTGGCCATGCCCTTCGGCCGGCGGGACCTCCGGATCGGCCCGAAGGGTCTCTGCGGAAGACACGGCACTTTGCGCACCGGCATCCTCAGCGGCCACCGCTTCGGTGTCCGCATACCCGGTCGCCGCCTGCAACCGGACTCCGGCTTCGGCGATCGCGCTTCCGATCTGCTCGGGCTTTTTGGCCAGGCCGAATGCAAACTCCAGGGCCTGGCGCAGCAGCCAGTCGAGCAGAAAGTAAAGCGCGATAAGCAGCAGGGTTTTGATGCCGGAAAAATTACCGCCGCCATAGAGCAGCCGTTCGAAGGTCGAAAACACGAGCAGAAGAATCACGCCGAATATGGCAAGGTGATGCCAGGAGCGGACGATGCGGGCCCGAAGGCTGTTTTCGCCAACTCCCTCCATCAGTGCTGCCGCCACCGGTTTGCGTTTCAGCAGAATCATGCAGACGAGCATGGCCGCCATCAGCAGGCCCACACCAATGGTCATCACGAAGTGTCGCGCTTCGCTGGTCCCTGCCAGTCGAAAGATCCCGCAGGTCAGCATCCCGAACGCCCACACGATGACGATCGCCGACAACCAGCGATGCAGATAGACCGAGGTCTCATCGCCGATGGGAAGAATACGGATGGCCGGTGCATGCGGGGAAAGCAGAAACCGCGACACCATGCGGAAAAGGCCCACGATGGCAAACGCTGCCAGGTAGCTGGCCACCAGCACGCGCTGGCCGGTGTTGCGTTCCAGAAAAAAGTAAAATATCGCCAGGGTGGCTGCCGCAAAAACCAGGATTGCCGCGGCTTCGAGCAGCGTCCGAAGCGACAGGGCGCCGAGTTTGCCCAGCCAGCCCGAATAGGAGGATGTTTCGATCCGGGCCCTTACCCCCCGGGTGTAAAGGTGAAAAAACCAGGCGATCAGCAGGCCGGCGGCAAATACGGCCGCGACGCTTAAAATCGTCAGGTAAGGGTTCCGGGCTTTCTCGGCGGTCCCCAGGTAGGTGAATATACTGGGGACCTCCTCGCCGATGGGCTCATCCACACCGGAGCGCAGGAACTCGATCCGCGCCTGCAGGTAGGTCAGCATTTCTCTGGTTCGCAGGATGAAACCGGCCAGTCCGGTCGGCGGTTTTGCAGCGGTTTTGGCCGCTTCCCTGTCGGCCTGCTTTTTCAGCTCCTGGATCAGAAGGCGCCGGACCTGCTCGTCGTTCATGGCCGCAATGATGCTGTCTACTTTCTGTGGATCGAGATCGGGCGGCAGTTCCACAGCGCTGCTGCTTTCACCGCCTGAAGCAGACCCGCTTTTGGGCAGCGGCATCATCTGGGCGAGCGCTTCTCCGCAGAAAAGGCTTGCCAGTGCCCATATGACTGCCATGGCGAAAAATAGGCGGACTATCGATCGACTGTCTCGCATGCCTGCCTCCTTATGAAGGTGGTAAAGAATAATAGACTATGCAGAAGTGCCGTAAATGAAGCGCTTGCATCGTGCTACGGCGCAAACGGGATCCAGCGTTTGATCAGGGTCTGCAGGCGACCATCCTGTTTCAGTTTTTCGACGAAGCGATTGGCAGACGCCATCAATTGGGAGTCGTTTTTACGCAACCCCCAGGCCAGGTTTTCTTCTGTCATATAATCCGGAATCAGATAGAGCTTGCCCGATTCATCTGCCGCCGCCAGCATTACCAGGATCGGTCCGTCGTGAACCAGAAGATCGATACGGTTTACCCGAAACACGGTCGTCAGGGCGTTCACCGCATCCTGGGAGGTGTTGTAGACCCGTATTTTGTCTGCGCGTCCGAAGTTTTTCCTGACGAACTGCTCGCCGGTGGTTCCCCTGACCACCCCGAACCGCAAAGACGGTACCTGCCCCGCTATGCCTTTGTAGCCGGTGGGAAAGCGGCTTCTGTCTTCCCGGCGCACAAGGGCCAGCAAACCGGTCCGGTAATAAGGGGTGCTGAAGGCGATGCGGATGTCCCGTTGTTTTGTCACGGACATGGCCGACATGATGATATCGGTTCGCCCCTCCAGCAGGGCGGGTATCTGCTCGGCCCACCGCAGCTCCACGAACTGCAGAGGTCTGTTTAGAAATTTCGAGAACTCCTGCGCCAACTCCGCTTCGAGGCCGACGATTTTCCCTGCCTGCTTGTAAATCATCGGCGGGGCGTTGGTGGAAACGCCTACGCGAAGCAGGCCTTCTTGCTGTCCGGGTGCCGGCGACACGGATGATCGGGGCTGCGTCGAAGACTCATCGACCCGAGTCGTCGAGCAGGCCGCAAACACCAGCAGCATCGCGAAGCCGAGCAATTGCAACCACCTGCCAAACCGGTAACTTTTGCGAGCCATCTTTCGGTTTCTCCCTTCACCAGCGCTGTTGCGGCCCGAACGAAAGATTGCCGGAGCGGGCCACCAGGATGGTCAATGTGCACGGATGATAAAAATACGGTGGCGGCGATCAAAAGTCAACCGGAACTGCTTGACGGATTCACTGCCAGTCGATATTGTATTGCTGTCATCGATCGCCGATCGCTTCGCAGGGGGCGGTCGGGCCGGCCGGCTCGCAAACGGCTGATAGGAGGAGGAACCAGATGAAAAAAGCGGCGCTGATTTTTTTGTGCCTGGCCGCACTGCTTGCTGCTGCCGGTTGCGGGGGGTTGAAGTGGAAACACGAGTACAAACCGCAGTCGGAAATGAGAATCGACTATAACGAGTGCCAGCGGGACGTGCGCTCCTGGCGCAGGGGATACACCGGCGGTGAAGACGCCTTCGACGAGCAGATCTTGATCAACGAATGCATGCAAAACAAGGGGTGGTATCGATGATCCGGGAATCGACTTTCCTGCAGGGAACCGTTTGAAGCGGGTCGACAGCCGCCGCAAAAAAAAATCACCCGCCACATAAAATCTTCCTTGATTTGATCCATCCAACCTGATACAGGCATTCGAATGCAGCCGGATGGCTGCGCGAAGTCCTGTTTTCATTTGATTGCACATTGCCCGGGCCATACCTTCCAGTTGCGTGAGCAGATGTAGCCTCCCGCTGATATGGCCCGGGCATTTTATTTGAATCCCGGCCGGCCGCCGCCGGGAAGCCCAGCGGCGGCGCTTCTGCTTTTCTGCCGAATTGATTTTCAGCCGCCGATAGACGACATCTGACAGCTGACACCGGTGGGATCGTTAACAGCCAGGTTGTGATCGGAAGGTTTGTTGCGAACCGCCTGCTGAAATATTTGCGCCAGTTGGCGGTCGTCGCAACCGGCCCGCATCAGGGCCTTTAGGTCAAGCTGGCGATCGGACAGCAGGCAGGGGCGCAGCTGGCCGCTGGCAGTCAAACGCAGCCGGTTGCAGCTGCTGCAGAAGTGATGACTCAAGGCACTGATGAATCCGATCTCTCCCGGGGCGCCCTTGAATCGAAATCGCTCCGCCGGCCCGTCGTCGGCATTTTTTTCAACAGGCAGCAATTCCCCCAGGGGCCGAATCCGCGCCTTTATTTCCGGAACCAGCAACGGGGGCGTTGCCGTTACCCGCGATTTGCCGATGGGCATGTGTTCGATGAACCGGACGTGGTAGGGATAGCGGAGGGTGAGCCGGGAAAAGTCGACCAGTTCATCGTCGTTCATTCCCCTCAAGGCCACCACATTGATTTTGATCGGATCAAATCCTTGCTGCACGGCAGATTCGATACCCTGCCACACGCGATCGTAGACGTCGCTGCCGGTGATGCGGGCGAACTTCTCGGGCCGCAATGTATCGAGGCTGATGTTCAGCCTGCGTATGCCGGCCGCACGAATCCGTTCGGCATGCTCTTCGAGGTAAACCCCGTTGGTGGTAAGAGTGAGCTCGGATATGCCGGGGATTTCGGAAAGCGATTCCAGAAATTCGATCACTCCTTTTCGCACCAGGGGCTCTCCGCCGGTTACGCGGATCTTGGTGATACCCAGGTCCACACCGACCCGGACGATGCGCAGTATCTCTTCATACCGGAGGATTTCGGCGTGCGACAGCCAGGGAATCCGGTCGGGGGGCACGCAGTACGTGCATCGCAGGTTGCAGCGATCCGTTACGGAGATTCGCAGATAATTCAAACGGCGGTCGTGCCGGTCGATCAGTTTGGTGTTCTTCCGCTCATTCATTTGCTATGCATCGCTGCTTTCAGGCATTGCCTGCTTTTGCCTGCCCGGGGGTTTCCCGGTGATGGAGAACTTATGCCGGTATTCCGGGATTTCGATCATCGGCGGGCGCTCGATACCGCCGATCTGCAGGATATCGGCTTTGTACTCGTTTTTCACCAGGTTGTACTGAATCATTTCATTGTACATTTTTTTCTTCAGGTCGATAAAGCCCAGATTTTCAATCCGCTTGAGGAAGGTGTCGAGTATGACAAAGGCCATTTTCCCGAGCGCCTTGATATTCTGGTTTTTGTGAACCCGTTTTTCAAGATCCACCTGGGCGATGACATCCAGTCCCCATTTTTCGTGTATGTCTAGTATCAGGCTGGTTTCCACTCCGTATCCGATGGGGAAAGGAACCTTCTCGAACACTTCCCGGTACCCGGCGTATTCGCCGGACAGGGGTTGAAAGATCTGGGTCAGCTCCGGGAAAAACAGTGAGAACATCGGCCGGATGACCAGTTCGGTGACACGCCCGCCCCCGGTGGGACGAACCTTGCTTTTCCCGATGGCAATCGGACGGTCGTAAAACGCCTTGGCATACTTGAGGTGCTCATGCAGCAGCAACGGCCCCACCAGCGCATACGCAAAGCGATGGTGGATGTTTTTGATATCGGCATCCAGGTAGACGATGATGTCGCCCTTCGTGACAAAAAGCGATTTCCACAGGTTTTCTCCCTTGCCCTTGAACTTCTCCAGGCTCGGCAGTATCTGATCTGCCTCGTACACGTCCGCTCCGAAGCTGGCGGCAATTTCCATGGTGTTGTCTGTGGAGCCCGAATCGATGACGACGATTTCATCCAACAGCGGATAGCGGGTCATAAGCTCCGATTTCATGATGATGATTTCTTTGGCGATGGTTTTCTCTTCGTTCAACGTGGGCAGGCACAGGGATATGGTCAGCTCCCGGCGCTCTTTTTCGCTGACCAGGCGGTCGAGGTCTGCAAAATCGGCAAAGTGAAACGTGTTGTTTTCCAGCCAGCTGCTACTCATCACACACTCCGCTGTCGATCGCCTGGATGACACCGACGATCTGTGCGATTCCGGTGAACATCGGATGGATCTTCAGCCTTGCATTGGCCAGGTGGTAGTTCACCCCACGGGTGATACCCAGTGTTACGGCCGGGATCTTGCGGGAAAGAAAAATGGAGAGCTCGGATTCGCTGTGCCCGCTGACGGGCCGCAGATCCAGTTTTTGCATGATTGCGAAGGTTTTTTTCACCAGCGGGTGGTTGTAGCGCAGCCGGGCCGCGTTCAGGTTGCTGATGGTCTTCAGGTCGAGATCCACCTCGTATTCATGGCGAATACCGTCAACGATATCCTTTACTTCGTTGAAGATGGCCTTTACCATTCTGTCGGAGTCCCCCTGGATCTCCAACCCCAGGGAGGCATCGAACGGGATGACCCCGTGCTTGATGCCCCCGGATATCTGCCCGATGATGACCCGGCAGCGCGGTCGCTGCGGCAGGCGCAGCGTGAGAATCTGATTGATGATTTCGTTGAGCACCAGAATGGCGTTGGGCCGGAATTTGTACTCCATGGAACTGGCGGCGGGGATGGTGCACTGCGCTTCGCAGCGGATCATCCCATCGGCGTAGTAGCTCAGTCTTCCCAGCTCGACCCCTTCGATGCAGACCGCTCCGCGAATGGGGGTCGGCCAGGTTTTGACCAGGTGCCGCACGCCGCGAAGATTGCCCTTTCCGATCGACTGGATCACACCGGCGAGAACGATGTCCGATTCGAAACGAAGATCGAGTTGTCGAAAAATCTCCGGCAAGGAGACCAGCACCCCCACGCCGATGGAGTTGTCGGTCAAGCCGGCACCGGTGATCGAATCCTTTTTGATCTTGAAGTTGTGGTCTACGTCTTTCGGAAAGAAGGTGTCGAGGTGCGCGACCACAAAAATGGGTGGTTTGGAGTCGTCGGTGCCTCGAATGACACCGATGGGGTTCCGGTATCCATCGGTGGTGCACTCATCCACCTGGAATTCGGCCAGACGATCCAGGAATGCGACAGACCGGTTTTTTTCTTTGAACGTGGGGGCAGGGATCTGTCCAATCAGTACGATGTTCGTCAGAATGGTTTCTTTGATTGCCTGGATCCGATCGACGTAAGTCGGAAGATTGTCAAGGTAAGCGTCCATCAAAACCCCCGGACTATACAGGTATATCAGAACAGGGGCAGAGGTCAACCCGATTGTTGCTGCACCGGCTCCCACCGGCGCCGTGAACATCGGCTGGGTCGCCGGGCGGCTCGTTCGGAGATACGGCCCCGGGTCAGGAAAAGCCGTGCTTCGGCTGCGAGCGCGAAAAAAGGGCAGGAAACTGCGCCAGACTATCCGCTGGCGTAGTGTCGGGCAATCGCTTCCACCAGTCCGTCGATGGTGTAGGTTTCGGCGGAAATGTGCACGGTAAAGCCGAGCTTGCGGGCCGTGTCCGAGGTGATCGGGCCGATGCTGGCAACCGTGACCGGTCGCATCAGCTCCTCGAACTGCGCCTCGGGCAGCAGCGATTTGAAGTTTCGGACGGTGGAGGAGCTGGTAAAGGTAACCAGGTCGACCTCCCCGTTGCGCAGCGCGTCGACCAGCTCAGCGGAGTGATCGGTGACCGGAACGGTATGGTAAACGGTGATTTCGTCGACCCGGGCCCCCATTTTGCGCAATTCATCCGGCAATACCGGTCGAGCTTCTTCGGCACGGGGCAGCAGGATGCGACTGCCGTCGACAGGGACCGCTTCGAACGCTGCGACCACCGATTCCGCCCGGTAGTTTTCCGGAACGATATCGCTTTTCAATCCGCGGGCAAGCAGTTCGGCGGCGGTGGCCGGGCCGATAGCCGCCGTGTTCAGGTGGTGCAGGGCGCGGACGTCCTTGCCCAGAAAAAAAAGGCGGTCGAAGAACTGCCTGACGCCGTTGACACTGGTAAATATCAACCAGCTGTATTCAGCCAGCCGCTGGATAGCCTCATCCAGCGGCTGCCAGTCATCGGGCGGCAGCACCCGGATGGTCGGAAATTCGAGACACTGCGCGCCGAGATCCGATAGGGTGCGGATCAGATCGCTGGCCTGGGCCCTGGCCCGGGTGACGACGATTCGTTTTCCGAGCAGCGGCCGTTTCTCGAACCACCGCATGCGCTCCCGCAGCTGTACCACGTCTCCCACCACGACGATGGCCGGGGCTTTCAGGCCGGCCTCGCGCACCCGTTCGACAATGTCCTCCAGTGTGCCGGACACCGTCTGCTGGCTCGCTGTGGTCCCCCAGCGGATCACCGCCGCCGGCGTGGCGGCGGATTTTCCGTTGTCGATCAGCTTTCCGACGATCTTGGGAAGGTTCTTCACTCCCATCAAAAAGACCAGGGTGCCGATGCCGCAGGCCAGTGATTTCCAGTCAATGCTCGAATCTTCCTTGGTCGGATCTTCGTGTCCGGTGACAAATGCCACCGTGGAGGTATACTGTCGGTGGGTGAGGGGTATGCCGGCATAGGCCGGTGCCGCAATGGCCGAGGTGACGCCGGGCACGATCTCAAAGGGAATGCCCGCGTCGATGAGCACCTCGGCTTCCTCGCCACCGCGGCCGAAGATGAACGGATCGCCGCCCTTCAGGCGGGTGACGACCCGGTGCTGCAGGGCCTTTTCGACGATAAGCTCGTTGATGCCTTCCTGCGACAGGGTGTGGTCGCCGCCCTTTTTCCCGACGTAGATCAGTTCGGCATCTTCACCGGCATGCTGCAGCAGTGCCGGGGCTGCCAGATAATCGTATATGATCACATCGGCGTTGCGGATACATTCCAGCCCCTTGACCGTAAGCAGGCCGGGATCGCCGGGACCCGCCCCCACCAGGTAGACCATGCCGTTTTGTTGTTTGCCCACTGACTAGATCCTTATTGATTTTCCGTAAGCCTTTGGCGCCGTTGGCTGTTATTTGAGCTGCTGCTGCAATTCCTGTAAAATCTTGTCCGCCCCTCTGGACAGCAGATCCTCGGCCAACTCGACTCCCATCTGCTCGCAACTGTCAGGCGGTCCGGAGCGACTGCCGCGGACCACCTGGCGGCCGGTAAGGTCTGCCACCAGCCCTTCCAGGATCATCCGATCGCCGTCCACCTGCCCGAAACCGGCTATCGGCACCTGACAGCTTCCCTCCAGGCGGTGCAATAAGGCCCGCTCACCAAGCACCGCCTGCCGGGTAGGCGTATGATCGAGTGCATGCAGCAACTCCCCGATTTCGGTGTCCTGGTCGCGGATTTCGATGCAAAGCGCGCCCTGGCCGACTGCCGGCAGCATTACCGACGGGTCGAGGCGTTCGGTGATGCGGTCTTGCAGGCCGAGGCGATGCACACCGGCGGCCGCCAGCACCACGGCGTCCAGATTATCGACTCCCGCCGCCAGTTTTTTCAGCCGCGTGTCCAGATTACCGCGCAGCGGCACCACGGTAAGATCCGGCCGGGCGTGATGCAGTTGGGCGGTCCGTCGCAAGCTGCCGGTGCCGACCCGGGCACCGGAGGGCAATGCGTTGAAGGCCATATCGTTGCGCGATATCAGCACATCGGCCGGGTTTTCGCGTTCGGGCACGGGGCCGATGCGCAGACCGACGGGCAGATCCGAGGGCATGTCCTTCATGCTGTGAACCGCCAGGTCCACCCGGCCGTCCAGAAGGGCCTCCTCGATTTCTTTCACGAACAGCCCCTTGCCGCCCAAGTCGGCCAGGGGCACGTCGAGGATTTTGTCGCCCCTGGTCTTCATGACGGTCAGTTCAACGGCCAGGGAAGGGTGCCGCGCGGCAATCGCCGCTTTCACCCATTCGCTTTGCCAGAGGGCCAGCTGGCTCCCTCGGGTTCCGATTCTCACGGTTCGCTTCATGGTCAGTGCCCGCAACTGTTGCAGCTGGTTGCCTTGCAGCCGGTGCAGGCCGTGCCGGCCGACTTGGAAACGGTCTGCCCGCCGCTGCCCTTGCTGATAAATCCACAGGTAGACATCAACCGGCAAACGTCGGTGCTGCTGCAGGAAGGGCAGTCCGGGCTCTCACTGCCGAAGACCAGACATTCGAAATCCTTGTTGCACTTTTCACAGTGATATTCGTAGATGGGCATTCGGGCAACTCCTTACGAAATTCGGTTAAAACAATTGAACCTATTCATCTATTCTTTAAAAAGCAAGGTCTGCTTTTATTCTTCAAACGCCTGCGGGAACAGGATCCGATCGACCAGCTCGCAGAGGATGTGCGCGATGGTAATGTGAGTTTCCTGCACCCGGGCGGTGGAATCCGATTCGACGCGCAGCACCAGGTCGGCGACATCGGCCAGTTTCCCGCCGGCACCGGTCATCCCCAGTGTGTACAACCCGATCTGCTTTGCCGCCTCCACGGCTTTCAGAACGTTGGGGGAGTTGCCGCTGGTGCTGATTCCCCAGGCCAGGTCGCCATCGCGGCCCAGCGCCCGGACCTGCCTTTCGAACACCTCGTCGAAATGATAATCGTTTCCGATACTGGTGAGCGTCGAGGTGTCGGTGGTCAGGGCGATAGCCCCCAGGGGACGGCGCTCGATTCGAAAGCGATTCACGAACTCGGCGGCAATGTGCTGGCAGTCGGCCGCGCTGCCGCCGTTGCCGAAAAGAAGGATCTTGTGGCCGGCAGCCACACAATCGGCCAGCCTGGCGGCTGCACCGGCAATGACGTCTTTCTGCAGGCCAATGGCTTTTTTCTTCACTGCGATGCTGTCTTCAAGGATCTGTTCGATGATGGCGTCCATTGACTTCTCCTCGGCCGATGGGATTTTTCAGGCGGTCATGATTTGCCGGAGAGCCGGTCCTGAACTTCGGCGATCGCCTCGGTGGCGTCATGGCCCAATTCCGTGGCGCTCTGATACTGGTCCAACGCTTCGGTCAGGTTGCCCGTCCGCAGCAGCATATCGCCGAGACGGCGGCGATACAGCCCGTTGGTCGGATCGATGGCGACACTCTGCCGGCAGAAGAGCAAGGCGATTTCACGGTTTTTCTCCAGCCCGTGGTAGAGCCACCCCAGCCCGGACAGAGAAGCGGCGTCATTGGCGTTTCTTCGCAGGGCCTTTTTATAGGCGCTGATCGCATCATCCGGCAGATCCAGCGCGCTGTAACAATCGCCCAGCGCAGCCAGGGCAGGGGCCGAGTCCGGGCAGGCCTGCACCGCGCGCTCCAGGTGCGGCCTGGCGTTTTCGGGAATGTCCATGTCGAGGTAGAGACGGCCGATCTGCAGGGCGATTTCAAATTGCTCCCCGGGCTGGCTGTCGGCCCGCAGGAAGTATTCCAGGGCGTCTTTGCGGTTGCCCGCCAATTTGCTGACCAGTCCGGCATTGTAAAGTGACAGCGGTTCGCTCGGATCGAGATCGATGGCAGTGGTAAACTCGGCCAGGGCCTGCGCCAGGTCACCGCTCACGCCGTAACACACCCCCAGGCTGTTGTGGATGTTGGCATCATCGGGATCGAGGGCGAGCGCCCGTTTGAACTCTTCCACCGCCTCGTTGATGTCACCGGCGTCGTATAGCCGGTCGGCGCTGATGTTCAAACTGATGGCGTCGAAGACCACCAGGCTGTCGGGGCCGAAAAATCGGGCATGTTCGAGGGCCTTGAAAGCGTTGTCCAGGATCTGGTCTTTACGAAAGTCGAGACACGGAAAGTCGGCGATGCCGATGGTCACGGTTTGTTCGCAGCGATCTGCCAGCGACTGCTTGATCTGCCGGGCCAGGCGACGACCGGCAGCGGCTTCCGCGTCCGGCAGAAAACACCCCAGCTGCAGGTTCTCGAGCGCCCCCCACAACAGGGGCAGCTGCGGGCTCAATTCTTCCAGGGTGTTGGAGACTTGCAGGCGGCAGGCCGCGCCATTGCCGGTTGCGTCGGTTTCTTCCGACGCGGCCTCGGAATCGACGGCGATTACCAGCGCGGCGAATCGGGTGCATCTTTGCAGCGTTTCCATGGCCTGGCGGACAAAGGCTTTGCCCTGCGGCCGGTCGGCATGCAGCTCTTCTACTGTTTGGCCGGCATGCCGATCCGGCGTGCGCGGTGGATCCGATTTGCCCTGCTGCCGGGCCCTCGACCGCAAAAACAGTTCTTCGGGATTTTTGTCTGCGCCTGGTTCAAGCCGGTGTCTGGTCATGGTTTGTCCTTGCTCAGCAGGTGTCGAAATGCCTCCTCGATGATGGCCAGTTCGTCTTCCTGAATCGTGCGCGGGTCGACGATGATTCGGTCTTCTTTGATGCGGGCGATGATCGGCGGGGTGTAGCGGCGCAGGAAGGACTCGATCCGGTTGGCCGACATCCCTGTGATGGTGATGGCCAGACCGCGGCTGGGAAGCTCCAGCAGGGGCAGCGAACCACCGCCGGCCTTGGATGTCTGCCGGACCAGGTCGATCTGCATGCGATCGGTATCGATTTTTTCCAGCATGGCTTTCAGCCGCAGGGCCTTTTTTTCAATTGCTTGCACCGGTTCGGTGATCATCCGCAGCGTCGGGATAGCCGCCACGGCTCGTTTCTCGTCGCGGTAGAGCCGCAGGGTTGTTTCCAGGGCCGCCAGGGTCAGCTTGTCGATCCGCAGCGCCCGGGTGATGGGGTTTTGCTTGATCCGGTCCATGATCTCCGGTTTGCCTAAGATGAAACCGGCCTGGGTGCCGCCCAGCAGTTTGTCGCCGCTGAAGGTGACCACATCGAGGCCCGATGCCAGAGAATCCTGAACGGTCGGTTCCTTGGCCAGCCCGTAGCGGGAAAAATCGATGAACGTGCCGCTGCCCAGATCTTCCATTACCGGTATGCCGCGTATGGCGCCCAGGGCCACCAGTTCCTGTAAGGTTACCTCGCGGGTAAATCCCACAATGGAGTAGTTGCTCTTGTGCACCTTGAGCAGCAGCGCGGTCTGTTCATCCACGGCATTTTCATAATCTTTGAGATGGGTCCGGTTGGTGGTGCCGACCTCCACCATGATCCCGCCGCTTTGGGCCATGACGTCCGGTATGCGAAACGATCCGCCGATTTCCACCAGCTCCCCCCGGGAGACGATCACCTTTTTGCCCCGGGCCAGGGTGTTTAAGGCCAGCAGGACGGCACCGGCGTTGTTGTTGACCGCGATGGCCGCCTCGGCTCCGGTGATTTCGCAGATGAGCTCCTCCACGATGCTGTAGCGCGATCCGCGCTTTCCCTTATCCAGGTCGAACTCCAGGTTGGAGTACCGGCCGGCGATGCGCACCAGGTTCTCGACCGCCTCGGCTGCCAGCAGGGAGCGGCCCAGGTTGGTGTGGATCACGATCCCGGTTGCGTTGACCAGCGGCTGCAGATTCGGTGCCATGGCGCGACCGGCGGCTTCCTGCACTTTTTCCAGGACGGCGGTGTCGGTCAAAAGCGTTGCGTCGATCTCAGCGCCGGTGTCGACGATTGCTTTGCGAAGATTCTCCAGCACAGTTCGGATGGAGCGGGTGAGAACCGAACGGGGGACGGTGTTGAGCAACACATCCCGGTCGGCCAGCTCCAGCAGGTGGTCGACCCCGGGCAGTTGCCGGAGCATTTCCTTTTGGGAAGTCTTGAGCTGCGCCCGTTTTTTCACTGACGGTGGCTTCTTTCTTCTCTCGGTAGCCTGCGGGGCCGGCGCCTGCATTCTGCGGCGCCATCCCGGGCAAGGGTGAAATATACGCGATACCCAAACCCCAATTATTAGCATCATATGTGAATTCATTTCAATCCCAAAGTTCCGATCACACGCCGCAAAGAGGTGCGAGCCAAATCGCAGTGCTTCTCTGGCTGTGAAAACCGACAGCGTCGCATACCCGACCGCCGGCGAATCATTTGGTATATCGGGTTTACAAAAACAAGGATCTGTGGAAAAGTGTTTATCACCTTTCACTGCGGTTTCGAAGGATTTCGATGAGAATGACTGGATGGAAAACACTGCGCCCTGCGACCACCTCCGGCAATCCAACGACAGCCGACTGTTCGGTGCGGTTCACCGCAGCGCCATCCACTCGCGGATCGACGGCATCGAAATCAAGAAAGGAACGTCAAAACAAATAGAAAACGGATGACCTGATGTCGGGCGATACTGGAACACTGATGAAAAACTTATTGATTACAGGCGGATGCGGGTTTATCGGCACCAATTTTATCCGATACCTGCTATCGCCGGGCGAATCCGGAGACAAGCCGGCATTCACCGGTCGCATCGTCAACGTCGACAAGTTGACCTATGCCGGAAACCCGGACAACCTGTCGGACATCGAGGCCCGGCATCCGGATCGCTACCGTTTCGTGCACGCCGACATCTGCGATGTCTCGGCCCTGGAGAAGGCTTTCGACGACTTTGCCATCGATGCGGTATGTCATTTTGCGGCCGAGTCGCACGTGGATCGCTCCATCGTCGCCCCGGACGCATTTGTGCAGACCAATCTCCTCGGCACGTTCAACCTGCTGGAGCTGGCCCGTAAATACCAAAAGCGGATCAAGTGGTTTCACCACATCAGCACCGACGAGGTGTTCGGCTCTTTGGGGGAGCAGGGGTTTTTTACCGAAACAACCCCTTATGATCCCAGCAGCCCCTACTCGGCCTCCAAAGCCGGATCCGACCACCTGGTCCGCGCCTACCGGCGCACCTACGACCTGCCGATGACCCTTTCCAACTGCTCCAACAACTACGGGCCATACCAGTTTCCCGAAAAGCTGATTCCGCTGATGATCCTCAACGCGCTGTCCGGCGAACCCCTGCCGGTGTACGGCGACGGCAAAAACGTGAGGGACTGGCTGTATGTGGAGGATCACTGCCGGGCGATCTGGCGGATCATGACCGCGGGAAAATTCGGGGAGACCTACAACGTGGGCGGGCGCTGCGAGATGCAGAACATCGATGTGGTGGAGAAAATGTGCGACATCCTGGAGCGCAGGGTGCCGGACAAAAAGATCGGGTCACGCCGGAAGTTGATCAGCTTTGTCAAGGATCGACCCGGCCACGATCGCCGCTATGCCATCGACTGCACCAAAATCGAGAGGGAGCTGAACTGGCGGCCGCAGGAGTCCTTTGACACCGGACTGGAGAAGACCATCGACTGGTACCTGCGCAACAGCGACTGGGTGAAAAGGGTACAAAGCGGGCAGTACCGGCAGTGGATGGCCCAGCAGTACGGCGAACGATAGGGTCTTCAGCGCATGACGGGATCTGCGCGCAGTGATATACACGTGCGAAGAAAAGAGTTCTGGCAATGAGCAGCCGCATTATACTACCGCTGGATAACACGCCCTGGGAAGACGCCCGCCGCATTATGCAGCGCACCCGGGGGCTGGTGTGGGGCTACAAGCTCCGGCGCAGCATCCTGGAGCGCGGGTTGGGGGCGGTGGCGGAAGTCAGGCAGTACGGGAAGGTCATGCTCGACTTCAAACTCTACGACATCCCCAGCGCCATGACCGAATCCTTGATCCTGCACATTACCGCCGGTGCCGACATCACCACCGTGCACTGCACCGCCGGCTACGATCCGCGTGCAGCCGGGATGCCAGCCGATCATATAGCCGGCGTGACCATACTGACTTCCACCGCCGAGAGGGATTTCCGGCGGTTTTACCGGGGGCGGACCATCTCTGAAATGGTGGAGCAGATGGCCCGCCAGGCCCAGGACCGATACGAGTATCTGGTTTGCTCCCCCAAGGAGCTGAAGCAGATCGGACCGGTGCAGATCAAGAAGATCTGCCCCGGGGTGCGGCCGTCGTGGTATACGGCCGGTGACGATCAGACCCGCACCGCCACACCGGCCGATGCGATGCGCGACGGTGCCGATTTGCTGGTGATCGGCCGGCCCCTGTTGAAAGCGGCGGACATGCTGGAAGCGCTCGAGCGAACCAATGCGGAAATCGAAGCAGCGAGGTGAACAGCGGCGATGGCCCGTGGCGACTTTGTACTGAAGATCGGGCTGGCCGCGGCGGCTGCGGCGCTGGGCGCCTGGCTCTATTTCCGGGAAAACGGTCCGGTATTCGGGATCGCCCTGCCCGACTACACGGGTTTGATCATCACCTTCGCGGCCGTCATGTGGATGTTCTACCTGCTGTTTTCCCGTCGCTGACCAAATCCGGATTTAGAACCACCGGTTGGATCATCCTGCCCAGGCGTTTCTGGCACCCTTTGTTTGACATGAGGGGTTTAAATGATCACTGCAGGAATCGACTGCGGAGCGAAAAACACCAAGACCGTCATTGTGCGAGACGGGGCCATCCTGGCAGCGGAATCCGTGCCGACCGGATTCGATCCGGCCAAAGCGGCCCATGACTCCCTGGGCGGGGCCCTCCAGGCCGCCGGCATCTACCGGGATGCCGTTTACCTGGTGGCCGCGACCGGATCGGGTAAAGATGCGGCGAAGATCTCAGGCAAATCGGTTAGCGATATCCGGGCCATGGCCAAAGCGGCTCGATTTTTTTACCCTGGCTCCCGGACGGTGGCAGACGTGGGAGCGGAGGAAGGGCGGGCTGCCCGTATCGATGAAAAGGGCGAGCCGGTCGACTTTGCCGTCAACGATAAATGCGCGGCCGGAGCCGGTGCGTTTATCGAGGCCATGGCCCGCGCCCTGGAAGTGACCCTGGAAGAAATGGGTCCGCTGTGCCTTCAATCCAACAGGCAGATCCCTCTCAATGCCCAGTGCGTTATCTTCGCCGAATCCGAGGTGGTGGGCCTGATCCATGCCCAGGCCGACAAACCGGACATCAGCCGGGCGATTCACGATGCCATTGCCGGCCGCGTTGTGTCGTTGATCCGGCGCATCGGGAGTACCGGCGATGTGGTGCTGATCGGCGGGGTGGGGCGCAATTGCGGCTTTGTCACGGCGATGCGGCGTCAGCTGCAAGCGGACCATCTTTATGTTCCGGACAAGCCCGAATTCGGCGCTGCCGTGGGAGCAGCGATGGTGGCCGCTGAAAAAGCCTGAACCGAAACCGGCTCGCTGATCGGCGCTGCGCTGATGCAGGAGGTATGAGTGCCGGAAGAAATCAAACCGGAATTCTGGCGGTGGACCGAGTCGAACTGGGTCGATCCGGATATCAACTGGCGGGATGCCGGTTTTATCACCGTGGGCATCGACGTGGGAGCTGTCAGCTCCCAGGCGGTGATCGTCGCCGATGGCCGGATACTTGCCTACGGAAACATGCGTACGGGATTCAGCAGCCCCGACAGTGCGCGCAGCGCCTACACGTTCGCCCTGCAAGCGGTCGACGGCCTGCCCGAAGGTCGAATGGACTACTGTATCGGAACCGGTTACGGTCGGGTGAACGTGCCGTTTGCTAACCGGTCGATCACCGAGATTACCTGTCATGCCCGCGGCGCCAATTTCATATACGGGTCGGCGGTCCGCACGGTGCTCGACGTCGGCGGGCAGGACATCAAGGTGATCCGCTGCGATGAAAGGGGCAACGTGACCGACTTTCTGATGAACGACAAATGCGCCGCCGGCACCGGCCGCGGGATGGAGGTGTTTGCCGATCTGCTGGGCGTGCCGATTACCGAGGTGGGAGATAAGTCGTTTGCGTACCGGGGCGATGAACCCAAGGCGGTATCCAGCACCTGCGTGGTCTATGCCAAATCAGAAGCTGCCGGTTTGCTGCGCAAGGGCTGGAGCACGGAAGAAGTGCTGGCGGCCTACTGCAGGGCGATGGCCGAACGCATTTACGCGCTGGTCGATCGAGTCGGTGTAGAGGCGGGGTTCGCCGTCACCGGCGGAATGGCCAAAAACCGCGGGATCATGGACCGGTTGATGCCGATGATCGGTGTGGAGCGGATGCAGACCGGCTGGGACACCCAGATCGCCGGTGCCGCGGGGGCGGCATTGATCGGCTACAGCCGGTGCATCAAGGGCAAGGACAGAACAAAACAAACCGCGCACAGGGGGGGCAGTTATTCCAGTACCTTGCGCAGGTTGATGAAATTGCTGCGGTCAAAACCGAGGGTCTTGAAAAAAGAGAGCAGGTCGGTGGAGTCCCAGCGCACCGACGTGTAGACGTTGTGGACCCCTTCTTGGCGGTAGAATTCAAACACCTTTTGGGCCAGGCCGGCTCCGATACCCTGTCCCATATATGTGGGGTTGATTCCCAGCGTGGCAATCCAGGCGCTTTTTTCGATGCCGAAACCCAGCGTCAGGATATAGCTGATCATAAAGCCGACTACGGTGCCATCCAGCTCGGCCACAAAGCAGGCATCCTGCTGCTGGGTGGCATGCTCTTCGACGAGTTGCTTGAAATCGGCCCGGACCGGCTTTTGGGTAATGGCGGAATAAATGCGGCTGATTTCATCCGCATCCGCTGTTTTCAGTCTGCGAATGACGACATTTTCCACGGACACAATCTCCCGGTTACAGTTGAAAAGGAATCCCTGATCATCGAACGAAAGCCCTGCCGGCGTTAGTCGATGCGAATGATCTTCACATGATGGCCGACCCAATTCGGCGGCAGGTACACCCGTCCACTGTTGCCGCTCGATTTGACCCGTTTTTCGATCATTTCTTCGCCGTAAATTTCGAATTTGACCTTCTGGCTGGCTTGTTCGGCAACGGCTTCCTTGTTATCGATTTGGTTTTCATTCTGCGCCATAACAACCTTTATCTGCGGTGTCCTTGATCATTCTTTACGGCTGGGTTGCATCCGGTGAACATTCGGCGCCGGCTCTTCGGGTGCGCCGGATAGGATATCCAGGATTTCACGATGCCGCTGGATGTAGGATGCGTGAAGTTCGCTGATTCTTTTCAGATAATTGTCCCTTTTTTCGTAGACCCGGATCGAATCGAGGTTGTCCCGGACGATATGAACCGTACCGTTGATGGCGCCCATCAGCAGCTCGCTGGCCACCAGCAGGTGGGTGTTCATCTGCTGCGGCGCAACCCGGTGCAGTTGCCGGATCCATTCGTAGGCGACATCCGATTTCTCCATGATCTTCATGCTCACATCGATGATGTCGTTGAAGTGCTGGTTCATCTGGGCGGTGTCGCCCATTCGCCGTGATCGGCTGAAATTCAGGTACGCCTCCGAATCTTCATCCACCAGTTTTTCCGCATCCCGCAGCAGTATTTCGAGTTCCTTTTTCAACATCATCAGGTTGCTGCCGACGGGACTGGCCTGGACAGTGCGTTCGGATTCAAAAATGACCACCTTGTAGACCAGTGCCACGGCCAGGCAGAAACAGTTGGCCACCGCGGCTCCACCGGCCGGCACCGGTGCGTAACTTGCGATTCGATCGACAAAATCCATCAGGTGCAGTTTCCCAAGAAAGGTTGCATCGGTAACGATCAATAAGCTACATTACAGCTACATTGGGGCATCGTCAAGTAAATTCCGGCCGTTGAGCCGCCATAGCGACACAAATCGTGCGGCAATCTTCCTGGGCGACCCGGTTACAGAGTCCAGGAACCGGGTATATGAGGAAGCTGGTTGGAAGTCTGTACGGGAGGGTCTGCGCAAAACGGGACGAAGCATCCCGGATTGACCGCTGACGGCAGCCGGTCTCTTTTCCATGGGCGGGTCGGCCGTCAGTTACGGTCAGGTTCCTTCGGCCCTCGAATCCGCGGTCAACACATCCGTCAGTTGCTGCAGGTCGTCGATGATCATAAAGCGGGCATTTCCGCTCTCCACCTTCCTGCGCAGGTTCTCCAACCGGCGCCGATAGAGCTTCATGTAGCGGGCGTCCGGCTGAAATCCGGGCACCTTCAGGGTAACCACATTGAAGCCGGTCATTTGAATGGGCAGGTCGCGTGCCGGGTCGGTCGTCGGCTTTTCTTTCAGATCCGAGAGAATCAGGATGGTTTTGTGATCAGTACCGGATCGATTCAGGGATTCGATCGCCTGGAGCAAACCACCGGAGAGATCTGAATACGGGCTGCCGACAGCACGTTGGGCAAAGCGGTCGAAGCGGAATCGGAAGGAGCGTTTCTGATCGTTGACAACCGAAGGCCGCCGGCCGAAAGTTGTTGTGGCGATAATGTCCGATTCGCTGAAGCCGACCGTTGCGATGCTGGCAACCGCCAGGGTGTCGGCGGGCGCCAGCGTTTGCAACAAAAAGTCGACGGCTTGTCGGGCGGTGTCGATATCCTGAGAGAGATTCCGGGAGTGGTTCTCGGCAACGTTGAGCAGGACATAGACCCCGACGGAGCGGTTTTCACCGGACCAGCAGCCGGCGGCCAGCAACCCGGCGGCAAGACCGAGTGCGAAAAAGGCTTTCATCAGCTGCTTTCCTTCAGCTGTCCGGGTTGTTCTTCGTTTTCGCTGCTTTTTTTCGAACGCTTCTGAAAGCCGGTTCGGCCCTCCGGTTTTTCGGACTGCTTCGATTTTCGGGGCATATGGCCGATAGTGCTCTCCAGCCAGAGTGTCGGGAAAATGATCAGATCGTAGGTGGCGGTAAGAACCCGCCCTGCGGAAGTGCTCGTTTGGCCGAGCAGGCGGAGGCTGAAAGCCAGCAGCCGCAAAAATGCCTGCCCCAGACTGCCGGCAATCATTCTGGCAGAAGACAGGAAAGCGGCAAGTGGAATAGCGCCCAGGGCGATCCAGAAGGGCAGGATGAAGCCCATTGCCATCTGGGCCGCCACCGGCACTGCGCTTCTGGGGACAACAGACGGCTGTGCACCGGCCAGGGCCTGTTTGAGTGCTGCCAGGTCCGCCAGCATATTTTCCCGCAGCAGTGCCAGGGTCGATTCTACACCGGCCAAAACCACCAGCAGTGTCAGCGCGATCCAGGTAATCCGCGTGAGCAGATGCTTTTCCAGCCTGCCGATAACGAGAAAAAGCCGTGTGATCCGCAGCGATTCCATCAGCAGCAGACCCAGGCTCAGCTGGGCTGCCGTCATGACGCCGGCAACGACCTTTGCCGTTTTGTAAGGGCCGATGGTTGTGCCGCTGCCGGTAATTTCAGCCAGCGGCAGGGCAATCAGGTCAAAGTTGATCAGCGCGCCGCCGGCGGCAACCGCCAGAAACAGTGCCGAGGTGACGAACTCGGTCAGCGCCGACGATGAAAAGACCCTGACGGCACTGTCGGTATCGGCCTGCATCTGCCGGTAGTTCTGTATGGTTGTATCGATTTTTTCGGCCCGGCCGGCCAAAGAAGCCATCGATTGTTCGACGCTGCGCAATGCCTTTTCGGTCCGCGTCCATAGCGGCAGCATCCTGTCGAGAAGGCTGTGGCGAACCCTGGTGGCGTTGCGGTGTTGATTCATTGCGGCAACATGCTGCTGCTGCAGCAGTCGATGAATCTCGGTCAGCATTTCGGTCACCTGGGCATCGCCCGGGTGTTCGATTTTTGCGATGGCCTCGATGACGGGTTTCCAGTTGGGCAGCGATGGCGGCACGTCCATGCTGTTGCGGTGGTCATCGTCGATATGGGCGATCGATTCGGAAATCCGGTGGTGCAGTGCAGCATAGCTTCTGGCATTTTTAACCACCGCCGTGTTCATCTGAGAGAGTTCGCGATCCACCCTGCGCTCGATGCCCTCCATCCCCCGGGCGATCAGCACTTCCCGGTTTCGCTTTGCGAGGCGCTTTTCGGCCCTTCCCACCTCGCTGGCAGCCAGGCGCATGGCGCTGTAGATGCCGCGGCAGATCGAGCGGATGAACTGGTGCGCATAGTTTCGCCCTAGATAGAGCGCCAGCAGAAGGACAGCGCACCAGATCAGCAGGGAAAGACCCGGGTGGGTGGTTATGCTCAGCATCGATTCGATTACAGCCATTTTCTCGAACGTTTCCGCTAAACCGTCACATTCATTTCAGGCATTCTGAATGTAAACACTAAATCACGGCGTTAAACACTGTTGAGCGAATCGGGCAACGAATCTAAAACAAAAAGTCGAATTGCCCATGGTGCTCGGGAATTCGACTCCTGTGTAGGTGAGACACGGAAAACGAGCGGTCCAACAGCAGCAGCTGCGAGTCGGCAATCGCGCTAGGTTTCCTTCTCGAATTCAAGAAGGGAGTGGCCATAGCGGTGGGTGGAATAATCCGCCCCGCTGGCGTCAAAATAATGCGCCCAGAACCTTTCGATCGATCGAAACTTTTTCGAATTAGCTGCGCTGGCCCCGGCCACATAGATCTTCACTTCAGCAAGGTTCGGGACCAGGTTCTGGCGTTTCCGTTGGCGGATCAACTCTCGGGTGAAGCTTTCGGTGATCCTGACCCGTTCGAACCGGTATTCTTTTGAGTCCTGCATCATGTCCGAAAGAATCACAAGGATTTTCCTGCGCTTTTCGCTATGAAATATCGTGTCTGCAATGTTCAGGGAGTTGAGGATCTCCGTGTACTGGGTCCCTTTCCGTTGGGAAAGCAGACCATCCACCTCCTTGCGGATCTCTTTTCGGGTTTTTGCCACATTCTGTTCATACTGGATACGGTTGACCCAGATGCTCTGTTTGGGAATTTCCGCATCCACCACCGGCTTGAAATCGATGTAGGAGTTGCTGGTGATGGTTCCAATGACCAAGCGGTCGCCCTGCTGCAGGTTTTCGTAGATCTTGTCGAACGCTTCGTTGTAGACGGTTCGCCGGGCTTTGTTGGTGCTGCCGGACATGTCCACCAGAACGACGATCACCCGCGGGCTTTTGTCCCCATTGCCGAGCAGCTTGAAGGCGTGCGCGACGGGACGGAAAGGACCCGAAAAAAGCAGGGCGCATGCGAATAAGAGCCCCAGAGAAATTGCTGTCCACCTCTTCATTTGACTATTCCTCCTGCGAAAAGGCCTGACGTTCGATCAACCGGCGGCTTTCTGCAGGCGCAGGGTCGAGGTCAGCTTTTCACGTTCGTTATCCTGTTTCTGAATGTCTACGTCGATGTCGTGCTTGTTTTCGAAGGACTGGGGTTTCAAGTGATCCGGACGCTCCCGCAGGTTGATCTTTCGGTAGTAGTAGACCATCTCCTGTGTGTGCTGATGGAGCCGGTTGATCTTCTGCTGCTGCTGGGTCAGGATCTCGTTGTGCTTGGCCTCGATTTTGCGCATCGACTTGTTGAGCTTGTTGGTCTTGCGGTGCAAGTGCTCCAGCAGCGGGTCCTTGTCGTGGGCAAAGAAGGAGCACAGGGTCGCGGCGGCCAGAATGACCAGGTTCAGGCCGACAAAAGCCGCGCCGATGAACTTGCTGTTGCTGAAACCGGCAGTGGCGCCTGCATCCGAAAGATCGCCCAGGTACTGGACGCGCACGTAGCCGATGGCAAGCAGGCCGCCCACGGTCAGCAGCAGCAGGGCTGCCACTCCAATGCCGCTTTTCCACCACGGATCGGAACCGCGCTTGAGCAAAATGCCCACGGCATGGGCGATCCAGGGAATGGCCACGGCCACGCCGATGGCCATGATCCAGGTAAAGAGCTGGCTTTCGCCGAATACGGCAAACGCCAGGGAGTTCATCGGGATTTCCCCCAGAACGAAAAGAAACATCAGCACGTAATACTTGCCCCGGGACAATTCCACACTCGGCTCGCTCCGTTCGATTTTGGCCGCGTGCTTGTCATAGTCCTTGGAAATCCGCTCGTATTCCTTGAGCTGTGGCTTGTGCTTGCCGTTGAGGTTCTCCAATTTGGGCGCGTACTTGGAGGTGATCTGGCGGGCCTTGTGACGGGCCATGGCCATCAGCTCCTGCTCGAACTGGGACGGATTCGGGTCCGTCGCGGCCGGGATGTTATTTTTGGCATCGACAATGGCGTTGCGTCGAACCGTCTTCTTGCTGTACATGGGTTACCCCCCTTTTCAGTAATTCTTCCGATTTAGGGATCATCAGAAAAGCGAAAAATATGTCAATCAATCGTGTTATATAAGGGTACAGAAATTTAGCATTTGTGTCAATTATGAATTACATTATCTGAAAAATGTAATACAATTGTAATACATCTATCCGATTACGGTCTGTGTGTTTGAAGGGAGGAATCTGTGAAGTGGGGTAATGGGGGGCGCTGCCGGTGGGTCAGCGCCGTTTTGCGGAGACGCAGTAGACCCCTTCGCCGTTGCGGATCGGAACAAAGCACCGGTTGTCCGAAAGACAGGTCGACCGGCTGCGATCGCCCGACTTCCACCGATTGACCAGATCGGGCTCCCGGATAAAGGGGCGGCTCATGGATATGCAGTCGGCAATGTTTTGTGAAACGATGCGATCGGCAACCGAAAAGCTGCGGACACCGCCCACCAGCAGCAATGGCACGCGGACCCGCTTGCGGAATTCTCTGGCTGCAGCTTCGAAATAGGCTTCCTGCTCTTCGCGGTGGATCCCGGCGCGCACCGGCCGCAGTTTGCCCGAAGCGCCGGTGCCGCCGCTCAGCTCGATGGCGTCGATGCCGGCGGTCTCCAGCAGTACACCGACCTCCAGCGCATCCGTCAGTTCGAGTCCGCCTTCCAGGTAGTCGCCGGTGTTCATTTTGATCAGCACGGGATAGTCGGGTCCCACCTGCTGGCGGACAGCTGCCAGCACTTCCAACACGATCCGGGCCCGGTTTATGACGTTCCCGCCGTAAGCGTCGGAACGGCGGTTAAACCGCGGCGACAGAAACTGGCTGAGCAGATATCCGTGGGCGGCGTGGATCTGCACCCCGTCGAATCCGGCGGTTTTTGCCCGCGCGGCGGCGGCGGCAAAGGCAGCGACCAGCTGTTGAATATCCGCGGCGCGCATTTCCTCCGGCACCGTCTCCCCTGCATCGCTCACGGCCGACGGTGCCAGCGGAGACCGGCCGGTTAGCTGTGTATCGGCGTAAAGGCCGGCGTGGGCGAGCTGGGCGACGATTTTGCCCGATCGCTCGTGGACAGCCCGGGTCATGCGGGTCAGCCCGGGGATCAGGGAGTCGCCGTAGATCCCCAGCTGCCAGGGGCCCGCCTGGCCCCGGCGGTGGACATAGGAATGGCTGGTGATGATCAGACCGATCCCTCCCTCGACCAGTTTGACCGTCAATTCGATCAGCCGGTCGGTGCAGCGACCGTCATCGCCGGCCATCCCCTCCCAGGTGGCGCTGCGCACAAAGCGGTTCGGCAGGATCAGGCTTCCAATCGTTATCGGTTCGAATAGGATCGACATCAGCGGTGCTCCTCGAACTTGGCGGTTGAATCCGACGCCGTCAGGTGATACGCTCGGCAGCCGAAAAACCGCTGTGAATAACGGTTGAAAGTATCGCCTGGGACCCGGGGTTGTCAAGCCGCCGGACGGGCGGTTCGGATCGCCCGTGATTATAGGCAAGGGGGTAGCGTCAAGCCAGGTCCATGCAGATCTTCAACACGATCATCCCCATCTTTGCAATCATCCTTCTGGGGCTCTTTGCCAGGCGCAAAGGATATATCCCACCGGAATTTCTGGTACCGGCCAACCGCCTGGTCTATTACTTGGCCATTCCTGCACTGGTATTCAGCGCCATCTCCAAGGCTTCGCTCCGGACCCAGTTCAATTTCGCCACCCTGGCACTGACCCTTGCGGCGGTGATATCGATATTCATCGTTGCCTGGCTGTGGGCCGTTGCCGGACGGTACCGGCAGGGAGCTCTGGCGACCTTTGTCCAGGGCAGCATTCACGGCAATCTTGGATACGTGGGGCTGGCGGTGGCGTTTTACTACCTGGGAAACGAAGGTTTCATTCGGGCCAGCATCATCGCCGGATTCTTGATGATCCTGCAAAACCTTCTGTCGATCACCATATTGCAGATGTACGGCGGCACCACGGCCAAGAATCACCGGTGGTGGCAGATTGTCTGGAAAGTGGCCGGCAATCCCGTCATCCTGGCCGCCATCCTGGGAATCCTTTTTTCGCTTTTCGACATTCCGGTTCCGGTGATCGTCGAACGCAGCCTGAAGATTCTCAGTTCCATGGCACTGCCCACGGCGCTTTTGATCATCGGCGCGTCTCTGTCGCTGAAGTTGTTGAAGTCCAGCACCAAATCGGTGATCTCCATTTCCGTGCTGAAACTGCTGTTGCTGCCGGCGGTCGGTTTGTCCACCTTTCACCTGCTGGGCATTGCGGCTGCGGATTTCCTGCCGGCGCTGATCCTGCTGGCCTCGCCGACGGCAACGGTTGCATATGTAATGGCACGGGAGATGAGCGGGGATACCGACATGGCCGTGGCGGCGATTTCCGGCAGCACGCTGCTGTCGGCCATCACCTTCATTTTCTGGCTGCAGGTGGCCGGATGAACCAGCCGGTTGTCGGCCCGATTCGGTCAGGTTGTTTTTTTTATAAAAGGCATCTATTCTGAATCCGGTTTCAGCAAACAGGTGTCTGTGACGGATAAGCGCGGCCGCTTTGAGAATCGGCCGAGATGGTCAGAGAGGACGGTATGGCTTTATCCTTTAAAAAAGCGCTGGTGACCGGGGGGGCCGGGTTTATCGGATCGCACCTGACCGAAGCCCTGGCAGCTGCAGGATGCCGGGTCACCGTCTTGGACAATCTTTCCTCCGGCAGCTTGGCCAACCTTGGCGCTGTGGCGGACGCCATCGATTTCCGTCAGGGCGACATCTGTGACCCCGAAGCCGTGGAAGAGGCAATGCGGGGCTGTGAAGCCGTCTTTCACCTGGCCGCAGTCGTGTCGGTGCCGCAAACGGTGGAAAATCCGGTTGCATCGGCACGGGTGAACGACCTTGGAACCGTGCAAATTTTCGAGGCCGCCCGCCAAAATGGTGTCGGATCCATCGTTTTTGCCAGCTCGTCGGCGGTGTACGGCGATGACCCGCAGCTTCCGAAAACCGAAGACCTGCCGCCCCGTCCCCTGAGCCCGTATGCCGTTCAGAAGATCAGCGGCGAGTATTACGCCCGCGTTTACTTTCAGCTATATGGGATCCACACGGTCAGCCTACGCTTTTTCAACGTTTTCGGTCCGCGCCAGGACCCGTCTTCCCCCTATTCGGGGGTCATATCGATTTTCATGACCCGGGCGGTGGCCGGCCGGCCGGCCACCATATATGGAGACGGCTCCCAGAGCCGGGATTTTGTTTTCGTTTCAGATGTCGTGCGTGCCAACCTGTTGGCCGCGGCATCGCCGGCGGCCGCCGGTGAGGCGATCAACGTCGGATCGGGACGCAGCATCGATATCAAGCGGCTGTGGCAGCAGGTCTGCCGGCTCGACGCCCGGCAGACACCCGCCCAATATACCGACCCGCGTCCCGGTGATATTCATGCCTCGGTCGCCGATATCGGCAAGTCGCAGGCGATGCTCGGGTTTTCGCCGGAAATTTCGTTCGAAAACGGCCTGCAGCAGACCTTTGAATGGTACCAGCGATCCCGGCAGGAGCAGACGCGATGACGAGCTTTTCCTTTAAAAATGTTCTGGTGACCGGCGCAGCCGGCTTCATCGGCTTTCACCTGAGCCGGCGCCTGCTGGCCGACGGATGCCGGGTTACCGGTCTCGACAACCTCAACTCTTACTACGACGTGCGATTGAAAAAAGACCGCCTGACCCTGCTGACCGGAGAAAAGCGTTTTTCGTTCGCTGAAACCGATCTGGCCGATCGAAACGGGCTGCAGCGCGTCTTTGGCGATCAACCGTTCGATGTGGTGGTAAACCTGGCGGCCCAGGCAGGCGTGCGCTACTCCCTGGAGAACCCGAACGCCTATGTGGAATCAAACCTGGTCGGATTCGTCAACCTGCTCGAGTGCTGCCGGCACAAAGCGGTCAAGCACCTGGTCTACGCATCGTCGAGCTCGGTCTACGGCGCCAACACCCGCATGCCCTTTTCGGTCCATCACAACGTGGACCACCCGGTCTCGCTGTATGCGGCCACCAAAAAGGCCAACGAGCTGATGGCCCACACTTACAGCCATCTGTATAAACTCCCCTGCACGGGTCTGCGCTTTTTTACCGTTTACGGTCCCTGGGGCCGGCCGGACATGGCCCTGTTTTTGTTCACCCGGGCCATCTTGGAGAAAAAACCGATCCGGGTGTTCAACCACGGAAAGATGCAGCGGGATTTCACCTACATCGACGACATCGTGGAAGGGGTCGTGCGGGTGATGGGCCGCCTGCCCCAGCCCGACCCGCACTGGAGTGGCGATGAACCGGATCCCGGCACATCCTGCGCGCCCTGCCGGATCTACAACATCGGCAACAACAACCCGGTGCAGTTGATGCACTTTATCGAAACCATCGAAAAGGCGCTGGGCAAAAAGGCCGACAAACAGATGCTGGATATGCAGCCCGGTGACGTGCCGGCCACCTATGCGGACATCGACGACCTGACGGCGGACGTGGGCTTTGCCCCGGCCACGCCGCTGGCCGAGGGAATCGAGCGCTTTGTCACGTGGTACCGGGACTATTACGGGCAGTAGCGCAACTGCCACCGTTGCGAGATCCGCGGATACCGGCGCCTGTATCTCACAGGCGGCAGCGCATTATTCTACGATCCCCAAAGGAGGCAATCCATGCAGACGGCAACTGCAGTTGGCGGCATTGAGATCCGCTATGAGCTGTCCGGTCGGAAAAACCGGCCGGTGGTGATGATGAGTCATTCCCTGTCCACCCGGCTGGAGATGTGGAATGCGCAAATGCCGGCCCTCGAACCCGAGTTCGCTGTGCTGCGCTACGACACCCGCGGTCACGGGGACAGCGATGCTCCCGGCGGTGCCTACACCCTTGAGCAGCTGGGCGACGATGCAGTGGGGCTGATGGATGCGCTCGGCATCGACAAGGTGCACTGGCTCGGCATTTCCATGGGGGGAATGATCGGACAGCGATTGGCCCTGGACCGTCCCGACCGCCTCCACAGCCTGATGCTTTCCAGCACGGCAGCTGTCATGGGCGAGCAGGCGCAACCGATCTGGCAGGAGCGCATCGACCGGGCGCGCACCAAGGGAATGGAAGCGATGGTGGCCGAAACCCTCGAGCGCTGGTTCACACCGGCCTACCTGCAGGCCGTTGCGCCTCCGGTGGATGCCATCGCCGAGCAGATCCGCTCCACCCCGGTGAGCGGTTTTATCGGCTGCAGCGAAGCCATCCGGCGACTGAACTATCTCGACCGGCTGGCGAAAATCCGCCTGCCGTCCCTGATCATCGTCGGCGAGGACGATCCCGGCACCCCGGTGTCGGCATCCGAGGCGATTCACCAGCGCCTGGACGGCTCGCAGCTGGAGATCATTCCGGCCGCCCGGCACCTGTGCAACATCGAGAAGCAGGAAACCTTCAATTCCCTGTTGCTCGAGTTTCTGAAAGGACTGGAACCCTGACGGGGCGCCGGGAAACAGCCGTAGAGCCGGGCAACCGGTAAAATAGTTGGCGGGAAAGGAGATGACAGATGGAGCAGGACCGGCGAAGCGTCCGGCGGAGGATGGTGCTCGGCAGGACCGGGCTGGAGGTCAACCGAATGGGATTCGGCGGCATACCGATTCAGCGGGTCCCGGAAAACGAAGCCGTAGAGACGGTGTTGCACGCGGTCAACTGCGGCATCGATTTCATCGATACCGCGCGGGCCTACACCACCAGCGAGCGGCGCATCGGCCTGGCTCTGCAGCAAACCGATAAAAAGGTGGCGCTCGCCTCCAAGTCCCAGGTGCGCACCGCCGATGGCATCCGCAGGGAGATCGAAGCCAGCCTGGAAAACCTGCAACGCGATCGCCTCGATCTTTATCAGTGTCACTACGTGAAAGATGAAGCCGATTACGCCCAGGTGATTTCCCCTGACGGTGCCCTGCAGGGGCTGGTGCGTGCCCGTCAGGAGGGGCTTATCGGCCACATCGGCATCACCAGCCATAGCCTGGATCTGATCGACCGGGCGCTCGACGACGAGCTGTTCGACACCGTCATGATCTGCTTCAGCTTCCTGGAGTCGGCTGCCGAAAACAAGATTATTCCCAAAGCGCTGGAGAAGAACATCGGCGTAATCGCCATGAAGCCGTTTTCCGGCGGTGTGCTGGCAGAGGCCCGGCTGTGCCTGAAATATGTCCTGTCGCATCCCGGCATCCTGGTGATTCCCGGCGTGGAGAGCATCACGCTTTTTGACGCCAATTGGCAGGTGTTTCAGGGCAGCTTTCAGCTCAGCGAAAGCGAGCAGCAGGAAATCGGCGACATTCGCCGGCAGTATGACAAAGCCTTTTGCCGCCGCTGTGACTACTGTCAGCCCTGCAGCGAGGAGATTCCCATCCAGCTGATCCTTGGCATGCGCTACGCCATTCAACGTTTCGGGGACGCGATTCTGCAAAAGGAGTGGATGCAGTCAGGCATCGAGAATGCACGCCGCTGCTCCGAGTGCGGCGAGTGCATGGAGCGCTGCCCCTACGAGCTGCCCATTCCCGACATGATCCGCAGGAATCTGCGCTGGTTGGACGAAGACTACCAGTCCGGCTGATGTTGCGGCGGAAAACCGCAGCCGGGTTTCCTGCAGTTATGGGTTGACGGTCTCCCCGCAGGCAGCTGCGGGCGTTGGATTCTCATGCCACCGGGAATGTGGAACAACAGCGCCGCTTCGTCTATAATCGACCCGTGCCCGTTAGCTGGATGACGGCTGATCCCCCTCGTTTTTTACTCCGGAAGGATCCAGTTCCACAATCGCTGCGGCCCCCGACGGACTGGTGTAGGCATCGTTGAGCCTGCCAATGGCCCTGTCGGCCCCTTCCAGCAGCCCGGCCAGCCGGCGGCGGTTTCGGCGGCTCCACCCGGTGGGGCGGCGGAAAAAGATGCTGCGGTACCAGCAGCTGTTCTTGTGATAGGCCCTGGTGTAGTTGGCTTTGGCAATGGGGTCGGTGATCCGGGCAAGGCGCCTGCGCATCACCCAGGCGGCGGCCCGGCGCCGGAGCCGGTGGTGAAGGTAGCCGGCGGCCAACACCACAACACCCACCACGGCGATGAGCACATACCGGTTCTGGTCGAACAACTTCTTGATGGAGCCGTTCACCGCCTGGCCGTCCAGGTATCCGGGCCAGACGGTCAAAGCGGCCAGCAGCAGCAGCAGCGAACCGAACACCAGAGCGTCGAGCACCAGTGTGGCCTTTCGCCACTGCAGGGCGAAACGCTCCAGCTCCGGCACGATTTCCTGCTCCAGGGTGACGGCGCTGTCACGCAGCATCCCCACGATGCGGTAGGCCCGCTCGACCCCCACCTGGTCCATGCGTCCGGTGATTGTCCGGTAGCCTTCCTCCCGCCTTCTTTCCAGGTGCGCGCGCACGGCTTCGTCTTCGATGGGAACCGCCAGGTCGGGGTTGTAAATGCCGAAGCAGCAGCCGGCCGTCAGGCCGTGCTGGGAGAGCGCCCGCTGCCAGGCGGCAAATACTTCCTCCGGGTTGTCTTCCCGGGCGGTGTTGTCCATCTGGTTTAGCACGAAGAGAAACTTGCTGGCGTCCCCGCGGCTGATCGTGTTGCGCACCAGATGCTCGAGGGTTCGGGTCATCGAGCCGGCTTCCGGATGCCGGGCGTCGAAGAAAACCAGCACCAGGTCGGACAGGTCGATGATGTGGTCGGTGATCTGCAATGTGGATGCACGCTGGGCATCGGCGTCAAAGCCCGGAGAGTCGATCAGAATCCGACCGCGCAGCGCCTCGCTGGGGCAGGTTTTGAGTTGAAGGTAATTGTCGATGTGGCGGCCTTCTCCGGCGGCAACCGTATCGATGGCCTGGCTGATCTTGTAAAGCGGAAAGCGCGGATCGGCATCCAGCGACAACCCGGGAAGCACCCGCACGTTCTTGTCGTTGGTGTAGCAGACCACGGTGAACTTGTCGTCGACGGCCTGGTTGCCGGTTGCCTGCAGGCGGTAGTCGAGCAGATAGTTGATGAAAGCCGATTTGCCGGAAGAATACGTGCCGAGAACCGATATCAAAGGCCACCAGGGCATGCGGAAGGTGTGGGATTGCTCTTTGTCGAAAAAACCGACGCGGCGGGTGATGCGATCGAGGGTTTTGAAATCGGCTATGATGCCGTCCAGCAGCGGGATTTCTTTGTGCAGATGCTCCTGAAGACTTCGCAGGCGTTCTTCGGTTTGTTTATCGGCAGACATGGGCTCCCACATTTTTGTTGGGAATCGCTCGTTGATGCGCAGTCGCTAGAAGCGGAACCTATCAAAACTGGGAAAATTGTCAATCGGACAATGCACGGGCCAAGTATGCAGCAGGTGAAAACGCTCAACCGTGCAGGTTGGCGAGGAAGTGATTCATCTGGCGAAACCACCAGGGCCAGTCGTGGTTGACATCGAAGCCCCAGATATCGATCCAGGCCGGAATCGATTTTTCCGCCAGCACCGATTGCAGGTGGCGCGTGTCGGCCTCGGCCTCTTGCTCCCAGCTGCCCTGGCCCACACACACGATGATGTTGCTGCAACGGTATTGCTCCAGGTACCACGGGTCGCTGAGGTCCGGCAGGTAGTGGATCGGAGAGTTGAAATAGACCGCGCCGATGTCGTGGCCGGTAAGGCCGAATTCGCTGCGGTCGAGACGGTACAGACCGCTCAGAGCGATGGTGCCTTCGAACAGGTCCGGATGTTTGAGGAAAAAATTCACCGCATGAAAGGCACCCATGCTGCAACCGTTGGCCATCACCCGGGCGGTATCCTGGTGGCAGTGGCTTCGAATGAACGGAATCACTTCAGTGGTGATGTAGCGAACGTACGCTTCGTGACGGTCATTGCGCCGGCCCGCAGGGATGCTGAAGTCGTACCACGACTCGGCATCGATACTGTCGACACAAAACAGCTTGATCCGCCCGTCGTCGATAAAATTCGCGATGGCCGCGATCATGCCCATGCCCTCATAATCGAAGTAGCGCCCCCGGGAGCAGGGGAACACGATATACGGTTTGCCCCAGTGGCCGTAGACTTTCAGCGCCATCTCCCGGTTCAGGTGCGCGCTGTGCCAGCGATGCTCCTCGGTGTGCATGGTAGCTCCTGACGGTAGTCGATTGCGTGGATGTCGGCGGTGATCCGGTCGATGTCTTCCATGTGAGGGGATCTGAAAATGTAGCCGATATCCCCCAGCGCACTGCTGAACACGCCGGGAACAGACGCCACCTCAACGATAAATTCCTTGTAGCGGTTGAGAATCTCCTCGTGCGAGTGGCGGTAGTCCAGGTGATTTTTGCGGCTGGCGTAACAGCAGTGGTACCTGCGCGCATAGTCCAGTTCCGCGCGGCCGTTGACCAGCAGCTGGGCCCACGTGCGGTATATGTCGATGTCGCAAGCGTAGTTGAACATGTCGGTCGTAAAACCGCCCGGCGGGCGCATGTTCACCTCCAGCCCGACGAAGCTGCCGTCGGCGATCTGGAAAAACTCGATGTGGAAAAACCGTTCTCGAACGTTGAAGGACCGCAGGCACCGCCGGCCGTGGATCTCCAGGGCCGGGGGGATGTCTTTGAGGGAATGATAGGAGATGTGGCGGTCCTCGTTGACGGTTTCCATGATACCCTGGCTGAAGGTGTGGGCAGTGGCGAACAGCGGCTCGCCGGTCCGGTCGGCCAGGCCGTCATAGGAAAAGATGGTGCCGGAGATGAACTCTTCCAGGATATAGTCGACCAACGGCCGGCTGCGGAAAAAACGGACCAGCTCCTGTTCGCTGTCCAGACGGTAGGTCCCCAGCGCTCCCACGCCGGCATCGGGTTTGGCCACCACCGGATAACCGGTTTTGGCAACCAGCGTCCGGGCATCTTCCAGGGAGCGCACCACGCGTCCTGTTGCCGTGGGGACATTGGCCTGGCGGAATTTTGATTTCATACGGGATTTGCGGCGGTAATCGTCGATCTGCCGGGAGCGCACACCGGTGATGTTGAAGTCATCGCGGATGCGCGCTTCGGTGTCTAGCCAGTACTCGTTGAGGGATTCGAACCGGTCGAGCTTGCCGTACTTGTGGGTGTAGTAGCCACAGGCGCGAATGATCGCGTCGATGTCGTGCATGTCCTGCACGCGGTAATATTCGGTCAGGGAGTCGACCACCTCCGACGGCAGCAGCCCGTAGTCGACATCCCCGATGCCCAATACATTGGCGCCGGCTCGCTTCAGTTCCCGGCAGAAGCGGTGATAGTGCAGCGGAAAATGGGGTGATAGGTAAACGATGTTCACGGTCGTGTCCTTTTATAATGCAAGCGCCGGGCGCGGATCTCTATATCCCGGTTTTCAGTATCTCTGCGGCGGTTTGCAGCAGTTCGGCCTCCGAGGCCGATCGAAAAATGTAGCGGTAGCGTCCCATCGCATCCCAATAGATGGCCGGGTTGCTCCCGTGCTCCACCAGCATTTTCTCGAAGCGTGCGAGCACGTCGGCATGTGTGAGGGCATACGGGCGGTTGCGGCGGCCGATGTAAGCGCAGTAGTACTTCTTCGCTCCGCAGAGCCCGGCGTTGGCTCCGGAAATCATCCGGGCGTAGGCGGCATACAGGTCTCCGTCGGTGCTGTAGTTCATCATGTCGACGATGGCCCCTCCCGGAGGCCGGCAATTGATCTCGATGGGCATGTAATCGTCGCCGATGCGAAAAAACTCGAAGTGAAAGAATTTTCGTCGAATATCGAGACTTCTGACCAGCCGGCGCCCGATTTCGGCCAGCCGGGCCGGCATCTGACGGTTGACGTAGAAAAACGTTTCCTTACCCAGCACGCAGTCGAGCACCCCGTCTGCATAAACCAGTGAATTTTCGAAAACCGGTTCACCGCTGTAATTCACCAGGCCGTCATAGGTGACAATGGGGGCATCGACAAACTTTTCCAGCAGGTACTCCCCATTTAGCTGCGCCACGGTTCGCAGCAGCTGCTCCTGGTCTTCGATCCGGTGGATGCCGGCGGATCCGACCCCTTCGTCCGGTTTCAGGATCACCGGATATCCCAGCCGGCCCGCCAGTTCGGTTGCCTGGACTTCACTGCGGACCGGCTCGCCGGGTGCAAACAGCAGGCCGCTGTCCCGAAAAAGCTGTTTCATCGCCGACTTTTTCTTCAACCGGTCCATGTCCGCCGGCCGGAGGCCGTCGATGCCGCGTGTCTGATTGATATGCGCTTCCAGGCGCAGCCACTGCTCGTTGTGAGACTCCACCAGGTCGAAGTGCGGCGCCAGCCCCCGTTCCGATTGTACCGAAAACAGCTCGCCAATGGCCCCATCCACTGCTGCCGGTGATCGCAGGTCCGTGCGGACATACCACTGCAGGGCCGATCGCAGATCCGGAGCCATTTCGTAAAAATCGGCCTCTCCCACAGCCCAGACGCGAACGCCCAGCCGGTTGAGCTGGAGGATGAAATTGGCGTAGTTGGGAGGAAACTCCGGTGAAATGTACAACAATTCCATGCGCCACCGCTTTGACGTTGATCGAAATCCGGCTGCATCGATCTGCATCAGCAGCACCTCGAGAACATAATCATCGCTGGCGAAATGCAAAGAAAAAATCGGGTTGACAGCGGGCCGGCGGCGACCCTAGATTCGATGTGCCGGTTGTCGAAAACCAAACCGGCATCGAGGAGCCAACAAAATGAAAATGACGAAAACCGGCGCACCCTCACCGATACGATACGGCCTGATCCTTGCCCTTTCGATCGTCTGGCTCGCCGGGTGTGATGCGGTTTCCAAAAGAACACCACAGCAAAGCCACCAGTCCAAAGGAGCCCCAACCATGATCCAGGCACAGACCGCTGCCAAAGCGGTGATAGCCATACCCCCTGTTGACGAGGCCGAACCGAATCGGCTGGAAACCGCCACCTTTGCCACCGGCTGATTCTGGGGGCCGGATTCCCGGTTCGGGAGTCTCAAGGGGGTGGTGAGAACCCGCGTAGGTTATGCCGGCGGGACAACGACCGCTCCCACCTACCGCCGCATCGGTGATCACACGGAAACGTTTCAGGTCGAATACGATCCCACGCAGATTTCCTACCAGAGGCTGCTGGAGGTCTTCTGGGAAAACCACAACCCGACCACACGCTCCTGGTCAAACCAGTACAAGGCCGCAGTGTTTTATCACAACGACGAACAGAAACTGCTGGCCATAGAGAGCAAGGACCGTGAAGCGTTTCAAAGGAAGGCAAAGATCCGCTCGGCAATTCTGCCGTTCACCGGCTTTACCATTGCCGAAGATTACCACCAGAAATACTACCTGCGAAAGGAACGGGACCTGATGCGGGAGTTTGAGCAGATCTATCCAGCGGATCCCGATTTTGTCCGCTCGACGGCCGCCGCGCGGGTAAACGGCTATCTGGGCGGTAACGGAACCGTAGAAGAGTTTAATGCCCAGCTGGGCCTTCTGGGCCTTTCTGCCGAGGGGCAGCACACCCTGCGGGAAATCTTCGACGCGAAAAAAGATCGGTAACGGTTTGCACCTCGCCGGCTTGACGGCAGGGGACCCAACGGTGATCCGTTGATGAAAATGGGGTCAAACCGCGGATGTTGACTGGTGAATCCTTTCGGTTGACCCCACCATCTATTTGCTCCGCTCTGGCGCGTCAGGCGCTTTCCATCTCTCTGCGGGCAGCCATGTCCACCAGGATTCGATCCCGGGCCTTGTCGATGCCCAGGGCGGCGCGTTTCTTGTCGATGTGGGCGATCATCATCCGGGCCATCTCGTACGGATCCGCGGTAAATCCCCATTTGCCCAACTGCTGCTCCTCCAGCTGGTCGAACAACAGCCGGTGAAACTTGGTTTCCTTCATGATCGGAAAGGTGACCCCGAACACGGTGAACACCCCGGAGGCCACGAAGTACTGGCCGATGGCGATGGCTTTTTCGCTGTACCATTCCGGGGCGGCGCCGGCGACCGGCAGGTCGGCGATGGAATCGCCGAGTCCTCCCGTATTGACCATCTCCGCGCAGGCAATCAGGATGCGGGTGTTGTCGACGCAGGCCCCCAGCCCGAGCACCGGCGGCATCCCGACGGCCTCGCAGACTTCCCGCAGACCGGGCCCGGCGTGATGGGCGGATTCGGGGGTGCAGAGTCCGGCTTTGGCCAGAGAGATCTGGGAGCAGCCGGTCTGCACCACCAGCACGTCGTTTTTGATCAGCTGCTTGACCAGCTCCACGTGAACCCAGTCCTGCTTGGCCCGCGGGTTCACGCAACCCACCACCCCGGCCACCCCGCGGATGCGACCGTTGATGATGTTTTCGTTCAGCGGGGTGTAGGATCCGCGAAACGTGCCGCCGAGCATGTAGTTGATGTATTCGTGGGAAAAACCGTGCACCCCCATCGCCTTTTTGCGTGGTATTTCGATGGGCATCGACCGACTGCGAAAGCGGTCGATCGCCATGTTGATGATCGCATCGGTGCACTTGCGCGGCGCCTCTTCGTCGAACTCGATGTGCTCGGCACCCTCGATCCGGCAGCTGGAATTGGTGGTGAAGATTTTTGTCTGGTAGCATTTGCCGACTTTGACCAGGGCCTGCTGGATGCACTGCACATCCACCCCGACGGCATCCACCGCTCCGGTGACCAGCACCGCCTCGGTGGACATGAAGTTGCCCGCGTGGGGCACACCGTGCCGTGACAGCATCTCCAGGCCGGAGCAGCACATGCCCACCAGGTTGATGCCGTTGGCGCCGGCCTTTTTGGCGGTTTCGATCAGGGCCGGGTCGCCGGCCGAGGCGACCATCGACTCGAGAAGATAGGGTTCGTGGCCGTGGATGATGACATTGACCTGGTCTTCTTTCAGACAGCCCATGTCGACCTCGGCCTGCACCGGTGTGGGGGTGCCGAACAAAATGTCGGATATCTCGGTTGCCACCATGGAGCCGCCCCATCCATCCACCAGCGCGGTGCGGCTGATCTGGCGGGTCAGGTTTTCGTAATCCTGGTCCATGCCGGCATGGGTGCGCTGCAGCAGTTCCATGACCTCGAGCATGGCGCCCCGGGGGACGATGTCGAGTTTGCGCCAGGTTTCCAGCGTCTTGCGGGGCACTCTTTTCACGAAGGGGATTTCTCCTTCCGTGAGGTGAAACACCTCCTCCATCTTCGTGCAGAGATCCGCTGCGATCTCCTGGATTTCACGCCCTTCGGTTTCGATGTCCAGCGACCGGGCAACCTGTTCGAGTTTGCGGGTGTCTTTGATCCGGTAATCCTTGATCCTGCCGCTCACCACCCCTTTGAGCAGGTTGAGCATGTTCCGGCCGTGGCTGGAGTGGGCGGCCGTTCCGCAGGCCACCATGCGGGCAAAATTGCGGGATTGAATCGTGTCGGCCGTGGCGCCGCACACGCCCTCCTTGCTGTACGGGTCTTTGGAGTTCAGCCGGCAGGGTCCCATCGCGCAGTGCTTGCAGCAGGCCGAATCCGCTCCGATGGGGCACGCTTTCATGCCGGCCGCCCGGTCGAAAGCGGTGTCGACCCCGTCCGCCTGGGCTTTGCGCAGCATCTGCGCCGTTGAGCTGCAGATGGTGCACTCTTCGACGTTCGCTTTTTTCCTCGAAACCGTGGGGCTTTCTTCTGGCTTGTCCATATCTCGTCCTCCTGAGGGGATCATGTTATATGATTTGCGCGGGGTACGGTGAACGAAATCCAAACCGCAAATAAATGGCGGTCCGGCAACCGGGATATCAAATACCACAATGTGGTGCGCAAGTGAATTGACTTACGTCAACTCGATTTCAAAGGATACCTAGTTCGCCCGCGTCAGATTCGGGGAGAAAGATGGTCAAAGGTTAGTATCTGGATGTATTGACTGGTTTTTCGATCGTGTTTAACTTGTTGAAACTATATTCTAAATCTTTGTTTCCCCTGGTGAATCTTCGATTATCACAACCTCGTATTACAGGAAACGATCCACGGGGTTGAGCGATTGGGCCCTGGCTCCTCTGCTGTCTCGACCTGACTCAGATCCGAGCCATAAGAAAGGGGTTCTCTCATGGAACCGAAACATTACAATCGAAAGCTCAGCGCGATCCTAAGTGCCGATGTCAAAGGGTACAGCCGACTCATGCGATCGGATGAAGAGGGCACGGTCCGCACATTGACCGAGTACCGCGCACTGATTGCCGAACGGGTTGCGAACTTCCAGGGCCGCGTGGTCGATTCACCGGGCGACAACCTTTTGGCCGAATTCGCCAGTGTGGTGCATGCCGTCCAGTGCGCCTTTGACATCCAGGCCTCGCTGCAAGCCAGAAACACCGTGCTGCCTGCAGACCGGAGGATGGAGTTTCGCATCGGCATCAATCTGGGAGATGTCATCCAGGATGGAGACCGGATATATGGCGACGGTGTCAATGTGGCCGCACGGATGGAATCGCTGGCCGAGGCCGGCGGCGTCTGTGTCTCGGGAAGTGCCTACGATCAGATCGAAAACAAGCTCTCGTTCGGATGTGAATATCTGGGCGAACAGGCGGTGAAAAACATATCGACCCCGATACGCGTGTACCGGCTTACCGGTGAAGGAACCGATAAGGAGTGCACCGTCAGGACAGTGGATCGAAAGTCTTCTTCCCGGTTTATGTATGCGGCACTAATTGGCTTGCTTGTTATCTCGGCCGCCGGATATGTCGCCTGGAGCTTCTACCGGCAACCGGCAACCGTTCCATTCGAACCCGCTTCCGTTGACCAAATGGCCTACCCGCTGCCCGACAAACCGTCGATTGCCGTGCTGCCGTTCGAAAACTATACGGACGATGCGAAGATCGAATTTTTTGCCAGCGGCTTGACCGAGGACCTGACGACATCCCTCTCAAAGGCTCCCGGACTGTTCGTGATCGCCAGAAGTTCCGCAACCACCTATAAAGGTAAACCGATCGACGTGAAACGGGTGGCCGAGGAGCTGGGTGTCCAATACGTGCTGGAAGGCAGTGTCCAGAAGGCAGCAGAGAAGCTTCGGATCACCGTCCAGCTGATAGACGCCCTCAACGGCAGTTACCTGTGGACGAATCGCTTTGACCGGCCGGCGAAAGATGTTTTCGCGCTGCAGGATGAAATCGTCAAGCATGTCATTGTGGAACTGCAGGTCGAACTGACCCAGGGAGCTGCGGCACGCATAGCAAGCCGCGGGACCGATAACCTCGCAGCATGGCTTCTGCGGATCGAAGGATACGGGGAATTCATAAAGTTCACCCGGGAAGGGATGATTCGCGCCCGCGAACTGTACGAGGCCGCTCATCGGGCGGATCCCAATTGGTCGAGACCCCTGGCCGCACTCGCCTCCATCGACTGGTATGAGGCCAAGCAGGGGTGGAGTTCCTCAAGGGAAGAGGCCATTCAATCGGGGATGGTCTTGGCGCGGCGTGCCATCCAGATGGACCCGGAAGCCCCACTCGGCTACCAGACGCTCGGAAACCTTTACGCCCTCACCGGGCAGGCAGAACGTGCCATCGAATTGCGACGCAAAGCCGCCGGACTGGCTCCCAACGATGTTGTTGCCGTCGCCGGGCTGGCCACCCGGCTCAAAGATTTCGGAAGGGAGCAGGAGGCGGTCGAACTGTTCGAACAGGCGATGCGGCTCAGCCCCAAACATCCCTGGTGGTTTCCGTCCGCATACGGCGTGGCGCTGCACCTGGTGGGACGCAAGCAGGACGCCGTTGTATCGTATAAAAAGGCCATTGCCCTGAAGCCCGATCACGTTCACCCGCATGCATTTCTCGCCGCTGTGTACGCTGATCTCGGACGGACAGACGAATCTAAGGCGGCCGCTGAAGAGGTTGTGCGGCTGGATCCGAAATTTACTGCCGGCCGCTTCATGCAAAGCCATACCCTCCACGATCCGGCACGCGACGCCCGATTCAAGAGTCTTATGCAGCAGGCAGGCCTGCCGATGTGACGCTGCGACAACGGGCAATGGTTGTCGGTTGTAGCGGATCTTTATCAATGAAACCGATCAACCCACCGGGACCGGAATCCCTGCTTCACTCGAAAGGTGCGGCCCGGTGTTTGTTCACCATCAAAGAAGGTGTCGTTGAAGTCACTACCCTTGCCAGAACCGAAAGCCTCAACGCATAAAGAAAAAGGGTTCATCATTGGGCGATGAACCCTTTTTGTTGTGGTACGCCCGGCTGGATTCGAACCAGCGGCTTTCAGCTCCGGAGGCTGACGCTCTATCCCCTGAGCTACGGGCGCAGAAAGCGGTCTTTTGTATGCGTATCCTGGTTAATGGATCGATGTCCGGTTGTCAAGATCCATTTCTTCCAGCGCTGCTTTGGCCTCGCCGACCACATACAGCGAGCCGGCCACCACCACCGCATCGTTTGGCCCGGCTGCCGCCATGGCCTGCAGCAGGGCCTGCTTCACATCCCCGACGGCCTGTGTGCGGGGGTTCATTTTTCGAGCGACCTGCAGCAGGGTGTCCACCGGCAGGCCGCGGCCGATTCGCGGACGGGTGACGATCACCTTTCGGCACACCGGCACCATGGCCTGCAGCATGCCCCGGTAGGGCTTGTCGTCCAGAATGCCGACCACCAGCGTGATGCTGCGCTCCGACAGGCGGGTCTGCAGGTGACGTGCCAGGTTGCGGGCGGCGGTCAGGTTGTGAGCCCCGTCCAGCAAAACAAAGGGCTCGGTGGAGACCACCTCCAGTCTGCCGGGCCAACTCGTCTGCAGCAGGCCGGAGCGGATCTGATCCGGGCTCAGCTCCAATCCGAGTCGATGGAGAACCTCGCAGGCCGCCAGCGCGAGTCCGGCGTTTTCCGCCTGGTGGCTGCCCGCCAGGCTGGTTTTCATCTGCTGCCAGGTGCGGTCGATGCCCGAGTAGGTAAAAGAGCCGTTCGGATGACGGCGAACCCGAAAGTCTTTCCCCAGCCGGAACAGCGGTGCGCGGTTTTTGGCTGCGGCAGCTTCCACCTGCGCTACGGCGGAGGGCTGGCGGATGCCGGTCACCACCGGCGTATCCGGTTTGATGATACCCGCCTTCTCGTAGGCAATGGCGCGGATCGTGTTGCCCAGGTATTCGCGGTGCTCCAGGGAAATGTTGGTGATAACCGAAAGGGCAGGGGCCAGGATGTTGGTGGCATCCAGGCGGCCGCCCATGCCGGTTTCCACTATGGCCCACTCGACCTCGCAGCGGGCGAACTCGGCCAAGGCCATCGCCGTGGTGCATTCAAAAAAGGTCGGCTCGCGATCGGTTTGGGCGGCGGACCGGACCCGGCGGTAGGCCTGCAGCACCTGGTGGTCGTTGATCGGTCGGCCGTCGATCACGATCCGCTCGTTGAACCGCACCAGGTGCGGCGAGGTGTACAGGCCGGTTCGGATGCCTTTTTGGCGCAGGACCGAAGCCACCATGGCGGCCACCGAGCCCTTCCCGTTGGTGCCGGCCACGTGGATCGCTTGGAACGCTGCCTCGGGGTGGCCCAGGCCGTCGAGCAATCGGCGCATGGTGTCGAGCCCGAGCTTGATCCCGAAGCGTCTCAACCCGAACATTTCATCCAGGCATCTGCTGTAGGCGTCCATTTTCGTCGCAAAAAACCCGGCCGAGCCTTGTCCGGGCTCGCCGGGTCTGGATCGGGTGGTGGGCCGGCTATTTGCGGCGGCGGTAGCGGTTTTTGCGCGCGTTTGCGATTCTTTCGCGCCGCAAGGCTTCGCGCATTTTTCTGCGCCGGTACTCGCTCGGCTTTTCATAGCTTTTTTTCAGCTTGAGCCGTTTGAAAAGACCGTCGTTCTGAATCTTTTTCTTCAGAATGCGCATCGCCTTCTCAATGTCATTGTCGTAGACTTTGACCGCAATTTCCTTCAAAAATATCGCCCCCTTCGGCCCATCGAACTAGACAGTTTCCGATGGTTAGTTGATTGATCTATATAAATTTTTTCTTATATCCGACAACGATACGCTCTGCAAGCGAAAAATTTGCAGATCCGATTTTTTCTTCCCGGCAGGTGCCGATGTTCGACGAAACAGCCCGGTTCAAATGGCGACAATTTGCTTGACACACCGGGGCCTTTCGGTCATAAAAAGCCCACCGGCCGTCGGGCGCCGGCCTGCGGCCTGCACGAGGGCGGACAAGCCCAATTGTCGGCGGCCTGTTCTCGCGGAGACGCGTCAGCCCACCTGGCGGGAATGGATCAACATAGTTTTCTGCAGCCGATTGTCAAGTCGGAAATCATCAGTGAACCAAAGGAGGAGAGGTTATGCGTCTGATTCTGTTGGGAGGCCCCGGTGCGGGCAAGGGAACCCAGGCAAACTACATCAAGGAACAATACCAGATTCCGCAGATTTCGACCGGGGATATGCTCAGAGCCGCCGTGAAGGCCGGAAGCGATTTGGGATTGAAGGCCAAAGAGTACATGGATTCCGGCGGACTGGTGCCCGATGAGGTGATCATCGGCCTGGTCAAGGAGCGCATCAAAGAGCCCGATTGCGCCAAGGGCTTTCTATTCGACGGATTTCCGCGCACCATCCCCCAGGCCGATGCCATGAAGGAGGCCGGTGTGCCGATCGACGCCGTGGTGGACATCGACGTGTCGGATGAGGAGATCATCAAGCGGATGAGCGGTCGCCGGGTTCACCTGGCCAGCGGACGAACCTACCACCTGGTTTTCAACCCCCCGAAGGTGGAGGGCAAAGACGATGAGACCGGTGAACCGTTGATCCAGAGAGACGACGACAGGGAAGAGACCGTCCGCACGCGGTTGCAGGTCTACCACGACCAGACCGAGCCGCTGATCGACTATTACAAAGGCTGGGAGTCCTCCGGTGAAGCCGCAGCACCCAAGTACATCCGCATCGAAGGTATCGGCAAGGTGAACGAGATCCGGCAGCAGATATTCGACGCACTCGACAAGCTCTAAGACGGCCGCCACCTGCCATCGATCAGCCCGTCCCCGCCGGTCACGCGGCGGGGACTTTCATTCACTGCCCGAAATTTGCGGGTCTTGCCCTGTTTTCTGACGAGCCATTTCAACGAGATTTTCTGCCAGTTTCAGTGCCTGTGCCCGGGTTCGGATGTCACCGGCCAGCCGGGCCTCTTCTACCTGGCGCAGCAGCCGTCCCAGCAAGGGGGAGGGGGGCAGACCGAACGCCTCCATCAGGTCGCGGCCGTTGAGCAGGGGACGCCGGGAGCGGCGCGGCAGGTATTCGGCGAGGTACGCCTGCAGCAGCTGCCGGGCGAAATCGACAAATCTGCGGTTGCGGTCATCTCCGGTACCCTTGCCCAAAATGTCGGCCATGCAGTGCAGCAGCAGGTCGGGGGTCTGCGGACCGCATCGGGTGAAAAAACGCGTTTTGCCCCGACCCGTGAGCCGGCCGTTGCCGTGGGCGATAAAAAGGTGCAGGGGGCGGATGTGGCTGCGGATGATAAAGTCGATGTAGCCGCTGTCTCGTTTGGACATTTTCAGGCGGCTGGTGGTTCCGGCGACGATATCGGCACTTTTTTTGCCGTGCCCGTAAAAGTGGACATTGCCGCTCTCGTCCTCCTGCCGCGATTGCGGTTTGCCGACATCGTGCAGCAGGATCGCCAGTTTGAGAATCGGTGCCGGGATGTCGTCGGGACCCCACAGCGGCGACGCGAAGCCCTCCGGCAGCCAGGCGGCGGTATCGGACAGCATCGATTCCAAATGCCGGTAGGCCTGCAGGCTGTGGGTGAAAACATCCCACCGGTGGTGTCCGCCCTGAAAGCAATGCGGCAGCGGTGCCAGCTCCGGAAAGATCGCCGGCAGCAGGCCGTCCGCTTGCATTTGCTCCAGTGTTTTCAGAGATGCCGGCACGCTGAGAATCTTATGCAATTCCGACCAGGTGCGCTCTCCGGCGGATCGACGCACCAGCCGGGCATTGCCGGTGATGGCCTGCCGGGTGGCCGGGTCGATCTCAAACTGCAGGCCGGCGGCCATGCGGTAGGCCCGGATCAAGCGCACCGGATCGGCGGCAAAAACGGCCGGAGAAACCATGCGGATGATGCCGGCTTGAAGGTCCCGGCGGCCGCCGGTGCAATCGATGATCTCTCCGGTGGCGGCATCAACGGCCAGGGCATTGACGGTAAAGTCCCGGCGGTGCAAGTCCTCTTCGATTCCGTCGCCGTGAATCGCGGATACATCGAAAATGCGGGAGCCGACCACCACGCGATGGATCGTCAGCGCGGACTTGCCGATTTCCACCCGGCTGCCCGAGAGCCTTCTGGCCAGCTGCCGGGCGAAAACCTGCGGGTCACCGGTGACAGCGATATCGGTATCGAGGGCCGGTCTGCCGAGCAGCAGGTCGCGGACCGATCCGCCGACGATGAACGTCGTGCGGGGCCCGATGCCCGGAAATCTGAATTCGGAGGGCAGCGTGAGCATCACAGGCCGGATTATAGCACATCCGTACAGGGATCATAGGCAAAAAGGGCGAAATCGCTTGACAGGGCACTATCGATGCGTTAATAATGTAGCTTCATGGTTTCCGTAACCCGCCAATTTGGAGAAAAGACCATAATAATTCTTCTAAACTAAGCACTCATATTCCTCCTGATCAACCGACATGCCCAATCTGTAACTGCCCGTATCAGGAACATTCATTTGTTGGATAAGTGCGCAGCGTTCCGAGTACAAGAAAAGCGTCGGTCGAAGAATATATCGCCTCTGGTTTCCTTCTGAAACCATACACCAATCGCCGTTCAGCAATAAACCGGTGGCAGGGGCCACCGTGGTCGCAGACCGGCTGATACAACGCACAACTTAAGATGGAGCACTGATGGTATGAACATAGTCGAGCTCAAGGAAAAAAAGATCGGCGAACTTGCCAGCATGGCCAAGGAATACCACATCGAAGGCGCAGCCGGCATGCGCAAACAGGAACTGATGTTTGCACTGCTGCAGCGGCAGATCGAGAAAAACGGGATGATCTTCGGCGAGGGAACGCTGGAAATTCTGCCGGACGGATTCGGATTTCTGCGTTCGCCCGATTCGAACTACCTGCCCGGACCGGACGACATTTACGTATCGCCCTCGCAGATCCGGCGGTTCAACCTTCGCACCGGCGATACGGTCTCCGGCCAGATCCGCCAGCCCAAGGAATCGGAGCGGTATTTTGCCCTGCTGAAAGTAGAGGCGGTGAATTACGAAGATCCCGAGGTCGCCAGGGAGAAAATCTTGTTCGACAACCTCACGCCGCTGTATCCCAACCGCAAGATGGAAATAGAGGACGGGGCCGACAATTTTTCCACCCGCATCATGGATCTGCTGACGCCGATCGGATTCGGCCAGCGCGGTCTGATCGTCTCACCGCCCCGTTCCGGGAAAACGATGCTGCTGCAAAACATCGCCAACTCCATGATCGACTCCCACAAGGAGATTGTCCCCTTCGTGCTGCTGATCGACGAGCGACCGGAGGAGGTCACCGACATGGCCCGCAACGTCAAGGCCGAAGTGATCAGCTCCACGTTCGATGAGCCCGCCGAGCGGCATGTGCAGGTGGCGGAAATGGTGATCGAAAAGGCCAAGCGACTGGTGGAGCACAAAAAAGACGTGGTCATCCTGCTCGACAGCATCACCCGGCTGGCCAGGGCATACAACTCGGTTATGCCGCCCAGCGGCAAGATTCTCTCCGGCGGTGTCGACTCCAACGCCCTGCAGCGCCCCAAGCGGTTTTTCGGTGCCGCGCGCAACATCGAGGAGGGCGGCAGCCTGACGATTATTGCCACTGCACTGATCGATACCGGCAGCCGCATGGACGAGGTGATCTTCGAGGAGTTCAAAGGCACCGGCAATATGGAGATCGTTCTCGATCGGCGCCTGGCGGACAAACGGGTCTTCCCGGCCATCGACATCAAAAAATCCGGCACCCGTAAAGAGGAACTGCTGCTCAATGAGGCCATCCTGAACCGGGTCTGGATCTTGCGCAAGCTGCTGTCTTCCCTCAACACGGTGGACGGGCTCGAGTTTTTACTTGATAAAATGAACGGAACCGATGATAATCAGGCGTTTTTGCAGTCGATGAACGCCTGATAGACCGGCAAGCCGGCGGCAAAAAGAATAGAATCTATTGAAAAATAAAGACATAATGAAAGCTGTTTGAGAAAAGCGGGGAGTAGAGAGAATCATGAAAAGCGACATTCATCCGAAATATCAGCAAACCAAGATCACATGTGCCTGCGGCAACGTGGTGGAAGTCGGGTCGACGAAGACCGACATCCGGGTGGAGATCTGTTCCCAGTGCCATCCGTTTTTCACCGGCAAGCAGAAATTGATCGACACCGCGGGCCGCATCGAGCGGTTCCGCAAGAAATACGAAAAGTTCCAGACCAGTTCAAACGACTAGCTGACAAGCCACGAAGCGAGCGAACGATTCGCAGGCACCCGGCTGGCTGCCTGCACCGCGAGATGCCGCTTTCACAAAGCGCCGTCTGGCAATCGTCGGTTCATTCGTGGTTTGTTGCGTATGGCGGACGGAAAAGATGTTCGACAAACTCGCCGGTGTGGAAGACCGGTATGAAGCCATCGAGAAAAAGCTAAGCGACCCGGAGATCGTAAAAGATCAGGCCGCCTACCAGCGCTACGCCCGTGAGCATGCGGAGCTGAGCGACATTGTTTCCACCTACCGCCTGTTGCTCAAGACCCGGGATGCGATATTCGAAAGCCGGGAACTGCTAGAGGACGGCGATCCGGAAATAAAAGCGCTGGCCGCGGAAGAGCTGGACAAACTGACCGCCGAACGAGAAAATCTCGAACAGCAGCTGCGCACGTTGCTGCTGCCCAAGGATCCCAATGACAGCAAAAATGTCATTTTGGAGATTCGCGCCGGTACCGGAGGGGAGGAGGCGGCCCTGTTTGCAGCCGACCTGTTCCGCATGTACAGCCGGTATGCCGAAAGCCGCAACTGGAAGGTGGAGACCATGGCCCACCACAGTACCGGCGTCGGTGGCTTGAAAGAAATCATCGCCATGATCCACGGCAAAGGCGCTTACAGCCAGTTTAAATACGAGAGCGGCACCCACCGGGTGCAGCGCGTGCCGACGACGGAGACCCAGGGCCGGATCCACACGTCGGCGGTCACGGTGGCCGTGCTGCCGGAAGCCGAGGAAGTCGATGTGCGGATCGAGCCCAATGATCTGAAAATCGATGTCTACCGCTCCACCGGTCCCGGCGGTCAGAGCGTGAACACCACCGATTCGGCGGTGCGGATCACCCATCTGCCCTCCGGGCTGGTGGTTACCTGCCAGGACGAAAAATCCCAGCTGAAGAACAAGAACAAGGCCATGAAAGTGCTGCGGGCCCGGTTGCTGGACCGGATGATCGAGGAACAAACCGAGCAGCGTTCCCAGGAGCGCAAGATCCAGGTGGGCAGCGGTGACAGAAGCGGAAGGATCCGCACCTACAACTTCCCCCAGGGACGGGTTACCGATCACCGCATCGGCTTGACGCTCTACAAGCTCGACAGCGTCCTGCAGGGAGAGATCGAGGAAATCATTCAGCAGCTTGCAACCCACTACCAGGCACAGGCGCTTCAGAATGCAGAACCAGGCAGCAACCGGGGATAAAGACTGGAACATTCTGAAGCTGCTTCAGTGGACAACTTCCTATTTCAAATCCCGCGGCATCGAAAATCCCAGGGCCGGCGCCGAGATCCTGCTGGCCAGCGTCCTGCAGCTGGAGCGGGTCGAGTTGTACGTTCGCCACGATCTGCCCCTCAGCGCCGAAGAACTCGGACGCTTCAAGGAGATGATCCGGCGAAGGGCAGCAGGAGAGCCGGTTGCCTATATCGTGGGCAGGCGGGAGTTCTGGTCGATGGATTTTGCGGTCACACCGGCCGTGCTGATTCCGCGACCGGAAACCGAATGCCTGGTGGAGGCGGCACTGCAGCGGCTGGAAAAAAACGCTGCGCACGGTCAACGCGTACTGGAGCTGGGCACCGGCTGCGGGGCCGTCATCCTGGTGCTGGCCGCTCAGGCGCCGCAGCACGAGTTCTTCGCGTCGGATGCATCTGCAGCAGCGCTCGGTGTCGCCCGGAATAACGCCTGCACCCACGGGTTGGAAGAAAACGTGCGGTTTGTCTGCGGCAACTGGCTCGATCCGGTTCACAACCGCTCCGCCCGGTTTGACATGATCCTGTCGAATCCGCCGTATATTCGCCGCTCGTTGATTGACCACCTGCAGGTCGAAATCCGCCGGTTCGAGCCGCTGGCGGCCCTTGACGGGGGAGAAGACGGGCTGCGGTGCCTGGAAAAGATCATCGACGCAGCCGCCGGGTGTCTGCGAGCCGGCGGACACCTGCTGTTGGAAATCGGCCACGACCAGAAAGAAGCGGTAGCGGCAATGATCGAGCGTGCCGGCGGTTACGAAGATGTGACCTTCCTGCAAGATTACGGCGGGCACGACCGGGTGGCCAGCATGCGAAGACAAATAAAATAGGTTGCACCGGTGAAGATGTTCTGTTAATAGTAACAAATTTTTCAAACTCGCACGCCTTCGGACCGATTTCCCGGTGCTTGCGGCCCTTGCCGCAGGTCGGAAATCGGGTGGAAGAAGGCGGTGGCAAAACCACTCGAAGAAGGGAGAAAACCAATGGCCTATGTAACGATGAAAGAACTCCTTGAGGCCGGAGTTCACTTCGGTCACCAGACCAAGCGCTGGAACCCGAAGATGAAGCCTTACATTTTCGGCGCCAGAAACGGAATCTATATCGTCGATCTCCAGAAAACCATGCGCATGTTCCGCACGGCCTACGATTACGTCGCCGATACCGTTGCAAACGGCAAGTCGGTGCTTTTCGTCGGCACCAAGAAGCAGGCGCGCGAGTCGATCTACGAGGAAGCCAACCGCTGTGAGATGTTCTATGTCCACAACCGCTGGCTGGGCGGTATGCTGACCAATTTTCAGACCATCAAGCAGAGCATCGATCGACTGAACTACCTCAACACGATCATGATGGACGGATCGATCAACCTGTTTCCCAAAAAGGAGCGGTTGAAGCTGGAAAAAGAGCGCGTGAAGCTCGACAACAACCTCGGCGGGATTCGCAACATGGTGGATTTGCCGGGCGCCATCTTCGTGATCGACCCCAAAAACGAAGCCATTGCGGTAAGAGAAGGCCGACGGCTGAACATACCGATTGTTGCCATTGTCGATACGAACTGTGACCCGGATGAAGTCGATTACATCATCCCGGGCAACGACGATGCCATCCGGGCCATCCGCCTGATCACCTCCAAAATGGCGGATGCCTGCATGGAGGGCCTTCAGCGCCGGGTGGAAAAGGAGCAGGCCGAGGTGGACAAGGAAGAGGGCGAAGAATCCGAAGTTGCCGCTGCCGCCGCTGACCTGAAGCCGGGCGAGCGCAAAGTCATTTCAGACGGCACCGAAGGGCCGGTGGTGGAGATTATCCGCCGCTCTACCGCAGAAGAACCGCAAACGCCTGCACAGCCGGACAGCACTGCAGCCGAGGAAACCGCAGAAGCAGAAACAGAAGTTGAGGAGAGTAAAGAATGAAGCCCATCAGTGCCGAACTGGTCAAGCAGCTAAGGGAAAAAACAGGGGCCGGTGTCATGGATTGCAAGCAGGCGCTCACCGAAAGTGAAGGCGAGCTGGACAAGGCCGTAGAATTTTTGCGCAAGAAGGGACTGGCCACTGCTGCCAAGCGGGCCGGCCGGGCGACTTCCGAAGGAACGATTCAGTCCTACATTCACATGGGCGGCAAGCTGGGTGTGATGGTCGAAGTCAGCTGTGAAACCGACTTTGTAGCCAAAAACGAGGACTTCCAGGAATTCGCTCGCAACATCGCCATGCACATCGCAGCCTCCAACCCGCTGGGTATCGGGCCCGAAGATATTTCCAAAGACGTTCTTGACAAGGAGAAAGAGATCTACCGGGCCCAGGCTGCCGAAACGGGCAAACCGGAGAACATCGTCGAGAAAATCACCGAGGGCAAGCTCAGCAAGTTCGTCAAAGACAGCTGCCTGATGAGCCAGCCGTACGTGCGCAACCCGGAGATCTCCGTAGCGGATCTGCTCAACGAACTGATCGCCAAAATCGGAGAAAACATTACCGTCAAGCGTTTTGTTCGATTTCAGGTGGGTGACGAATAAAAAAACAGGTGAACCATGCCCAAGCCCAAGTACAAGAGGATCGTGCTGAAGCTCAGTGGTGAAGCACTGATGGGCGAGCAGGAGTATGGCATCGATCCGGCCATGATCCAATACGTGGCCGAAGAGGTTCACTCGGTTCACAAACTGGGGGTGCAGACCGCCGTCGTTGTCGGCGGCGGCAACATCTTCCGGGGCATTGCCGCCAGTTCCTACGGGATGGATCGGGCATCGGCCGACCACATGGGAATGCTGGCCACCGTGATCAACTGCCTGGCCCTCCAGGACGCTTTGGAGCGGTACGGCCTGCAGACCCGAACGCAGACCGCCATCTCCATGCATGAACTCGCCGAGCCTTACATCCTGCGCAGAGCCGTGCGCCACCTGGAAAAAGGCCGGGTGGTTCTTTTCGGGGCCGGCACCGGCAACCCGTACTTCACCACCGACACGGCCGCTGTGTTGCGGGCCCAGGAGATTCACGCCGAGATCCTGCTGAAAGCCACCAAGGTCGACGGCCTCTACGATGCAGACCCGCAGGTCGATGCCGACGCCAAACTGCTCAAACACATATCCTGCATGCAGGTTTTGGAACGCCAGCTGCGGGTTATGGACATGACCGCTATTTCTTTGGCCATGGACAACCATCTTCCGCTTTCCATCTTCAACCTGAAGAAAAAGGGAAACATTCGCAAGGTCGTTTGCGGCGAGGAGGTGGGGACTCTGATTACCTGTTGAAAAGCAGGGCTTGACGCCACCCACCTGTTTTATTGTACAATTTCCTGGAAAAAGCAGAACCAAAGATCGGACGTTGGAGGTTTTTGCCATGATCGACGAGATTTACGAAGATACCAGCGAGAGCATGAGCAAGACGATCGCTTCCCTGCAGAACGATTTCAAGAGGGTTCGGACCGGCCGTGCATCCGTGTCGCTGCTGGACGGTATCCGGGCCGACTACTACGGTACGCAGACGCCCCTGAACCAGATGGCCACCCTGGCAGCGCCGGAGAGCCGCCTTCTCACGATCCAACCCTGGGATACCAGCGTTATCAAGGACATCGAAAAAGCGCTGCTGAAGTCCGATTTGGGCCTGACCCCCTCCAATGACGGCAAGATCATCCGAATCGCCATACCACCGTTGACCGAGGAACGCCGCAAGGAGTTGGTCAAGCAGATCTACAAGATGAGTGAAGAACACAAGATCGCCCTTCGCAATATCCGCCGGGATGCCAACGACATGCTGAAGGGCCTGAAGAAAGACGGTGATATTTCCGAAGACGACGCCTTCAGGGCCCAGGACGAGGTCCAGAAAATTACCGACGAACACATCCGGCGTGTCGAGGAAGTCACCAAAGAAAAAGAGAAGGAGATCCTTGAGTTCTAGCCCCTCTTTTTCCGACAGTGCTGAGCTCGACCCGCAACTTCTGCCGGCCCATGTGGCCATTATCATGGACGGCAACGGTCGCTGGGCCAAAAAGCGCCTGCTCAATCGCATCCAGGGACATGAAAAAGGCGCGGAAACGGTCCGGACGATCGTGCGAACCTGCCGTGAAATCGGCATTTCCCACCTGACCCTGTACGCATTTTCCACCGAGAACTGGCAGCGGTCCAGAGTCGAAGTGGAAGCGCTTATGCTGCTGCTCAAGCGTTTTCTCGTCGACGAGCGCTCCGAACTGATGGAAAACCAGATCCGGCTCGACGCCATCGGTCAGATCGAAAGGCTTCCGGAAGATGTCCGCAAACAGCTGCAAAGCACCATGCAGCTGACCGCCGAAAACCGGGAGATGACCCTGCATCTGGCACTGAGCTACGGCGGGCGGGCGGAGATCGTTCGAATGGTGCGAGCCATCGCCGACAAACTGACCGCCGGCGGCATCCGGGATGAAGACATCTCCGAAGAGACCGTATCGCGGCATCTATACACCGCCGGGATCCCGGACCCCGACCTGCTGATCCGCACCAGCGGAGAGATGCGCATCAGCAATTTTCTCCTCTGGCAGATCGCCTATGCGGAGATCTTCGTCACCGACACGCTCTGGCCCGACTTTAGCCGGGAAGAATTCCTCGACATCCTTCAAGCCTTTCAAAAAAGAGATCGGCGGTTTGGGAAAGTAAAGGAATAACCCGCAACCAACAAACCCGCAACTTTGACGATCCGATGCACCTGAAACGCTGGCTCACAGGTTTGATCGCACTACCGCTGCTGATTTTCTTCATCTACCGCGGCGGCCTGCTGTTTTGTCTGCTGGTGGCGGCGGGCAGTCTGCTGGGGCTCTACGAATATTTTCGAATCGTACTGCAGCAGCCGGAAAAGATCGTTTCCGCCCAGACCCTGACCGCGGCGGCCACCGGCCTGCTGCTGATCTGGGCGGCGCACATCGCCTCGAGCGCAGGCATGATCGCTGCGGTCGCCGTCAATGTGCTGGCCGGTGCGGTGATCGTCGTGGCGCAGGTGGGACGGAATCCAGCGGTGCTGGAAACCGTGAAAAAGCAATTTCAAGGTTTTCTCTACATACCCCTGCTGCTGGCCTTTCTGATCCTGATGCGCAACTCCGCTGACGGGATGCGCTGGATTCTGCTGCTGCTGTGTATCGTATTTTCCGGAGACACGGCGGCCCTGTACGTCGGCACGCTGATCGGCCGGCACAAACTGGCTCCTGCCATCAGCCCGGGCAAGACGGTGGAAGGTTCCATCGGCGGGCTGGCTGCCGGCCTGCTGGTCGGCCTGCTGGCCAAGCAGCTGCTGCTGCCTGCGCTTTCCTGGGCTTCCGCCGTCGGCTTTTGCCTTCTCGTCGGCGTGGCCGCACAACTGGGCGATCTTTTCGAGTCGGCCCTCAAACGCGCCTCCAACGTCAAGGACTCCGGCAGCATCCTGCCGGGCCACGGCGGTGTGCTGGACCGCATCGATGCACTGCTGTTTGCGGCACCGGTTGCGTATCTTTGCAGAGGCTATATATTGTAGAACATGAAAAATCTGAGCGTACTCGGCTCGACCGGTTCGATCGGTCGCAACACGCTGCAAATCGTGCAGCGGTTTCCGGAACAATTCAACGTCTCGGCGCTGGCAGCCCATAGCAATATCGATCTGTTGGCCGAACAGATCGAGCGGTTCCAACCGGAGCTGGCCGTGGTCTCCGATCGGCAGCGTGCCGGTGAGCTCAGGGAGCGGCTTCCGAAAAGCGGACGACCGGACATCCGCTGGTCAACGGACGGCTACCTTGCGGCGGCATCGCTGGACGGTATCGACACGGTGGTAACGGCTGTGGTGGGTGCCGCCGGCCTGTTGCCCACCCTGGCGGCCGTCGATGCCGGCAAGGATATTGCGCTGGCGAACAAGGAAACGCTGGTGCTGGCCGGCGAGCTGGTGATGAAAAGGGCTCGGCAGAAAAACGTGTCCATCCTGCCCGTGGACAGCGAGCACAGCGCAATTTTTCAATGCCTGTCCGGCAATCGGCACCAGGACCTTCACCGCATTCTGCTGACCGCCTCCGGGGGGCCGTTTTTAGATAAGCCTTCGGAAACATTTGGAAAAATTTCACCTGAGGACGCCCTGCGGCACCCCAACTGGCAGATGGGCCCCAAGATCACCATCGATTCGGCCACCCTGATGAACAAGGGCCTGGAGGTGATCGAGGCCCGATGGTTGTTCGGCGTGTCGCTGGAGCAAATCGAAGTGGTGATTCATCCCCAGAGCATCGTCCACTCGATGGTCGCGTTTTGCGACGGCAGCATTATCGCCCAGATGGGGATACCCGACATGAAGGCTGCCATTGCCTATGCGTTGTCATGGCCGCGGCGGTTGCCGCTGGGCCAGCCACTGCCCGATTTCAACGAGGTCGGTGCACTGACGTTCCGGCGGCCGGACCTGGAGAAATTTCCCTGTCTGGCCCTTGCGATTCAAGCCGCCTCCCGTGGCGGCACCCTGCCGGCGGTGCTAAATGCCGCCAACGAGGTCGCCGTCGGTGCGTTTTTAGACCACCGCCTCCGGTTTGTGGATATCGCTGCGGTTGTCCGCGCGGTGATGCAGCGGCACGAAACGGTCGAATCGCCCGGTCTGGAGCAGCTGCTGGAAGCGGACCGGTGGGCACGCCAGCAGGCCGCAGCTGAATCTTGTCTTTGAACGCTGTCCGACTTGTGCGGCCGGGGAGCAATCGTTATAATTTGCCAGGCAGCATCTTCGGGCCGGCAGGCAACCGGGAACTAAAACAACACCAAAACGCATAATCATTATGACGTACATAATTTCCATTATCGTATTACTCGGTGTTCTGATCTTTTTTCACGAACTGGGTCATTTTATCGTGGCACGGTTTTTCGGGGTGGGGGTGGAAAAATTCTCACTCGGTTTCGGGCCCCGGATTATCGGTAAAAAGGTGGGGATCACCGATTACCGGGTATCGGCCATTCCGCTGGGCGGGTATGTCAAAATGGTCGGTGAGGAGCCGGACGCCGAAATCGAACCGGACCAGATCCATCTCTCCTTTACGCACAAGCCCGTGTTTCAGCGGCTGCTGATCGTTGCGGCCGGCCCGTTTTTCAACGTCCTGCTGGCGGTCTTGATCCTTTTCATCGTCTTGTTGCATTCCGGGGCCTACTTCATGGAACCGGTAGTCGGGGAAGTGCAGGCGGATTCGCCGGCCGAAATCGCCGGTCTTCGCCCGGGCGACCGCATCCTTGCCATCAACGGCTCCGGTGTGGAAAGCTGGGAGGAGATGGCGCAGATGATCGGCGGCAGCCAAGGGGCGGAAATCGACCTGGAAATCTCCAGGGAGGGTCAGCCGCTTTCGATCCACCTCTCACCTCGGCTGCAGTCCGATCAGAACCTTTTCGGAGAAGACACCCAGCGTTACATGATCGGGATCATCTCTTCGCGGCAGATCTCGGCGAAAGATCTGTCGATCCTGCAGGCGTCGGTCCTGAGCGTGCAGAAAACCTACCAGATCGCCGAGCTTACCTTTGTCAGTGTGGTCAAGATGGTCCAGGGCAAACTTTCCGTAAAGACCCTGGGGGGGCCGATCATGATCGCCCAACTGGCCGGCCAACAGGCCAAGGAGGGCCTGATCGAGTTTTTGTCCCTTATGGCCGTGATCAGCGTGAACCTGGCCATTTTGAACATCCTGCCGATTCCGGTGCTGGACGGCGGGCATATCCTGTTTTTCACCATCGAGTTGCTCATTCGCCGACCGGTCAGCATCCGGGTTCGGGAAGTCGCCCAGCAGGCGGGCCTTTTCGTCCTGCTGATGCTGATGATACTGGTGTTTTACAACGACATCACCCGATTCTTCACCACGCAGTGATTGCAGAAATGGCTCTTTTCCCGATGAGCTTCGCTCTGCGCGGGTTTGATGCCCGGGGGGCGCACCCGCCGGTGCGTGTCGACCCAAACCCTCTTGCAGCCTTGCTCATCGAAACAATCCCTCATTTCCGAATGGTGCTATTTCAGCTGTCATTTTAATAGAAGCATGATGCCACAACGCCAAGCTCATGAGACCCAGGCAGTTGCCGCTGCTCGTTGATATGAGCGTCTAAAGTATGTTTGGGGTTTACTTCTGCGTTTTTCTGTGGCTTATTACGTTTTTTAATCCGTAACCCGAATCCTGTAACCCGCCTCAGGAATTATGCCCCGTCGACTCGAAATTGCATTGAAACCCGAACTGGTGGATGCCGAAGGACAGGGGATCTGTTCCAAGGCCCGCAACTATTTCGGGATCGAACTCCAGCAGGTGCGCACCGTCAGCATCCTCACCTTCGATGCCGATTTTACCGAAAAACAGCTCGCCCGCCTTCAGACAGAAATCTTCACCAACCCGGTAACGCAGCTGTCCTCTTACGATCCGCTGCCCATCGATGCCGACTGGGTCATATGGGTCGGCTTTCGCCCCGGTGTGCGCGACAATCCGGGCAGCACGGCGGTGGAGGCCATCGAGGACCTGCTGGGAGTCCGGCTGGGCAAAGAAGAGGCCGTTTACACCTCCAAGCGGTATTGCCTCACCGGCCGCAACCTGACCGCCGAGGGCGCCGACCGCATTGCCGGCGAGCTGCTGGCCAACCGGATCATCCAGCAATGGAAAATCTATTCCCGGGACGACTGGGACCCGGGCCAGGGGGTCGGCTATGTGATACCGAAGGTGATCCTCGATCACACGCCTGCCGTTCAAACCATTGCAGTGGACAGCGACAGCGGTCTGGCGGCTGTCAGCAATCAGCGCAACCTGGCGCTGAACCCCAACGATATCCCGGTCATCCGCGGCTACTTCAACGATCCCCGGGTCCGCGCCCAACGGGTCGAATGGGGGCTGTCGGATCCCACGGACGTCGAGCTGGAATATATCTCCCAGGCCAGGAGCGACCACTGCAACCACAACACGTTCCGGGGTCTGTTTCGCTACACGGATTTAGACACCGTCGACACCGAGACGGTCAACAGCCTGTTTCGCACCTATATCGAGACGCCGACGCTGGCCCTGAAAGAAGAAAAAGACTGGGTGGTGTCCGTTTTGTGGGATAACGCCGGCGCCGGCCGGTTCGATGATCGGCACCACTACGTGATCACCGGCGAAACCCACAACTCCCCCTCCAACATGGAGGCATACGGCGGCGCCATCACCGGCATCGTGGGAGTCTACCGCGATCCGCTGGGCACCGGGAAAGGCTCCCGGCTGGTCATGGGCGGCTTCGGCTACTGCGTGGGACCGCGAGATTACGACGGGCACCTGCGGCCCCACCTGCATCCCCGCAGGCTGCTGGACGGGGTGATCGAGGGTGTTCGCGACGGCGGCAACAAGTCCGGCATTCCCACCACCGTCGGCCAGGTCCTGTTCGATGAGGGGTACCTGGGCAAGTGCCTGGTCTTTGTCACGGCCGTCGGCATGATGCCTGCCGAAGTCCAGGGAGAGCCGGCCGAACAGAAGCGCACCTCTCCGGGTGAGCTGGTCATCATGTGCGGCGGCCGTGTAGGCAAAGACGGCATTCACGGGGTGACGGCCTCATCGGAGACCTACTCGGAGCACACCCCCGCCGGGCATGTGCAGATCGGCGACCCGTACACTCAGAAGAAAATGCACGATTTTCTGCTGGAGGCCCGCGACCGGGGATTGATCCGGTTTATCACCGACAACGGCGGCGGCGGGCTGTCTTCGAGCATCGGCGAATCGGCCCGCTTTTCCAACGGCTGCCGCATCGAGCTGGAGAAGGTTCCGCTGAAATACCAGGGGCTCGACCCGTGGGAGATCTGGGTGTCCGAGTCCCAGGAGCGGATGACGGTGGCCATCCGGCCCGAGGACCTGGAGCAGTTCATGGCGCTTTCCGCGCGGCATGCGGTGGAAAGCACGGTCATCGGCGAGTACACCGACAGCGGCAAGCTGCACATCACCTTTGACGGCAAGACCTGCGCTTTCGTCGATCTGAGCCTGCTCACCGCCGGATTCCCCCAGTGGGAGTTCGACGCCCACTGGCGCTCCCCCGAACATCGGGGCCTGCTGGAGCCGGTTTTCAGTGAGCCGGCCGACTGCAACCGCCTGCTCACCGACATGCTGGCGCGACCCAACATCTGCTCGCGGGAGTGGATTTACCGCCAATACGATCACGAGGTCCAGGGCACAAGCGTGATCAAGCCGCTGGTAGGAGCGGGTCGTGATGTGAACAGCGATGCCTCCGTTATCCGGCCGGTTTTCGGCTCTCAGCGGGGTCTGGCGATCGCCCAGGCACTGCTGCCGGCCTATTCAGCCATCGACGCATACCACATGACGGCCTGCAGCATCGACGAGGCATTGCGTCGGCTGCTGGCCGTCGGCGGTTCGCTGGATCACGTCGGCGGGGTCGATAATTTCTGCTGGCCCAGTATCCAGTATGACCCGGAAGGCAACCCGGACGGTCGCTTCAAGGCTGCGCAGCTGGTGCGATCCTGTCGGGCCCTCAAGGAGATGTGCATGGCCTACCGGATTCCGCTGCTCTCCGGTAAAGACAGCATGTACGTGGACGGAAACCTGCCCGGACGCTACGGAGAGGTTCACCGGGTCTCGGCCCTGGAAACCCTGCAGTTTACCACCATCGGCGTGATCGATGACATCGCCCGGTGCGTCAGCATGGACTGCAAACAGCCCGAAGACCTGGTGTTCGTAGTGGGGATCACCCGTGACGAGCTCGGGGCCTCGGAGTACTACGAGCACCTGGGGCACGTCGGCCGGAACGTGCCTGCGGTTCGCCCCCGGGAGTTTCTGAAACTCTACGCTGCCCTGGAAAAAGCCGTTGCCCGGCAGCTGGTCGCATCGGCGCACGGCATCTACCGCGGCGGGCTGGCCGTTCACCTGGCCCTGGTGGCCATGGGCGGGCAGCTGGGGCTGAACATCGACCTGGAACAGGTGCCTGCAGAAAAGGTTTCCCGCAGCGACCGGTTGCTGTTTTCCGAATCCGCCGGCCGGTTCGTGGTAACCGTGGCGCCCGACAACCGGCAGCGCTTTGAAAAGCTCTTCTCCGGATTGCCCTGCAGCTGCGTCGGCCGGGTGACCGAGCAGCCGGTGCTGGCCATCAACGGGCTGGACGGTCGCAACCGGGTATCCCTGCCGGTGCAGGAGCTGACAAAAGCCTGGAAAAAGCCCTTCGGGCAGCTGATATAGTTTATATTCCCGGGAAACAGGGACGGGGAGTCGTTCTACTTGATCAATCGGACTAGATCGGAGACATCGCAGCCATGAACTCGGTGAAGGCCCTTGTGCTGACCGGATACGGGCTCAATTGCGATCACGAAACCGCCCATGCCCTTAAACTGGCCGGGGCCGAAGCCGACCGGGTGCACATCAACTCGCTGATCGACGGCAGCGTGCGCCTGGAGGACTACCGGATCATGGTATTCGGGGGCGGATTCAGCTGGGGCGATGACCACGGCGCCGGGGTGATTCAGGCCGTGCGCATGAAAACCAACCTCGGTGACCGGATCATCGCATTTGTGGAGGGCGGCAACCTGGTGCTGGGGATCTGCAACGGGTTCCAGGCCCTGGTCAACCTGGGGCTGCTGCCGGGATTCGACGGCGATTATCGCAGCCGTTCCGTGGCTCTGACCTACAACGACTGCGGCAACTTTCGCGATCAGTGGGTGAGCCTCACCGTGGATGCGGATTCCCCCTGCGTGTTCACCCGCGGCCTGGATCGCCTCGATCTGCCGGTTCGCCACGGGGAGGGCAAGTTTTTCGCAGCAGCGGATACGATAAAGCGGCTGGCCGATTCCGGCCAGGCCACCGTCCGATACGCTTTGGCCGACGGCCGGCCGGCCGAAGGAAGATTTCCGGACAATCCCAACGGCTCCCTGCACGATATTGCCGGTATCTGCGACCCCACCGGGCGCGTGTTCGGCCTGATGCCGCACCCGGAAGCCTACAACCACTTCACCAACCACCCGGACTGGACCCGCCTTCACGAAACCTCGAAAAGAGACGGCCGGCCTCCCGCCGCGGACCTGACACCCGGCATCCGGATATTTCGCAATGCGGTCATCCACCTGACCGGAGAAGCGGAAGAGTCAGGCAGTTGAGCCGTCCGCCATCATCGCTCCCTTCACATGTTTTTCTCCAAACGTGAGGCAATGCCGCTTCGCCGAACCGGAATAAGCAATTATCGCCTCCAATGCAAAAGGGTCAGGGGATTTTCCAGCTGATTTTTCCTACGGCTATTTGTTGGTATATCCCTTTTTTGGTCACCTTTACCGTGGGCCGGGGTAGCAATTCCATTGTTCCCCCGATGCCGGTGCACTCCCCAGTTCCGCCTACCCATGTAACCAGCCCGCTTGTCGGTCCGCCCCCGGGTTTCCCTTCGTAAGACATGGTTCCAAATATCTGATCACCATTGGGACGAGTGAGCAGTATGGCTCCGTTGCCCTGCACCTTTTCTGTATCCCCGCAGGTGGTCCCCATGGCATGCCAGGATGCATTGAAGAAGGGACTGTTCTGCGGAACTTCCACCATTACGCCAGTTTCTTCCCAGTTCATTTGGAAGTGACCGCCTTCCATTTTCAAAATTGCGAAAGTGCCGCTTTCCCCGCCACGATAATTCCCGCTGCCTTCTTTTGCCATCTCTGCATGGACCATTGGAACAGCGAAAAGAAACCCTGAGGCAATCAGACACAGGTAGGTACTCAATTTTTTCATATTCCCCTCCTTTATCCTCTGTTAGTAACGATACAACAGCCGCCAGCAGATTGCGCTGCTGCGGTGTCTGAGGTGTACAAGGGTAAAGACAGCTTGAAACGGGAGAAGAAGAATTTACGAATGAAAAAGAAGAAGAGTGCTCAGTTTTCGAAGGAGCTGGTTCTTGCGGCCTTATTGCATGAAATGAATCTCGGTCTCAACGAGAGTTTACTTCCCTTTACAATGTGCCCGCAAACACCGCACATCTGCGGTCCATCCTTTTCCCGTGTCAAAGTTTTTGACTAGGAAACCAGGGTCCATATCCCTTTCACCGCTTAGGAAGTCAAATGTCCGTCTTCGCGCCGGTTGGTTCTTCCTAATGCAAACTTCTCATTTTACTTCCAAAATCGATTTTTCACTTGCCGCTCTCCGATCATTGTGCAAGGCTTATAGCCGAATTTACTTCCGATCATCATTCCCCCTTTCCCCCTTCCCCCATTGTGGCAGCAACAGGTCCGTTCGATTTTCATTATGGGTGCCTGACTCTGCGGTCCCCCTCCAGCGCGAGGGGGACCGGGGAAGAACTCCTGCCACACGCGATAGCCTTCCCCCGTTGAACCCGAGGATCGCCATATCACGCCGTGTGCGAAGGCCCTGCGCGGATTCCCGTTGAGCCGGCCGGCAGCAACTTCGCCACACGGGTCCGTGTCGGGGAAGATCATGCAAAAAATCTTGACAGTGCAACGGTTTACGCGACAGCGAATACGCATTGTGGGCAGCCACACAGGTTTTAGCCTGCAGGAACTGACGGTGGTTGTCGGCATCGTCGCGGTGCTGACCGCCATCGCCGTGCCGGACTTTATCCGCTGGCAGCAGGCCAGCCGGCTGAACGCAGCGGCTGCCGACGTTCTTTTCCTGCTGCGAAACGCACGGATGCGGGCGGTAAAGGAAAACGCCCGCGTGGTGGTTCTATTTGATCCCGGAGGTGACGGCCGCCTGGACGGTGATTACCTGGTGTTTGTGGACGACATGCGCGACCGGGGCAGCCCATGGACCCATGAGCCGGCCAGCGAAACCGTGGTGGCCAGGGGTCGCATCCCGGCGGGCATCACCATCAGCCGCACCCAGTTTGCAGGGCACCGCCTGCGCTTTAACTCCCGGGGGCAGCTGATGAACGGCAATCGGAGCATCTTTCTTCGTGACACCCGAAGCGAGTCGCGGCAGATACAGCTGTATGTTTCCGGCCACTGCCGCATCGTGCCGAAAACAGCGGGCAGATGAATCAGCGTGGATTCACATTGACGGAGGTCATGGTCGCCACGGCCACCGCCTCGATCCTGATGACCGGGATTTACGGGGTGTTCGTCTCCCAGCAGCGGATTCGCACCGGCCAGCAGCTGGCGGTGGAGATGCAGCAGAACCTGCGATCGACCCTTTCGCTGCTGCAGGCCGAGATTCGGCTGGCCGGGTTCGATCCCTCCTGGACCGGCGCCGGCGGCCACGGGCGCGATGAAACCCGGCTGTTCGATGGCATCGACAATGATTGCGATGATCTCACCGACCAACCGGCCGATATGGATGAAGATCGCGATCTTGCCGGCATCGTCAAGGCCGGAGCCCACCGGATCCAGATCCGCCTGGATCGAGACGGCAACGCCGATTTTTGCGGCAGCAGTGAACTGGTGGAGTTCGGATTTTCCGGATCTGCCGACCGCAACCGGGACGGAATCGCCGACGCAGGGGTCGCCCGGTTCAGTCGCGGGTTCAAGGACCGGGCGTTGAATCAGCCGGTAAGCGAGGACCTGCAGGCAGCGGCGTTTGCCTACGCGTTCGACTGGAATGGAGCGGCCGGAAGTCCGGACGGTGACATCGACACCGACGAGGCCGGGATCATCTGGGCCTATGACGCCGACGGGGACGGGAAGCTCGACACGGCCCTGGACACCGATAAAAACGGCATCATCGACCGGGCCGACGATACCAACGGCGACGGTGTGTTAAACGACCGCCCCCTGGCACACCCCGCACCGCTGGGATCGATCCGGGCCGTGAAGGTCTGGCTCCTGGGCCGGACCCGCTCCCCGGTTCACGGGCATGCGAGCGCCGGGGCCCGGGTCGTCGGAAGCCGCATACTGGTGCCGGACGACGGCGACAGGCACCGGCGAATGCTGCTCACCGGAATCGTCGTCTGCCGCAACCTCGGGCTGCGGTGACCGTTGCGGGTGACGGGCTTTCCTGCGATTCGGGAAAAAAGAAAGTCAGAAAGCCGGAGCAAAGGCGACTGCCATGAAAAAGCACTGCCGCGGAAAAAAAGCAGTTCCACGCAACCCCTTCGTTGAAGGGGAAGCTGCCGTGTCTGGTCTCACCTTCATCGAGGTGCTGATCGCCCTGGTGATCGTCTCCATCGGCCTGCTGGGCATCGCAGGCTTGCAGGCAATGGCCATCGGGGCCAACCGGACCGCCCGGATGCAGACCGAAGCGACTGCCCTGGCGGCCGAAACCCTGGAGCAGATGTGCCTGCTGCCCTCCGATCACCCGGATTTGGCCGCTGGCGCTGCGTCGCAGCGTTTCATACCGGGTGGCGGTGCCTATACGCTGCGCTGGTCGGTCGTCGACGATCAGCCGGCGGCCGGCACCAAGACCGTCCGGATCCGGGTCGGCTGGCCGGGCGCGCCGTACGGCAGCGTGGTGCGCATGCAAACAGTCATTGCCCCCAGACCCCGGTAGGGTACCCTACCGGCGTTCATGGGGTTGCCGACCAGGTGCTGCCCCGGCGCATCCGGTGCCGGCGGACCCGGCAGTCAATGGCCAGATCTTCAGCCGGGAAAGGAGGTTGTTCAGGTGATAAAGATCCAGACGCTGCGCGCTGAAAACGGTTATGTGCTGGTGACCACCGTCTTGCTGCTGGCGCTGGTCACCATCGTGGTCTTTTCCGCCATGCGCACCAGCGCGGTCGAACTGCAGATCTCGGCAAACGAACTGATTCACCAGAAAGCCTTCTTTCTGGCCGAAGCGGGCATCGCACATGCCGTCAGCATTCTCACCCCGCTCTTTGTGCAGGAAAATGCGCCGGGCGTGCGCACCGGTCCCAGCCCGAACTGGGACTTTGCCTTTTGCGGCCCGGACAGGCTTGTCGGAACCGACGATGACGCCCGGGGGCTGGATCGACAGGCGGGAAGCTTCGAACGGGGTTCTCGATGGATCGATGTCCGGCAGCCGGACGGCACCGGTTACACCGTCACCCTCTGGAACAACGAGGAGAACGCTACTGACGGCGACTATGACACGGATCTTGACGGTCAGATCTGGCTCCGTTCCGTCGCCCGTGGGCCACGGGCCGGGCGGGCGAGCATCCAGGTGTTGCTGCAAGGCGCGGGGGAAGGCGAAAATCCCGCCGGATACCCGGCCCAGTCCGGCGGCGGTGCCGGGAGCAGCAACAGCGGCAACGATCGGGATCCGATCGTCGATTTTGACCTGCAGATGCAGCCCGGCGTCAATCAATGAGCCGACGGGCCGGACTGATACAACCGGCAGGCAACCATTACCTGATAAAGGGGCAGCCATGACGGCTTTACCGATCCGAAAAACCGTTTGGAAACACTACCAATGGGCCGTGTTCATCGCACTCGCCGGGTGCTGGCTGGTTCCGGCATCGGCCCTGCACCGCCCGCAGGCAATGGCGGCAGATCCGGCTATGATCTCCGTGCCGGCAGCGGCGGGCTGCACCTCCGATAGAAGAATGCCCCTTGCATCGCCGGTGGTCCTGGCCAACGTCCTCTACACGGCCTTTCCCGACGGCTCCTTGCCGCAAACTGAAGAAGAGACCGCCGGCGGCCGGATGGCTGCCGTGCGGATCTACGATCCCGAAATTCCGGATCAGCCCCTGACCGGCGATCAGATCCTGTGGGAAGTCGGGCAGGCCCTGGCTGCCGGTGACCCGGATAAGCGCCGGATATGGTTTGCAGATGCCGGCGCGATGAAACCCTTCACCGTCCAGACCGTAACCGCCCGGATGCTGGCACTGGACACGAAAGACTGCGGGGCGAACGCATTGCGCTGTGACTTCAACAGTGACGGCGAAAACGACAGCGATGACCTCGAGCACCTGATCCGCTGGGTCCGGCAGCCTCATCGGGCAGGCGATGGAAAGCAGAGGGATTGGCCCCTGGGGTCGGTCGACCAGAGTGTGCCGGCCCTGATGATTCCACCGCAGGCACCGGACGGGTGGTCCGGCTTCCAGGTGGAGGAACTGCAGCGGCGCAGCTTCCGCCGGTTCAGCGCCGTCCACCGGGAACGCCGCACAGTTTTGTTTGTGGGCTCGGCAGACGGCCTGCTGCATGCCATCGACGCGGGCAGCTTCCGGTGGGGGGACAATCCGGCCACCCCGGATATAGTAGAGCAGGGCGGTCATTTTCGCTGGGAGCCGACGGCGGCGGACGCGCCGGACTACTGCTTCGCCTATGACGGCAGCTGCCCGAACTACGGTACCGGCAGGGAGCTGTGGGCGTTTATCCCCTCCAATCTGCTGCCGCGACTGAAATATCACCTGGTCGACGGCGGCATCCCGGCAAGCATGAATGCATCACCGGCCATCGCCGACGTGTACCTGGATAGCGATGGGGACGGCATCGCAGACACCTGGCGGACCGTCTTGCTCAGTGCCCAGGGTAGCGAAGGCGACGGGGTATTTTGCCTCGATGTGACCGATCCGCACCGGCCCGTACTGATGTGGGAGCACACGGCAGCCGAACTGGCGCGACGAAAGACTCCGCCGGCGGTGGTTCGCATCGGACGCATCCTGGATAGACGCACCGGCAGGCCCCGATGGGCCGCCTTTCTGGTGTCCGCTGCCACCGAAGCCACCCGACAGTTCCCGGCTGTTTTGATCTTCGACATATCCACCGGCCGGCCGCTGGAAAGGATCGTGCTCGATGCGGCCGCAGACCGCAACGGCGACGGCCTGCTGCAGGCCGATGAGCTGACCGGCGGCAGGGACGGGGTGGCCGGCAGCCGGCCGGCCATCGTCGATTCGGACGGAAACGGTCTGATCGACCGGATATACGTAAGCTCCGACAAAGGGCTGGTGTACAAGGTCGTGTTGACCGACCAGCCGGGTCGCGGGGCCGCCGGCATCACCCACTGCGTGCTGAACACCGACTTTACAGCCGCAGACGGCCGCATGGTGGCACCGGGCCAACGCTATCAGCCCGTCATCGTCTCCCCGACGGTGATCACAGATGACAAATGGGTAACGGACGAAGAGGGTCAGAGTCGCGTGTGGATCTTTTTCGGCACGGCTGCAGGCACCGGCGGCAAAGAAGGTTCACCATCGGACGGCCACCGCAATTATTTTTTCGCATACACAGACGATGCCGGCAAAAACGATTGCCGGCCGCAGCGCCATCAGCTGCAGTGGTTCATCGAGTTGGATGCGGGTCAGCACCTGCCGACTGAAGCATTTGCCGCTGCCGGCCGGGTCTATTTCGGAGCGGCCTCCACAGCGCATCCGCAGACCTGCGGCAATACCGGGCGCTCGGAAGCGGAATCGGGCCATCTGGTCGCCGTCGATCTCGATGGAACAGTGCTGCTGGAAAGATCGATACCAGAGGTGCTCAGCGCGCCGCTGGTTCAAGACCGGCACCTGTACCTGACCTTGCCCGGCGGCCCGCTGTCATTCGGGGCGGGGGTGTACAACACCGCTTCACTGTCCACCGGGCGGGTGCAGGTCCGGATCAAAGCCTGGCAGGAGGTCGAATAGGAGATGGTTTCGGCATACCGGTTGGACATCCGCAGGTTCTCATCTGCCTGCCGACGCAGGTGAAGGCTTGGCATGTCAAATGGGAAGTAAGGGGTGCGAAATGGATGCAGACAACAGTAAAATGGATAAAAAAAGGCGACACCGGGTGGCGCCGCCTTTTTTTAATTGTCTGGTCGATTACGGCGTCAGGTACCCTTCGCATGTACCCGACATCGGGTCACTAAGATCTTTGAGATGTTCGGATGCGGATGAACCATCCGGGCAGGTAGCATAAAAATACTCATAGCCGCGTACGTTAGAATTATAAGCTTTGTCTACCCATTTGGCTCCGGAAACGCTCAGTGCAGTTGCTAGATTTACTCCGGTCCAGTCTGTATCTCCCAGATAAGCATCGGTAAGATCAGCACCGTCGAAATTAGCATCTTTTACAACGGATTGGACAAACCAGGCACCTTTACAATCGGCATCAATGAATGTAGCGGCGCTCAAATCGGTACCTCTGAACTGAGCATAATTCAGGTAGGCATCTGTAAAATCATAACCGACGAACCAGACCTTTTCTCCGGAAAGATTGCATCCTCCGCAGATTCGGGCTCTATCGGGGCCAGCTGGTCCCTGGGGACCAGTTTCGCCTTGGAGTTCTGCTTTAAAGGCCTCATCCGCTTTCATCGCATCCATGATCTCCGCCTTCAAGGCTTCGAGATCCACGGCCTGTGTCGATGTCGGTACCGGTTCGGAATTATGGCCCTTCCTCCACGGTTTCTTCTTTAGTTTTTTGATCTCTCTGCTGTTCCACTTCGATCGGTTTTCGACCTTGGCAACCTTTTTTTCCAGTTTGCCCACCTTGTACCAGAACTTCTCGAGGGAATGGCTCCACCAATTCCCCCCGGCATAGACGGTGCTCGCCATAAAGAAAACCGCCAGCATCGTCACCAGTATGATTCGGCCCTTTCGTTTCATTGTGATAATTCCTCCTTCCCTGCCTCGTTGTATTTATATCTCTTCGAAACTGTGTCTGTTGGAAAACTGTTTTTGCGGCCTGCCCGCTGCCGGAACCTGCGGCGGCTGGCCGATAGATCCGATCGCTCTCGGCCGTAAGCAGCCGCTGCTCCTTGCAGCGTCGGTGGAAGGGAAAAACTGGGAGGCAGGGGAGGAGTCGATTCGGGGGGAGGAGGAAAAGTCCCTGTGTCGAATCAACCGGATCGGGGCCTGTTTCGCGTGTCTGATCCGTCTGCCATGCGCGATCAGCACTCGTTTCGGCGCCGATCCGCTTGGCAACCCTGCCGCCATATCCGCTTCCGGACTTAGGCCGATGGTTTTGCGTACTGCACTTTCGTGCAGATTGCCCTTTTCAAGCGGGGAAATCCCGATGAAGGTTATCGGTTCAATTACGAACCGTCATTCCAAAGAGCGTGGTGTTCACATTCGATTTGGTATTTATGCAAGTTCTGTGCACATTTTTACCAATTCCGGCCATTTTTTTGATTTGGCATCAATTTGCACGGGTTATCCCCAAACCCGAACCTCGGATCCCGACTTGCGGATGGCACCCGGGACGCGGCTTTCCGTATTTTGTCACTGCCACGGACAAAATTTGTCAGGTGCGATTACGCGCATGTATTACATATCACTACAAAAATTAAACCACCTCCTCGCCGCGATGCGACCTGCCCGGTATTAAAATTTTTAATAGTTGTGCAATCTTTTTAATAGCCCGATGCCGAAAATTCATCATCCGGCCGGCGATACTTTCTTCTTCCTTATATATTTTGAACTTCTCCAAAATCGGCGCACCTCGCTGTATTACATTAGATTAACAAAAGATTACAATAACTTGAACGGGCACCCCGGACAGCATTTTTCCGGTGCCGCGATGGCCGGGCCACAAGGGCCCGAAAATAACGGAAGTTGGCATATTTCTTGGATAAATCATGACCGAACAACTACAGGAGACGCGTCATGAGGAAAAATTCGGGTTTCACTTTGATGGAACTGGTGGTCGTGATCGCCATCATCGGCGTGCTGACCTCCATTGCCGTTCCCGAGTACATCAAGTGGCTTCCCAAGTACCGCGCCAAAAAGGCCGCCATGGAACTCTCCGGCCAGCTGCACAGGGCCAAACTTCGCGCGGTGAAAGAAAACCGCACCATCGGCGTTTATTTCGACACCAACTCCGACCGCTATTTCATCCTTACAGGCGATGGCAGCAACAACACCTGGGACGGTCCCACCGCTGCCGGCGGAGACGATCCGACGGAACGTTTTGTGGATCTTCCCGGTTACGGCAGCGGGGTTCGTTTCGCCAACGTATCGGGGGGAATCGCCGGCAGGCCCGTGCTGACCTTCGAAAGCCGGGGAATTTGCAACGCCATGCAAATCGACGTTACCAACCTGGGCGGCAGCCCGGCCTTCAGGGTCCAGACCACCCTGGCCGGTGCGATTCTTTTAGACAGGCTCTGATGGGCCGCGCATGAGGAAGGAACCCATGCAACCTACACTACGTGAAACTGCAGGCAGAAGGATATCGATCGGCCCCAGCGCGGGCTTCACCCTGGTGGAGCTGCTGGTGGCCATGGTCATCGGCTCCATCGTTTTGGGGGTCATCTTCGCCACCCACAACGTTCAGCAGCGCTCGTTTCGCCAGGAGTCGATGAAACTGGCCGCCATCCAGAACGCCCGCTCGGCGCTGGCTTACATGGAGCAGGAGATGCGGATGGCCGGCTACGACCGCCCCAACAGCGGCCTGTTCGGCCTGACCGACATCCGCCTCGACGGCAACAACCCCAGCACCGCAAACGCAACGGTCGCCTTCACGCTCGACATGGGCGCCGGGGGCAACACCGACAATGGCAGCCTGGATGCCGACGAAACCGTCACCTACCTGCTCTATGATTCACCGACAACCACCAGTTCGGCGGCAAACGATCTGGGCCGTACGGTGGACGGGGTTACCGAGCTGGTGGCCGAAGGCATCGAGGCCATCGGCCTGGCCTTTGCCTTCGACAACGACAACGACGGCCGTCTCGACTGGAACGACATCAACTCCGACAACATCATGGACTCGCCGGCCGAAGGCGTCTTCTGGGCTGTGGACACCAATCGCGACAACCTGCTGGATACGATCATCGACACCAATTTCGACGGCAATTTCATCGCACCACCTGACCCGGATGCCGACGCGGTAGGCGGCCAGCCGCTGTCTGCTTATCTGCTGCCCGGCGGGGCCACGGTCACAACGGTTCCCTCCGATCGTATCCGGGCGGTGAAAATCATGCTGCTGGCCCGCTCGAAAACCCCCGATCTTAACTACCAGGATCCCAAACGATACCTGGTCGGCACCAAGGTCGTCCCCGCTGTGGCCGGTGACGGCTACCACCGGCGGCTGCTCACCACCACCGTCAAGTGCCGCAATCTGGGGCTGTGACCAGCGATGCAGGAGCAAGGATGAACGAGATGAGACACCACCCATATATAAAGGATAGAGGGGCCATGGAGGCAACCGGACACGAAAACGCGCCCAAACGACTGACAGACAGGGGCTTTACGCTGCTGGAGGTGATCATCGCACTGGCGATTTTTTCAGTCGGCATCATGGCGGTTGCCAGCCTGCAGGTATCCTCCACCAACGGAGACACCCGGGCGCGGCTGGCCACCGAGGCCGCCACGGCGGCCCACGATCAGGCCGAAAAACTGCTCTCCATGAACTACGATCCCGACAGCCCGACCGTGGAGTTTTTCGACACCCTCCAGAGCGGTTATCAGAATTTTCCGACCGACCGGGAAACCACCGTCGGTATTTACACGGTGGATTGGATCGTAGAGCAGCTAGCGGACCCGGAGATCACCCGGGCGGTTCGAATCACGGTCCGGGCCGAGTGGGAGTATTTCGGCGCTAACAAGTCCTACGAGCTGGAGTTCGTGAAAATTGCTGAGATCTAACGGGCAGGCAAACCGTCTGCAGGAGAAAGGCATGATGAACAGGTACCTGAAATCGACACTGGCAAGCGAGCAGGGCTCGGCGGTGATCATCGCCGTGCTGTTTTTGATCCTGATGACCATCATCGGCGTCACCATGATCCAGAACACCACGTTGGAGCTGCAGATCGTGCGCAACGACATGATCATCAAGGACCACCTGCACCGGGCCGAAGCCGCCTCCATGGAGGGCTCCCAGTGGATCGAAAACGCGTCGGTGGAAACGCTGGAGGATCTTTCCTCCCGAACGTTCATCAGCCAGAGCGATTTGAACCTGACGGCCCTGAACCTCAACGACGGCACCTGGAATATGTCGGAAGTCGACCCGGGCGACGGCAGCGGCATCATCACCGGATTTCGCATCGTGGATGAGACCGGCATCGTCGACCTGACCCAGACCAACCTGCACACCTACAAGGTGTACGGATACTACAACCGCCCCAGCGGCATGAACCGGGGCGAGGCGCTGGTGGAGATCGGCTATAAACGGCGATTTTAACCCAACGAGCAGCCGGGCCTGAATCGGACGGTTGCCGGAGGATAACCAATTGCATAACCATAAACCACAACCGGGCAAGAGAAGCAAAGAGACCACTGAACCGTCATCTGCGGGCCGTTTGGGCCGATGGGGGTTGAGAAAGGAGAATATCGCTATGTTACCGCATATTCGAAATAGAAAAGCCGGCAGGAGGAGCACCGGAATTTCCCGGACACCACTGCTGGCCATCGCCTTTCTCTGCCTCACAGTTGGCTTGATGGCAGCGGCCCCGGATGCGCAAGCACAAGACCTGCAGGTACAGGTCACCGACATGCCCGGTTACAATTACGTCCAGGTGGTCATCGATGGTACTCCGGATATGGACTGCTACGACGATTGTATCTACCCCGGGATTGGTGCCGGGTTGCTGGTCGAGTTAACCGCCGTAGCCGGCGGGACTGACCAGGTATTTGAGATGTGGAATGGCACGGATCCCCCCATGCTGGGTTTTGGTTTCAGTCCGTTCGCCTCCTTCCCCATGCCGTCGAATCCAGTCACCGCCCAGGCGTCATTCTTGTTAACCAATCCATTGACGATCAATTTTTTGGGTTCCGGCAGCGGATCGGTCTTCTGCGGCCCGGGATCGGATTCTGCGGCCGCGGGGGGCACGCTAACCGGCAGCGGCGTCCTCTATTATAGCAACAAGGATAGCGCTGTTTGTACGCCGACTGCTGATATTGCAACCTCCTACTTTGTCGCATGGGCCGGTGCGGGTTCGGGAGCCCTGAATAGAACCTTTAATTTGAATGTTCCCCGGACAGCTTCTGTCACTTTCGAGGTCGTCCCAGAAATCCGCATCGACGACGTCACACTCACCGAAGGCAATGCCGGCACCGTTTTATTTGAATTTCGGGTCAGCATCGACAAGGCGCACCCGGGCGAGGATATTTCGGTGGATTACCTCACCTCGGACATTTCAGCCACCACAGGCGATAACGATTATCTCCCTGCCAATGGCACGCTCGTGTTTCCGGCCGGCAGCACGGCCTCCCAGGTGGTCCAGGTAACGGTAAACGGCGATACGACGATTGAGCTCGACGAAACTTTCCGGGTGACGCTCTCTAACCCCAAGTACGCCACCATCGCCGATGCCGAAGGCATCGGCACCATCACCAATGACGACTTGTACAGAATCGTCATCGACGATCAGACGGTAACGGAAGGCAGTACGGCCCAGTTTACCGTCCGGCTGGACCAGCAGGTCATCACCGGTGATTCGGTAACGGTTGATTATGCCACCACCTCCGACACGGCCGCCGATCCGGCCGACTATACCGGCCATTCCACCACCACCCTGACCTTCGGGCCCGGAGAGGACAATAAGACCATCGACGTGGTGACTCAGCCCGACACGGTAGTGGAAAACCAGGAACACTATACCGTTGATCTAAGCGCCCCCAGCGCCAATGCCCTGATCTCCGATCCGACAGGCGACGGCTTCATCGATGACGACGGAGACACCTACACGGTGTCGATCAGGGCGGTGAGCCCGGTCTCACCGGTCACCGAAAACGGTGATCCGAGCGTGACCTTTACCATCGAGCTGGCCAACGTGGATGCACTCAACGGCGTGGTGGGCGGTCCGATCACCGTGGACTATGATGCCGTCGACGGCACGGCCCATTGGACCAGCGATTTCAGTGGCGATATCAGTGGTACGGCCAGTTTCAGCGGCACGACCAGCACAAGGGATGTCGTTGTCCTTATCGATGACGATCCCCACGTCGAGGGGGCCGAAAACTTCACCTTCGAGCTGCACGATCCAATAGGGACTGCCCTTGCAGCACCCAGCATTGAAACCATCGTTATCAACGACGACGCTGTCGATCAGTATGATATCACGATCAACGACGTGTCCCAGGTCGAAGACGCCGGACCGCATGATTTCACGGTAGAGTTTAATCCAGTCAATGTTGATCCGGACAATGGGGTGGCCGGCACGGTGACGGTCAATTACGCCACTGTGGCCGGTTCGGCGCTCGCTACGGACGATTTTGCAGCAACCTCCGGCGTGCTGACCTTCAACAACGCCAGCGGGCCGTCCCAGAACATCCCGTCGATAGCCATCGTGAACGATGCTGTGGCCGAGCCCGATGAGGCCTATACCGTCGAGCTGAGCGGCGTCACCGGAAGGGCCGCCGTCAGCAAATCGGTCGGCAACGGCGATATCCTCAACGACGACTACAGCCTGACGGTGGTCGTGGATCTGATCAACGGGGCCGTAGGATCGGCCACGAGTTCTCCCGCCGGTATCGACTGCGGGGCGGACTGCCAAGAAGGGTATCGAAGCGGCACGGTCGTCGACCTGACCGCCGCACCGGAGCCACCCACCGGGACCAGTTTTCTGGGATGGTTCGATGAGACCGACGCGCAGGTGACAGCCGGCCTTACTTATCCGGTCACCATGACTGCCGACCGGACCCTAACGGCCCGCTACGAATACAGGGAGCACCCGGTCAATGTCAACCTGTTCAACACACCCGACATTTTTAGTCTGCCGACCGTTGGCGGCACCGTATCTCCGTCTGGCATGGTCATGGTCCCCGAACGGGCCGACCAGGTTTTCAACGTCACTGTAACGGATAACTGGCACCTGCAAGACGTTGTGGTCAACGGGACCACCATCGGGCCCGCAGCGGTTGCCAATGTGGAGGCCACCGGACAGTTTACGCTTTCAAACGTCACAGGACCCGCAACAATTGATTTTTATTTTGAGATCAATGCCACCCACGCCGTGATCGAGGTCCAGCAACCCGGAATCGGCGGCTCCATACATCCGGCCGGCGTGTTCACCGTACCGCTGGGTTCTTCGATGACCTTTACGATTACAGCGGATACCGGGTTTGTGCTCAGCGATGTCGCCACCTGGAATCCGAATCAAATTCATCCACCACCAATGCCCACGTACACTTTCACCAACATTGTTGCCGGAAACCACGGAATTACGGCCAATTTTGCTGTAGAGCCCGGCTATGCCTACATCGACAGCTATGCGCTTGCCAACGGAATGGCGATGGGTGGCGGGCAGGTTCTGCTGGACGGCACGCCCATCCAAGGACAGATTACCGCAGTGGACGTGAATGTCCCTCATACGATCCAAGCGGTTCCGGACGCAGGCTTTACGTTCATTGAATTTTTCTCTGATATTGCCGGCGGCGTGACTTCTATCAACCCGTATCCGGTTCCTGCCGGAACACTTGCAGAGGGCTTCTTATATATTCATGACGCCTTTTTCGAAGACGGCACCGCAGCAACCTACTGGGATATTACCGTAACGCAAAACTCCGGCGGATCGATCAATCTGCCCAGTGGAGATCCGGCCCCCTTTCAGGTTGCGGTAAGAGAGGGCAGCGATCAGCAATTTTTGATCGTACCGGAGCCCGGCTACCACATCTCTAACGTCCTTGTGGACGGTATCTCCGTGGGCACTCCTGCGGTCTACACTTTTACGAATGTCACATCCTTTCATGACATCGAGGCATATTTTTCTCCAGACACCTATCACACCATTACCGCCAGCGTGGATGACCCATTAGAAGGGTCGATCACACCAGAAGGCGCTGTCAACGTGACCCCGACCACGCCCGACCAGGCGTTTTTCATCCAGTCTGCGTCTGGCTTTCAGATCGAATCTGTGGTGGTGAACTCCGTGCCGCTGGCAGCGGTTCCCGCTGACGCTTCCACCTATACGCACGTGTTTCCGCAGAGCAGCTTTACCGCTGATCAGACGATTTTGGCGACCTTCAAGCCGATCGTCTACACGCTCAGCGTCAGTGATGCGGATGCAGGCGAGCCCGGCAACAACGGCCGATTTACTGTAACCCAGTCGGCCGTGCTCAGTGTTCCTGTAACGGTCAACTACGACATTTCCGGTGATGCGGACAACGGCACCGACTATGCACTCCTGTCCGGATCGGTCACCATACCGGCAGGCGATACAAGCGCTCCCATCGACATCGTGGTGAGTGACGAAAACATCGTAGAAGCCACCGAAACCGTGACGCTGGCGCTGATCGATGTTTTACCCGGCAGCCCCGGGGCCAACGTGGATGTGACGCCAGCTTCGCTGTCAATCACCGACGATGATTCTGCCCTGGTGTCGATCACGGCTAATGACGCCGCTGCAGCTGAGCCGGTGCCTGCCAACAACGGTCAATTCACGGTAACCATGGATAACGAGAGTTCCACCGATACGGTGATCGGTTATACGGTTACCGGAACGGCCACACCGGGTGTGGGCAACGATTACACCACGCTAACCGGCAGTGTGACCATCAGCGCTGGTGGCACCAGTGAAGTGATCGATGTGATCGTGCTCGATGATACCATTTATGAACTCAATGAGACTGTGGTGGTTACCCTGAACAGCATCGGAGGGGATGCAGATATTTCGATCGATTCCGCCAATGACACCGATACGGTGACCATTGCCGATAATGGCGATCAATACGTAGCCACGCTGACCGGCGGTATTGCGGTCAACGAAGATGTGGGCACGGTGACGTTGACCGTAACGTTGGATCAGCCATCACCGGGCGGGGTGCAGGTGGACTTTGCAGCGGCCGGCAGCGGGGCCGACCCGGCCGACACTCCGGCGGATTTTACGGTGACAGAGACTTCACCGCTGACATTTGCTCTGGGAGAGACCGTCAAGACCATCACGCTGAACATCGTTGACGACAATATCGTCGAGTTTGATGAAGAGATCAGCGTGACTATCACACCGGACGGCAACGGTGATACGCCGGTGGGCAACCCGCAGGCGGTGACCATTACCAACAACGACAGCAGCCAGGCAACGATCACCGCCGGTGCGGATGCATTCGAGGATTTTTCCAACGGTTCGTTTACGGTCAATCTGACCAACCCGAGCGCCACGGACACCACGATCAGCTACACGCTGGGCGGCACGGCCACCCCGGGTGCGGGCAACGACTACACGGTGGCCGGCTCTGTGATCGTAACAGCGATGGCCACCAGCGCCACCATTGATGTGGTGCAGCTTCCCGACACGATCGTAGAAGGTCCGGAGACCGTGGAAGTGACCCTGGATACGGTTACCGGCGGCATTGTTGGCTTCATCACCGTCGGTGCTCCCAATGTGGCGACCATCGACATTATCGATGACGACAATGCGGACATCACCATGGATGCGGCTGTCACCGACGGCAATGAGACCGGTCCGGTCAACGGTGTGTTTACGGTCAACCAGAGCCTGCCAGCCGATGAGAACACCGACATCAGCTACACAGTGGCCGGCACGGCCACCAGCGGTGATGACTTTACACCTTTGACCGGTACGGTGACGATACTGGCCGGTGACACCAGTGCCACTATAGTGGTGCCGGTGATCGACGATATCCGGGTGGAAGATACCGAGACGGTGACCGTAACCCTGGATTCGATTACCGCCAGTTCGGGAGGCATATTTAACATCCCGGCAGCCACGAACACGGCCAGCCTTGACATTATCGACAACGACGCCACCACGGTGTCGATTGCCGCCCCGGATCCGGCGGCCAGCGAGACCGGCCCGGATCCAGGAACCTTTACCGTGAGTCTGGACGGCGGCAAGATTGCCGGCACCGATATCACAGTGACCTTTGCGGTCACCGGCGGCCCCGGCTATGCGGATGCTTCCGACGGTACATTGACCGGCACCTCCGGTCCCGACACGGTGGTGATACCGGCCGGCAGCGGTTCGGCGACCATTACGGCCACCCCCATTGACGACAATGTCGTAGAGGGGACCGAAGCCTTGGAACTGGTACTGCAAAACACCACCGACGCCAATGTCACAGTGGGTGCGGATACCGCAGCCGTTAACATCACCGACAACGATCAGTTCGGCATTGCGGTGTTCGATGCGTCAGCTCCGGAAGGCACGGATGTGACCTTTACGGTGACCCTTGATACGGACACGCAAGTAGCCCTGGATGTGACCTACGATGCTTCCGACGGCTCTGCCACGGTGGCAGATGCGGATTACACCGATTCTCCGAGTTTTGTGACCTTCCCGGCCGGCTCTCTGGCCGGTGCCACCCAGGTG
>Ga0209536_100000052_pt1 | contig 154188 bp, 109 predicted proteins | sample DeeMarSeWOR28_12_FD_187461 | JGI IMG/M metagenome (GOLD analysis project Ga0209536, IMG submission 187461) | Marine sediment microbial communities from White Oak River estuary, North Carolina - WOR-2-8_12 (SPAdes) (version 2) | ecosystem: Environmental > Aquatic > Marine > Intertidal zone >...
CCCGACGGCCGTATCGACGGTGCGGTGCAGACCCGTTATGGTGCCGGCGTCCCGCAGGTGGAGCTGCTGGTCCAGCCGGTCTCGAATAACATGGCATCGGTATTGATCTTCGATGAAGAAACGGATTATACACTGGTAAAAAACTTTACGCCGTTTCCCGATACCGCCCTGACGGCATCCTTCTGGATGAAGTCGGCGGATACCGGACACGAGGGTTCGGTGTTGTCGTTCTGCGTGGAGGATAATGACAATGAATTCCTGTTTTACAACCCGCAAAATATCCAGATCTTTCTCGGTAACGATGTTTCAGCTGAGACAGGTGTTTCGGCCAATGATGACCAGTGGCATCATATTGCGCTAACCTGGCGCTCTATGGATGGTGCCGTTAAATTATTTAAAGACGGAATCCTCGTATGGCATGGAAATATGGCGGCAGGAGATACACTCTCATCCGCGGGTTACCTGGTATTCGGGCAGGATCAGGATGCACCGGGGGGCGGTTTTCAGCCACATCAGGCATATCAGGGCATGCTGGATGACGTACGTCTGTGGCGATCGGTTCGTACGCCGGCTGAGCTGCAAAGCGATATGACCAGCGCCTTAACCGGAACCGAAAAAAACCTGGTTGCTTACTGGACCTTTGATGACGCGGAACGGGGTCCGGCGGATATCGTTCCGGATCTGGCTTCAGGCGGTGGTCACCATATGGCCAGGTACGGGGCGGAAATGGTTTCCGATGACAGTGCACCGGTCGCCTATCGCACCTACAGTGATCCCTACGGTGACTATTCGATTAAAAACCTGTATTACGAAGAGTCACGTGAATTTGCTGTAAGTCCTTCTAAGCCGCGGCATGGCTTTGACCCCGGGGAGCGCCGCCGAACCCTGGACGGCAATAATCCGACCATGACGGCGGTCAATTTTACCGATACGACTTCTTTTACCATTGCCGGCCGGGTGGTGCAGCGGTTTGGCGATGCTGTCTGTTATGTAGCCGACGCCGAGATCTGGTTGGATAACCGTTTTATGGGAGTCAAAACCGATGCCAACGGTGAATTTGTTATTTCGGTGGAAGAAGCCGGACAGTATAAACTAAAGCCGAAATTTCATGACCACGGTTTCGAACCGCCAGAAATGGTGCTGGATGTACGCGATGATATGTTTGATCTGGAATTTGAGGATACGGAAACCGACACACTCTCCGGATATGTGCGGGCCAGCTGCCAGACCTATATCGGTCAGGCCGGCCTTCGGATTTACAATCCTAAAAATCCATTTGGCGCAATTGATACAACAATTACAACTAATCTGGGTTCTGGATATTACCAGATCCTACTGCCCTCAAGAGAGTACTATACCGAAATTGTCACTTTCAAGGCAAGCGATCCGCTGCTGATTCCCCGGCCGGATGATGTGATCGAATATTTCGATGTCACCCCTGTTGATCTTACCGACAGCAGCGTTGTGCAGCATTTTGTCTTCCGCAAACCGCCGGTAATTGAGGTGACCGGCTGGCCGGAAATTGGCTGCGCGCCGTATGATATACCAATTCTGGAGATGGATGTCGTCTATCCATTGATCATAGAAGTGTATGAGGAATTTGCCGGCGAGCGGTGCCTGGTGGATACCGGAACCGTTACCATTTACGATGATGTTGGTACCGGGAATCAGGATCCGGTTACACTTGAATTAGAAGGGGGGATCGCTCTATACGATCTCACCGCCGGTGAGCCAAATATCCTGAGCGGCGGGGCGCATCCGTATCAAAAAATGCTGCAAGTTGAAGCAGATGTGGCCGGTGAAAAGACGACCGATGAGACATGGGTCCTTGTGACCGGCCACCGTCCACGCGAGCAGACCTTCGCCACAGTGTCACCTGACCTGCCGTTTATGATCCTGCGTGATCCGCCGGGAGATGCCAGCTACTGCTATGTCAACAAAGAAGCGGAACTCAAACAGACGTTGGCATTTGATATGAAGACAAGTTTTGGTCTGAATACGTGGACGCAGATCAAGCTGGGATGCAAGATGAATCTGGGCTGGATCGCCGAAACGGTTGTGGATGTCTGGGGATCCTTTCGCAATGCCATGGAAATGAAGATCGAAACGATAAATCAATACGAATATGCGATTGCGATCAAGAGTTCGCAAAAATTCATGACCTCAGACCGATCAATAATAACCGGTGAAGGTGGCGATGTATTCATGGGCGCGGCGTTGAATCTTATTTATGCCCTGACGGATGTAATTCAATATGATGCCGACAGCTGCAAAGTTGATAAATTTGTCACAGTGGTTGTTGGTTCAGAAGGATTTGCCACAAATTTTATATATACGGAAAACCACATACGCAATGTGTTGATCCCACAGTTGGCTCAGTTGCGTGACATCTATATCGCTACCGGTTCAGATTCGGCAAAAATTTATGAAAACCAGATCGGTGTATGGCAGCAGACCCTCGCTTTGAATCAGGACCTAAAGAAAACGGCGGTAAAAATTGAAAACAGATCTTTCAGTGCCGGAGCAAAATATGAATATGTAAATGAGATCTCACTGGCAAACAGCGCCCGCATTGAGTTCAATATGGAAATAAATAAAACGATCGCGATTGAAGCCGGTGCTGAGATTGCCGGCTCCGGTATTTCAGGCGGTGTTGAGATACGTATGGGTATGGGAATGGGTTTTGCGCAGGCAATCGATATCACCCAGACCAATACGACCGGCTATGTCTTTGATGACGATGATGTCGGGGATTTTTTCAGTGTTGACGTTAAAAAGGATCCGGTTTACGGAACACCGGTATTTGATCTGGTGGCCGGGCGCAGCAGCTGTCCGTGGGAAACAGGCAGCCAGCCGCGCGACGGGGTTTCAATGGCCATCGATTCTTACGTCAGAAATTATGTACCGGCCAATGATGCTGCAGCTTTTATCCTTAATCTCGGAAACACCAGTCAGAGTGATGAAACGCGTGAATACCACCTGAGACTTGTCCACGGCAGCAATCCCGATGGCGCTATTGTAAAGGTTTCCGGTGTGGCTATGGGCAATGCCCTGTCCTATTATATCCCTGCCGGTGAACAGTTTACCGCTTCGATGACGGTTGAACGTGGACCTCTGGCCAACGACTATGAAAATCTGCAGCTGATGATGTACCCGCCCTGTGAATATGAAATATGGCAATCAGGGGGTAACCTGCTGATTGCCGATACGGTGACTTTTTCGGTGCATTTTGAAAGTCCCGAAAGCCAGATCAGTCTGCTTATGCCGGAAAATAACTGGGTGATCAATCAGACCAATAATGATTCATTACAGATCCTGATCGGGAATTACAATCTGAATAATCCCTATTTACAAAACATCAAATTTCAGTACCGCCGGGTCGGAGAAGGGTGGACAACATATTATTATCTCGCCCGCAAAGACATCCAACCCGAATATATTACATTTTTCTGGGATGTTTCGACCCTGCCGGATGGCAATTACGAATTGCGTGCGGTGAATGATTGTGGGATGCATGGCGTGAATTATTCTGCCGTTGCCAGCGGCATTATCGATCGCCGGGCCCTGATCGTTATGAACACACCGGAACCTTCTGACGGGATCCTGAACCTTGGCGAACCGATTTCCGTAACCTTCTCAAATGATATTGATTGCGGCAGGATTAATCCCGGTCAAAGCATCAGCCTGCAAAACGAAGATGGATCACTGATCGCAATTCAACTGGCCTGCTACCAGAATCAGCTGGTCATTATTCCGGAAGAGGACATCAGTGTCTATGAAAATAAATTGTTAACTGCCACCGTCCGAGATATCCGGGGGGTCAGCGGAAATATTCTGCGATCTCCGGTCATTTGGACCTTCCGGGTAAGTACCAATCCGGTATTCTGGGTGGTTTCGAATATTTCAAAAACCGTTTATCAGGGTCATGCAGATCAATTCGAACGCACGCTCAAAAATGCCGGTAACCAGGATGAGTCCTTTACGATAACCAAATATCCGGCATGGCTTGAACCTGAACCAATGATGGGGACTATACCGACCGGCGGCGAGCAAAGTGTTCTGTTCAACATCAGTACCCAGCTCAATGTCGGCAGTTATCACGATACCGTCTTTGTACAAACCGACAAGGGAGAAGTTTTTCTGCTCGTCGATCTATCTGTTCTGAAAAAACCGCCGGTCTGGCAGGTCAATTCCGCCGCATATGCTTATAACATGAACGTTACCGCCCGCGTGATTTTACCCGACGGCGTATCTAAAGATGTTTTTGACATGATCAGTGCTTTTGTGCATAATGAATGCCGTGGCTGTGCGCGAATATCCTACAATTCATCACTGGATAGACACCTTGCCTATCTGACTGTCTACAGTAATCAGGCGCAGGGAGAATCGATCCTGTTCCGTGTGTGGGATGCCTCAACCGGCAAAGAATATGACCTTGCCGAAGGTAATTTCACTTTTCAAAGCGATGCAACGCTGGGTAGTGCCGCTAATCCGGTGATCATTGAGCCAAAATCTTATGCGCAGGCCATCGACGTTGCCGATGGATGGACCTGGTTTTCAATCAATGTGAATCCAACCCGGCCTGCGGTTGAAAATATACTGCAGGAGTTAACCCCTTCCGACGGTGACCTGATAAAAGGCCAATATGGATTCAGCCAGTACCACCAGGATGTTGGCTGGATAGGTACACTGCAAAGTCTGGAGCCGGGTAAAAGCTACCGGTTGTTTATCAGAGATCAGCAACATATACGCTGCGTTGGCAATCCGGTAAATCTGAGCAAAACGAAATTGACCTTGAACCAGGGATGGACATGGTTTGGATTTCCGTCACAGGATATATTGGAAATCAATTATGCCTTGCGGGAATTCCCGGCCTATCCGGGAGATCGTGTTAAGAGCCAGACCGAATATGCAGAATATATTGGAGCGAGTGGGACCTGGGAAGGTAGTCTGGAAAACCTTGTCCCCGGGATGGGATATATGATCAAGGCCCAGGACGGCGGTACTATTTTCTTTCCAACCCTTGAAAAAGAGACGAAGCCCATACGTCAGGAACAATTTTTTTATGAAAATTTTCCTGATTGGAAGACCGATGTTGCGCAGTATGAGTACAATATGAGTCTTACCGGCAGGGTGATCTTTAATGAATCGGCGATGACCGATACCGCTGTAATTCTGGGAGCGTTCGAAAAGGATGTCTGTAAAGGGCTTGCACAGGTTAAATATATACCGGACCTTGATGCGTACTTTGTATTTCTGATGATTTATGCCGCAGATGCTGCCGGAGACACGATTCAGTTCAGGGTGTACGATCCGGCGGTAGGAAAAATAAGGGAAGTGACCGGATCGGTTGTTTTTGAGAACGATGCGATAATCGGGAATATGTCCGATCCCCTGATTCTGGAAGCAGAGGGCATTGGGGATGAATTGGTGCCATATACATATTACCTGAATCAAAATTATCCTAATCCCTTTAATCCTGAAACAGTCATTGAATACGGTTTACCGGAGGCAGGTCAGGTACGCATCGATCTCTTCAATACTCTGGGCCAGAAAGTTGCCATCCTGGTAGATGAACGCAAAGATGCCGGGCGTTACGAAGTTCGCTTCAACGCCAAGGATCATTTACTGGCCAACGGTATTTATTTCTATCAGCTGCGTGCAGGTGGTTTCAGCACAACACGCAAAATGCTGGTCCTAAAATAGTACCATATGTTACACACAGTGAAGTGAAACATGAATGGGGCAACTCCTGCGTTGCCCCATCTGCCTGAAAAACTTTGGTTTTACGATTGGTTGATTCAACGCTTAAGTCATCATATATCTTCTCAAACCACGGCGGTCATTGAGCACCACCGCTCTGTATTATTTATTCAGGGAAGTAAATCAGTCGTAAATAGGTTAAATCCCAAGATAGTGTTATATTTAAATAATCAAACTGGATGATGGTCTGATGAAAATACCTGATAATTTTATACTCGTAATCTTTGGCGGATCGGGTGATCTTACGACACGCAAACTGATTCCGGCACTCTACAAGCTTTATAAAGGTAAATTTCTCCCGGAAAAATTCGCCGTACTGGGTCTCGGGCGAACCGATTATTCATCTGCATCCTTCCGCGAAAAAATATCGCAAAATCTGAAGTCCCAAAATAATACGCGCGATGAGTTGCAAGAATTTATGACACACATCCATTACCAAAATCTGCATATGCGCCGCGCAGATGACTATGCCAAACTGAAATTGAGCCTGAATGAACTGGACCGGGAATTACAGATCAGGGGGAATTATCTGTTTTATCTGGCAACGCCCCCTGAATTTTTTATGGATGTGGCCAAAAATTTGGGGAATCTTGGATTGCAGCAAAGCACTTCAGCGAACAGCTGGAAAAGACTGATCATTGAAAAACCGTTCGGTCATGACCTGCAATCGGCCCGTGACCTGAATACCGGCCTGAAAGCGATCTGGCAGGAAAATCAGATTTTCAGGATCGATCATTATCTGGGAAAGGAAACAGTGCAGAATATTCTGGCGTTCCGGTTCGCCAACGGGATATTTGAACCACTATGGAATCGTAATTATATCCAGCATATTGAAATAACTGCATCGGAAATCGTCGGGGTCGGAGAACGGGGTGGATATTACGATAAGGCTGGTGCGCTGCGGGATATGGTTCAGAATCACCTGCTGCAGATTTTGGCAACCGTTGCAATGGAACCACCTTCTGTGTTCGAAATGAATCAGGTGCGGGACGAGAAGCGCAAGGTGTTTCAGTCAATACGTCCGATCGAAACAGATCATATACCGATCCAGGTGGTTCGCGGGCAGTATATTGCCTCGACAGTGCGGGGAGAAAAAATAATCGGGTACCGCGAGGAAAAAAATGTCGATCCTGCATCGCAGACGGAAACTTACGCCGCTATCAGGCTCTTTATTGACAACTGGCGGTGGGGTGGGGTGCCTTTTTTTATCCGGACCGGCAAACGTCTCCCCACCCGGGTCACGGAAGTGGTTGTCCATTTCAAACGCACACCCCATGCTTTGTTCAGATCGGGAGAGGGAGAAAACCAGCTGATTTTGCGTATTCAGCCTGATGAGGGGATTCTGCTGAAATTCGGTCTGAAGGTTCCCGGTAGTGGTTTTGATATCAGGAATGTGGCGATGGATTTTCGCTATGCTGATCTTGCTGATAATGAACTACCGGAAGCATATGAACGCCTGATACTCGATGCTCTTCTCGGAGATGCAACTTTATTTTCGCGCTCAGATGAGGTCGAAGCCGCCTGGGAATTTATCGATCCGATAATTAACGGATGGGAGAATGATCCGGATATAAAAATATTTGGCTATCCGGCCGGATCATGGGGGCCCAGGGAGGCAACCGAATTGCTCGGTGCCGGAACGGATTGGCGTTATCCCTGTAAAAATCTGACCAATGAAGATACCTACTGCGAACTCTGATCATGGTGCTTAAAAGAAAATTCATCAATTGTCTTGCTACAAGCAATGAACTGGTAACGGAAATGTATGCCCACTTTCAAAGTTTGATCGAAGCAGTCCGGTCCGAAGATCGTACCTTTCATCTGGCGCTGGCGGGTGGCAGCACGCCGCGGTCCTTCTATCGTTGCCTTGCAAACCGGCCCGGAGGAGAAATACCATGGCAGGATATTCATTTGTGGTGGGGGGATGAGCGCTGTGTACCACCGGATCACATTGAAAGCAATTACCGGATGGTAAAGGAAACACTGCTGAATCATGTGGATATACCGGAGGCAAATATTCATCGGATTCACGGAGAATCAGACCCCGAATCAGAATCTTTACGGTACGGAAAAGAAATGGGTGAATATATGCGAATTTCAGATGAAAATTCTCACACGTTAGATCTGATTCTGCTCGGGATCGGAGAAGATGGGCACACCGCTTCCATATTTCCTGATTCTAATATTAATGCGGACAGCGATAGCTGCTGTGCCGTCACCGTGCACCCGGTGAGCGGCCAGACCAGAATAACACTTACCTTACCCGTGATCAATCGATCGAGGTCCATCATAGTTATGGCAACAGGAGCGGCCAAAGCCAGGGTGGTCGCACGGATTTTGAATAAAGATCCTGATGGTCGATCAATGCCGGCTTTTCATGTACGACAGGTCAAAGGACAACTTTACTGGTACATCGATAATGATGCCGCGGCGCACCTGGAAACCGGATAAATATTCGATGAGTGATCGTAATCCGGATCAATAAATTGTGTTTAGCTGACATCAATATCGTACGAGTTTCCCGCGCGATATACAGATTCGGTATCATGCGGGATTTCCAGATCAATCCTGTTTACTTCGGCTGAACTTTTGTACGCAAAACGATTTAATGTCGTAAGTTCAGCGCATTTTCATAAAAATTTTATATTAACCGACTTCTGAAGAAATAAGACTATTTACTGTCATTGAGGAATTCCGCTTCAGTCGGGGGATGAAGCAATCTTATATAAAATTTGAAGCTTCGCTCCCCTCGTGGCGAAGCCACTCCCTCAAAGGAATAACAATACATACAGTTTTATAGAGGTCTCAAAAAACTTATTATGGAGGTGGTAATGACTTTCAGGATTAACCGGCGGCAGTTTATCACAACACCATATCTGCTGACTGCCTTTCCGGCGCTATGGCTCGGGGCTCAGGATGAGAAAGATGAAAGAAGAATACGTAAAATCAAGTTCAGTCTGAATGCCTACTCCTTTAACCGACCGCTCAGAGATGGTGCTATGACCATCGACGATCTGCTCGAATTTTGCTTTCAGTACAATCTCGACGCGCTTGACCTGACCGCGTATTACTTCCCGGGATATCCCGCTATCCCACCCGACAGGCTTATCTTTGATATTAAACGAAAGGCCTTCCTGAACGGACTCGAGATCAGCGGAACCGGCATCCGCAATGACTTTACCGAACCGGATCCGGATAAACGTAATGCAGATATCATTCTGATTCGAAACTGGATCGCCTGTGCTGCCAAACTCGGGGCACCGGTGATTCGTGTATTCGCCGGAAAACAGTCACCGGAGGAATTTACCAGGGAACAGATCATTACCTGGTTGGTCAAGGAACTGCGGATTTGCTCCGACTATGGCAGCCGGTTTGGGATCGTCGTTGCGATCCAGAATCATAACGATTTCATCCGCAATGCAGAAGATGTCCTGGAAATATTGAAAATGGTTAATTCCGATTGGTTCGGACTCGTTCTGGATATCGGCAGCTTCAGATCAGGCGATCCATATGAGCAGATTGCCCGGCTGGCGCACCATGCGGTTAGCTGGCAGATCAAGGAAAATGTGTACATAAACGGTGTGGAGCAAAAGGTAGATTTGAAAATCATTTCTGAAATATTGAAAGAATCTGGTTATCGGGGATACATTCCCATAGAAACGCTGGGTGAAGGGGATCCCCGCCAAAAAGTCATCCGTTTCCTTGACGAGGTACGCTCGACACTGGGATAAATAATATTGTAATAATGTTCGCAATGCATTCTTATCAGTCGCGAGAAATGATTTAATCAAAATATGACAATTGAATGACAATTGGCATAAATATTTCAGGTAAACTTGAGCGTCATGATCATGGGTAAAAGAGAAACCGCTGTTCAGCCGACAAAATTCCTCTCTTTTTTCCAGGCATGACAAACAGTGCTCGCTGGGACTGGTGGTATGAGCTATTGGTTGATGCAGGAGATGATTGAAATCGGTCGAACCGGCAAATCATGTATAAGAATCAGCGATATTTTGAATGCCGACCACATAAGGTGAATAATGACGGACTCAGGATATAGTAACGCAAAAACATATTTTATGGATCGATAGCTTTATTTTCAGTTTGATCAAACTTTTTCTCTAGTAGTCTGTATTTATTTGTAGGTAACCCGATGTAAATTAATGCGATGTTTTATGCAGGATTAGGAATAATTAACGGGTAGGATGCATTATACATAATTTAAGTTATATTGGATTTAAAGAAAGCGAATCCAGTAAACTGGCAATATGAGCGGATATGTAAAAATCAGACCGGGAAGAAGCAGAAGAGAGCGAGAAATTATATACTGTTGTTTTTACTCAGAATCATCCATGCACCGGTGTGCTACATAATCCTGAATAAAAGGATTAATCATAATGGCTAACGAAAAAGACCGCCGATATATAGAGCGAAAAAATTTTCCTGGTACATTGGTATGGTACCGGCGAACCGGAAAGATGAATTTTATCATCCCCTTTCAGGGCCCGGCCCGGCTGATAGATATCAGTAAAAGCGCTTTGCGTATTGGTGAGGAATTGCCGCTTGGATCGAAAACCGATCTGGAGTTGAAAATCCAGAAGACCGGTCATTCAGCGGTCTACCTGAAAGGACGCCTGAGGGAAATAGATCATATAGCGCACCACAGTATTATTCAGTTCCTGCCTTTTGGTTATGGCAGCGCCTATAACTCGTTTCATGCAAAAGAAAATTTAGATCTGCTGCTTGCCGGTGAATTTGAGCAACCATCGCCTCCCGCGGTAATACCTGGCAACGGCCCCCTCAACCTGTTCGGCAGTTTGGTGCGAATATTAACATCCGCTGTTTAAAAGATACCCATCCGTAACATTAATTTTGGCCGATTGGTTGAATCAGAGCAGGATAGAACCTGAAACATTTTGCACAAAAATGTTTGTTGTAAGATGTAATTAGGCTCTTTGGTAGCCTTTCTCGGGGGAAAGTGATGCCGCCTATCGTCTGTAGGCCAGCAGATCAAGAAAAATACCGGCCAGACCTCTCTAAAACGGGATTTTTGTTGTGACCATCCTGTTGGAGATACTGCACAGTGTGTTATTTTTTGAATGTCTTGAGTACTTTTCCGGTTTTCCGGTTAACTATCTTAACCACCATGCCTGATACCAGCTCAACGATGCACTCCTGATGATCGCTCTTTTTCATGACGATTTCACTAAGCTGATTCTTCTCTTTTTTTATAAACACATCTACGTTTTCGGTCTTGTCCGTTGTGCCCCAATCGGTCTCAACGATTACATTTACACCTTCGAAATCCGGCACAGGTGCCGTGACCGAGTCTGCAACTGTCGTATCCTGAATTGCGAACGAACCGGTATGTGGCATTGAGAGTCCAATTGATACAAAACACAGCAGGAAGAAAATGGTACTTTTTAACATATTTTGACCTCCCTTTATGCCAAAGAAAAATATATCTGAGATGATGCAGCAATCGCAAAGTTTAGACCGGCGCAAAGTCTGCTAAACAATGTTCCAGACGCTTTTTAAATTTGAATGAATTGTAGTATGGATCCAGACCGTAAGGTAAAATCTGTATAATCGTCCTGTTGATTTCGCCGGCTGAGTTGCTCAAATGCCCCGCAATCTGACCTTTTAGATAAATAACCGGATGATCTGGTATTAAGATCTTCAAATACAGGTGTGTTTTGAGTTTAAATTTAAGTGGTGTATCGATACTCAGTGAACTTTTACTCATATCGGCAATCGGCACGGGTCCCTGAAATGTGTTTAATAACTTGTTTTTATCACTCTGACGATAATACATCTTTGCCATAGGGATATGGATACGCGCCATGTACCGCCGATCTTTGAGATCATTCATTATGGTATCCTAGAAAATCCTTGTTTTTTTTCCAGCGTCTGATTAGAATGGTGATGTCTAATGATATATCGACTGTTGTTATTATCAATGGTTGAGGTAATTCAGCATTATCAGGATTAACGTCTGATACCTTTCGACTCCAATGCTGATATAAATCTACATAATGTACAATGAATTGCAAGTGAAAAATATTAATAATTATCACATTTTTGGGACCAGCTGCAGAATTGTGGCCGGTCAGATAATACTGGGATTTCTTCTTTTGGCCGGTTGTGACATGGATAATAAGGTGGGGTTGCTAACCGGCATCCAGTGGATACAATACTTCAGCCCTGATTTTAAGCGTGTATCCGATATTGGTGTCGATCCGCAAATTGATCTGAATACGGGTCAGCAATTGAATGATTATTCCCGCATTTGGATTGGATTGATCCATTGGCCCACTGAACAAACGGTCAATCTGAGTGCTGAAGCAGATAATGGTCTTCGGCTTTTTGTTGACGGGCAGCTGATTATCGACGGATGGACAATTCAGGGCGCCCGGGAAGCGACGTGGCAGGCGCCAAAGGAAACAATGATCCCGATTCGGGTGGAATATTTCCAGGATGGTGGCAATGCATACATGCGGTTATATTGGGCGTGGGCAGGTCACCCGCGTGAATTAATTCCCGCCAGTGCTTTTTTCCACTCTACCGAGCAAAAGGAAACGGTCACAGAAATGGCCGGAGAAATCGAAGCGGAACTTATTCCAGAAATGCGGGCTGATCACTCTTATATCTATCAGGCTGAGAATCGTTCCCCCTCTATCTCGCTGCAATTAAAACAACCCTTCCCGATTCATCCCGGACCGCATATCCTTATCGGAGACGATATTTTAGCGAGTATAAAAAATGTCAAACGTTTGGTCTGCCAGCCTGTGCGCGACCATATGATCCCGAATCCGTTGATAAAAAGTGACCTCGATCGATGTTTTCAGCCGTTTTTTACGGTCTTAAACTCCCCAGAGGATAACCGCTATCATATATGGTACGGTGCATGGCGTGAGGATACCAGTCACAACCGTTCCCATCTGGCTTATATGACCTCGGAGGACGGCATCCTTTTCAAACGCCCGATGATCATCTGCAGCACACCCGAAATTCAGTTTGGTTCCGAAGTAATCGATCGTGGGCCTGATGGGCCCGATCCCGCTGAGCGCTACATTTATATCTACTGGCTTAAAGGGGGGAGCCGTCTGCTGTTCTCCAACGATGGGATTAACTGGCGGTCATTTAGCGATACCACAATAATTACGCATAATCATGATATAACCGGTCTCTGGTGGGATCCACTGCGCGGACACTATATCGCGACAATTTCCACCTCGATGTACAGCCAGCGGTGGATCGGACGCCGGCGGACAACAATGCAATCCTATAGTGTTGATCTGATCAATTGGACCGAGCCGGCGTATGTTTTGTATGCAAATCCTGAACAGGGGGATGAGGGGAATACCCAATTCTATGGGATGAGCGGATATCTGGTTCGTGGTCCGCTGGTTATTGCAATGGTCAAAGTGCTGCGCGATGACCTGATTGCGGAAGGTGTGGCGCCCGGTGCATTCGGAAGGTCGCATACGTGCCTTGCCTGGAGTTATGATGGGATCAGATGGATGCGTGATCTCGAACCGTATTTTGAACCTGATCCGGATCCTTCATCGTGGGATCATGCGCACACCTGGATCGACGAGCAGTTACTTACGGGTGATTCAACAAGATTATATTACGGTGGCTATAAACAGGGGCATAAAATGAACCGGTTCCGTGAACGACAGATCGGCCTGGTCAGGATCCCGCGTGACCGGTATGTCGCCTGGGAGAATGTATCGGATCAGGTCGGTGAAATCCAAACGATACCCATGTTGGTGAATATGATCCCGGAGAGGCTGGAGTTAAACGCGGATGCCGGATCAGGTGTGATCAAGGTCGCGATCTATGATTCGAAAACCGGTAGGATAATAGACGGATTGAGCTTTGATGAATGTGAAGCGGTTACGGTCAATGGACTGGATGTATCTGTTATATGGGGTGATGCCGAGACAACCCGCCGCCGGCTCAGGTCACTTGCGGATCGCACGATACAGATCAAATGTATGCTGGATAATGCCCGGATTTACGCATTTACACTCAGATGAATTTTCATTCGCGGGATGATAAATTCCCTCTGCAGCGGCCGCAAAAAACTGATTGAGTCCTATTGATATGCAACATAGTGGGAAAATCAATTGCTATGTCCGGTCGCAAACCGATGAATATATCCGGGAAAAGAGCTTCAAACATAGGATTCTAATCGGATAATTTCCGATTGAATTATTTATAAACGCTGGTAAACCGAAATATTTTATCTGCGTCATCGCTTTGGTGCTTTGAAATTTTCTAAAATGGCCGGCCAATTTGATCCAGATTATTCTACGTAATTAAAAACCGCCTCATAGTGCTCCGGACTTATCGGGACAAGGAAGAGATTCAATTCGCCGAGTTTTTCATGACTGATGGTGTAAATACCCTGAGGGGCGACATTGACCTGGCTGAGTTTAAAAATGATTGAAAAGGTCTGGGGGGATGATTCAATCACTTCTGTCAATATGGCTTCAACCGTTTCTGCCGGGCTGAATTTGATGCTGAATTTCTGATTGACGTAGTGTGCAAAGTCAGCAGCCTGTAAATTTTTGTTCATTGATATTCCGATTCGATTATAAAAATCATAAGCATGATCATTTTGTTTTGTGTGACCATTCCATCAGATAGTATACTACACTGTCTGATATACGGGTAAAGCCAAGGCGTTCATAAAGATGCAGGGCCGGATTGAATTTTTCCACATGGATACGTAAAGGTTTACCTGCATCTTCGGCTTCGTTCTGAAGATCCTTTAGCAATGCGGTGCCTATCCCCTTGCCCCGATATTCCGGAAGAAGAGCGATATCAATCAGCCGTATTTCGTCGATTCGACGATCTACATAAATGCGGCCGATGGGTTTATCATGGTCCAGGATAAGCAGAAAAGAGGCATGTGGAAAATAATCGTGGTAATACTTGTGTTGTGCATTAAACTGCTGTTGCAGGAATGTATCTTTTTGTTCAGCACTCCAATCGGTAAGCGACAGCTCATTTTCCCGTGTGGTACTGTAAAGTTTAAATAAGAAAATCTTGTCAGCTTCAGTGATCGGCCTGAATTTTACACTTGCCGTTCTGAAATTCGTCTTATTCGCGTTCTTTATACTAAAATCCTATGCATTTTTATTGCACCAAATTAACATTTGCATGGTTCAGTCTGATAATGGTATACTCAAATTCCTTATTCGCAGGTGGATTATGATTTAACATCCCTCCCTGAGTTTAGGCTGCATCAGATAGTATATCGGATCGGATTAATTTCGCGATGGAAAAAGCCCCTGCAGCGCAATGACAAAATTCAGCACAGTGAATGGCTGCATGTTTTCGTGGCTTTGTCCACCACCAACCCGGGAGATACTTCCTGCGGCCATCGACGCGTTTGGTGGTGCGCTCCCAAATCGTGTGCCAGCTGCATTCGCCGCCCAGATATTATTCGCCGGATTTCTTTCATTGGCATCCGCATTGGTTGCTCGCAACCGATGGTTATGGCCGGGGATTTCCGCCGCGGTCAGTGTGTGATTTTCCTCACCGCCATGTCTTCCCAGCGGATTGCTGCTATCAAAATGGATCGGCGCACGTCCACGAAGGTCGGGCAGAGCAAAATTGGTTCTGCCGTCACCACCATAATTGGTTCCCAGAAGGGAATATAATGCCTGGTTCTGGTTGATCGGGAGGATCTGGCCATCACACTGGGCCCATCCCCTGGGTGCAAAATTAAATCCGACTATCCTGATTTCCGCTAAAAACGGCTCGCTCATTATTTTCTCCCAAACTTATTCTATTTGTCCTTATGCAACCTTTGTATAGATAATCCTTCAGTTGCGTGGCGGATATAAACCGATCAACGCAATGATGAAATTCAGCGGCAAAAAAGGTTGCCGGTTATCATGTGCCTGTCCGCCGCCAAAATCACCGACAGCTTCCTGACTCATATTTACATTCAGATTTCTAGTATCCCGATATGCATTATCTTCACTATGCTGGCCCCAGCTCTTTTGGCCGGGAGTTTCACTGGAATTTACGCCGGTGGTACCTCTTGGAATATGGGTATGTGACGGCATCTGACTCTCGCTTAAGGTCACCGTCTCTGCCCCACCCGATTCGCCCAGGCGCCTGGCCGTCAGACCCGGGCCTCTGCCCGGGTGCATGGGGGCCCGCCCCTGCAGGTTCGGGAGACCGGTGGTTGTCCGGCCATCACCGCCGTACGTGGTGCCGATCAGAGAGAATAATGCCGTGTTCTGGGCAATAGGAAGTAATTGCCCGTTGCAAAAAGCCCAGCCGCGCGGGGCGAAATTTCCGGCAAATATTCTGATCTCGGCAAGAAAAGGTTCACTCATCTTACCCTCCTTAGTTTCGCGATGGGAAAATACCGACCAAAGCGATAATAAAATTTACACACAAATACGGCATAATGTTCGAATGGGCCTGTCCTCCACCGGCGCTGGTAAGTGCACCGAAGTCCATATCAAGGTCAGGACCGGCATTGCTGTAATAGGGGGGTGAAACGGACGTCGCCGCCCAGTGGCGGTTTTCCGGATTACCACTGTCACCCGGTTTGTCAAGCGAACGCGCCTGATGCTCGTGCACGGGAAGATGGTTGATCGTCAGGGTAACTTGTTCACTGCCGCCTTTGGCTCCCAGTTGCCGGGGTGTCATTCCCGGCCCTTGCCCGGTATGAATGGGGATACGGCCCCTGAGATCCGGTAAGCCAAATGTGGTCCGCCCGTCACCTCCATATATTGTACCAAGCAGGGAAAACAAGGCAGCATTCTGTGAGATTGCAAGCAACTGACCGTCGCAGAAAGCCCATCCGCGTGGTGCAAAATTGCCGGCAAACATCCTGATCTCACCTATAAAAGGTTCCGCCATAGAGCCTCCGCTATTGTGGATCGAATTGTATTACAATTGTAATATGAACTTAAATAGTATCAGAAATTGTGATTTAAATCAGAAAGGAAAGTAAAATTATATGATACTTTTTATCTGAGATTAAAAATAGAATGGTTGTTGCCAAATAAAAAGCGGGGAGAGATTTCTTGACATGTTCAGAATCGATCAGGATTTTATACATGGTTTTTAGTCCCCTTTTAAAGAATGTTTTTAAATCCAGAGCATAGATTTTGATCATCAGCTGCATGTAAACGAAACAGCATCCGTTTCAGGAGGTCCCATGAAACGCCACTCGGATAAAAGATATTCAATCAATCGCAGGAAATTTCTGAAAACCGCCGGATGGGCGGCACTGACACCCCTCTTACCCGGATTACTCAGCCTGCCTGATAGGTGGGGCAGGTCAGGCAAATTCAGGGCACAATTGCTGATCCCATCTTCAGAACTCTATCCCGATATGAGAAAGAATTTCCTGGCGGGAATGGAAGTCTGCCGCAATATGTATCCGCAGAATGAATTATTCAAGCTGGAATATTCGGTTCACGATACCGGGATGGGGCCGGGTAAGGCCCTGAACATAGCCCGCAATCTGATTCAAAACGAGGATATTGATCTGATCACTGGAATTATCGATCCGTCACTGAATCCGGGATTGGTCAGCCTGTGTGAGGAGAAGCGGGTAATGTTGATCGCCAACAATGCCGGTGCGAATATCCAGGATCGTCACTCTGATAATTCATATCTCATCCAGAATTCCATGCAATACTGGGAAACCAACCTGGCAATGGGTCGCTGGACTGCTCAAAATCTGGGCCGCCGGGCCATCGTAGCTGCCTCATTTTATGAAAGCGGATATGATGCGCTCTATGCCTTCAGCCACGGATTTGAAGCGGGAGGCGGTAAAGTTCTGGAAACAGTGATCAGCAATAAACCGGATGCCCCGGATGTGAGTATGGTTCCCATCAGAACGATCAGACAATACAAACCGGATTTTGTCTTTGCTTCCTATTCAGGTCCGGAGGCGGTAGAGTTCATACGGTTGTATGCAGATTCCGGATTATCGTCAAATATACCGCTGGTCACATCCGGATTCATGGTAGATGAATACAACCTGCAGCGGCTGGATCCGGAATCTCTGGGTATCAGAAGCTGCCACTCCTGGGCGCCTGGGCTGGCGAATGATGCCAATCAAATACTGAACAGGTATTTCCGGAACAGGTATGGATGTCCTCCCGATGTTTTCGCGGTAATGGGTTTTGAGACTGCAATGCTGATTGACACCGTGCTGAAGCGAAAGAGTATCACAGCGGAATTTTCAGCTTCATTGCCTACAGATACAATCAATGGCCCGAGGGGTCTGATCAGGCATAGCAATAGCCTGCTGGAACCCGAAACGCCAATTTATATGCGGCAGGTTAAACGGGTTAATGGCAGATTGCAGAACGTCGTTATCGCGGAGCTGAAAAACACTGTCACTTCATCGGAGCGATACCATCTGGCCGCATCCGGCCCGAAAACCGGCTGGCTGAATACCTACCTGTGTGTGTAAAGTGATCTTTTGGAGGATCATGATATGTTTAAATGTATAAATATGCAGAACTTCAGAAATCAGTTCATGACACCGGTCATTGCACTCCTGCTCTTTTTGTCCGCTGATCTTCCGGCCCAAACCGGGGCACGACCTGCTGAGAACGGCAATATCAAACCTATTGAACCTCCTGGTGGAGAGATCATTATTAAAATCAATGCCGGTACTGAAGACGTAAGAATAAGCGAAATGGGAACAGCGGGAGTAGCCGGATACTTTCAGGCACTGGAACCGGATATGGCATTTAACACCGTCTCGGGAAAAATTCTGGTGGTCTGGCGGGGTGATGATGATTCCGGCAGCAAGGATGAAATATATGGACAGCTGATCGATGCTTTGACCATGCAGCCGGTGTTCAGCACACAATTCCGGATCGCTGAAATGAACGGTAGCGAAGTATATGATGCAACCAGGCCGGCTGTTGTTTATAACAGTCAACTGAATGAATTTATGGTGGTCTGGCAAGGTGTCGAAAACTGGGCACCGTGGAATGATGCGCTTGAGATCTTCGGGCGAAGGATCGCCGCCGATGGTACTCTCCTCGATGCTGCTGGCAATCCGGCCACACCATCCACCGGCTTTTTACGCATCAGCCAAATGGGAACCTCCGATAATGATGTTAACTATGATGCCTTCCTGCCGGCGGTAGCCTACAATCCCGACGATAATGCATTTCTTGTGGTATGGCACGGTGATGACGACGGGGTGGGTCTCGTTAATGGTGAATACGAAATTTTCGGACAACGTTTGATATACAGTGGGGGTGTCCTGGAGAAAGCCGGCGATCAATTCCAGATCAGCGATGTTGCCGGTGCCAATGGAAACAGTCTGAACGATGCGGTTGCCGCCGCGGTTGTGTATAACAGCACGGAACAGGAATGGCTGGTGGTCTGGGAAGCCGTTGAGGGTACGACCGACGGCCCTGCAATATATGGTCAGCGTCTTAAATCCGATGGAGGCGAGACCGGAGACAACGATTTCCTGATCAGTGAAACGACCGGATGGGAAAATGAGGCACGATATCCCGCCCTGGCCTGGAATTCGAACGAAAACGAGTATCTGGTTGTGTGGAGTGGTGAGGACGGAAGTGTTTCGGATGAATATGAGATTTACGGTCAACTACTAAGCAAGAATGGCAACACCGTTGGCAGCAGACTGCGGATCAGCGATATGGGGCCGGACGGCGATACGGGTTTCAGGACTTTTGCACCGGATGTAGCTTATAATGTGACCGAAAATGAATATATGGTCACCTGGGCCGGTAACGATAATATGGCCCCCATGGCGAATGGGGAATTTGAGGCCTTTGCTCAGAAATTGGATGCCGCCGGCAGTGAGATCGGTGATAACGATTTCAGGGTCAGTGATATGGGGCCCGATGGGGATGTCCGCTACACCGTCCAGACACCGGCCGTTTCATATAACGGAACCCGTTTGAACAGCTATCTGTTTGTATGGTCCGGTGATGATGATGTTGAAACAGTGGATGATGAACTGGAAATCTTTGGCCGACTGCTCGCTTCAACCGCAGATCTGGCAGTCAGCAAAACCGATAGTGTCACAGCAGTCGAAATCGGTGCGTCCTTAACCTATACGATAATGGTAAAAAACAACGGACCCGATCCGGTTTATAATACAACTGTTGCCGATACATTTCCGGATGAGCTGACGGATATCGCATGGACAGCTACCGGAGATGGCGGCGCGGCTGATTTCTCTCCCAGTGGAACAGGCCACATTTTTGATCATCATATCTCGCTGCCGGTGGGTGCCTCGATACAATACCGGGTGAATGCAACCGTTTCCGAATCCGCGGCCGGGAATGACTATCTCACGAACAGTGTGATTGTGATTGACTCGGCGGCGCTCGATCCGGATCTCGCAAACAATGTGGCGTCCGACGGTGATACATGGATCAGCAGGATCAGTGATCTGGCCGTAGCGAAAGACGATTCCACGGATAAGATTGGCGCTGGAGGTTACCTGACCTATTATATTAAGGTCACAAATCTTGGTCCGCATGGCAGCCTGAACACTACGGTGTCAGATACAACGCCGACGATCCTGTCGGATGTCTCCTGGAATGCTGTCGGGACCGGGGGTGCCGGTGGTTTCGAACCAACGGGAACCGGAGTTCTGATCGACAGCAATATCGTCCTGCCGGTGGGTGCGATGGTGCAGTATACCCTGAAAGGATTAGTGGATGTCAATGCACCGCAGGATACGCTGATCAGCAACACTGCCTATGCATATGATAAATACAGTGTAGAGCCGGACAGCAGTAATAATTACGCGACGGATAACAATACCAGGGTGATTCAGGACACCGTTCCGCCTGTCCTGATCGCAGCTGATCCACTGGAACTGTGGCCGCCAAATCATGAATATGTGGAAATTCGCATTGAGGATTGTGTGGTATCAGCGGAGGATGATCGTGACGGGCCGATCGGTATCGGGAAAGTGCATATCGATTCGGTGAGCAGTGATGAGCCGGAAAATGAGACAGGCGTGGGTGACGGAGACACCTGGAACGATATATTGTTTTCCGATAATTGCCGGATAGTTCTGTTACGCAGTGAACGTCAGGGTGGTGGCAACGGCCGTGTCTATACCATATTCTTATCCGTTGAAGATTCCGCAGGTAATAAAGCAACCGCTTTTCGTCTGGTTAAGGTTCCCCACAGCAAGAATAAAAAATCTGAAGTGATCGATGACGGGCCGGCTTATGTGGTAGTCAATGATTGTGCGCTTATTGACAGCGTTGATAATTCGCTTCCGCCCGGTGTGCAGCCGTTTGAAATGCCGGCAAATTTTGTGCTCCTCCAGAACGTTCCGAATCCTTTCAATCCGGAGACCGACATTCGATTTGAATTACCGCAAGCCAGCCAAGTTGAGCTGAAGATCTATAATATGCTTGGCCAGGCTGTCCGTACACTGGTAAACAGACCATTTGGAGCCGGATACCACAGCATACGCTGGAACGGCGCAGATGACGCCGGAAATCAGGTCGCCAGCGGGGTTTATATTTACCGAATGCGGGCAGGAGAGTTTACTGCGATTAAGCGGCTTGTTTTGACCAAGTGAGTGAGGCTGAAGGCAAAGGGTAAAAGGCAAAAAGCCGCACCTGCCTGTCCGACTGCCAGGCGGGCAGGGGCAAGTAAAAGTTATGCAATCTCAGGCTGCAGGCGATACACGAAGCCTCCCGATCATGCTACGAAGCGGAGTAAGCAAGGGATTGAGTCGAAGGCAATGAACATGGTTTGGGTTTATCCTTGGGGCATGGCGTGCCATGCTCCATTTTATTATACAAAGATTTGAGCAAATGAAACTTTCATTCCGACTGCGCAGGATTCTCCCGCGAAAAAATCTTGAAGATATTCCATAACAACGAAAGTCTGGATATCAAACCAGCATATACATCCGGCCAATCGTTCATTCATTAAGTTTTCCACCGATTTAATCTGTGCGCCGTTCAAACATAATTTATTTCTCGACATTTGAATTTTAAACAAAGTTTTTTACGCAACCGGGCGTGTACACTTTCGTATAGCCTATCAGGTTAATAGACTCATATAATTGGGGGTTAATTATGTTATACCTGTTTATCCTGATGTTATTTATAAGCACCAGCGTCCTGGCCGGTGCTGATATCGGTTCTTACATAAACACCTTGAAAACGCAGGGGCAGGATCCGGTCCCGTTTACCCTTGCCAAACTCGATACGTTCGATCTGCTGATATTCGATGATGCCCTGCACAACGCCGCTGAACCCTTTGATTTCTACCAGGAACTGTTAGGAGCGCCTGAGTTTGCCCGAAAGGCAAAATATATTTTTATGGAAGCCTTCTCAATCGATCAGCAGCGATATATTGATCGGTATCTGAGCGCTTTTCCGGAAGATACTCTGATCCTTTTGCCCGCTTTCCAGAATGACTACTCGGGTACCGGCTGGAGCGCTCAGACGTATCTGGATCTTTTGCGTGCGGTATACCGGATAAACATAAATCTTCCGGCGGAGAATCGCCTGGAAATCGTTGCTGTGAGTAATCCGTTTTACTGGGATTGTATTCAATCCTATGAGGATCTGGAAATCGCCCGCCGGTCGCTGGACGGCCGGGATCATTTTATGTACAGAATTATTATCGACCGATTAAATGAATTTAATGCCGGGTATAAGGGGATCTTTCTGACGAACACCCGGCATGCCTACAAGGGAATCAGGAATAACAGCGGGCAGTTTTACTGGAACACGGGGACATTTTTTAATCAGTGGCATCCGGGCAAAACATACAGTATCCGATTTCACAATCTGAGTCTGTATATTCATGCGGAGGTCCCCGGCGATTCCATAGCTCACGAAACAACAGAGGGAATGGAACGCATACGGTACAGCTGGGTACGGATGGAGAACGGTCTCTGGGATCTGGCATTCAAGGCAATTGGCATTAAGCCGGTTGCGATTTCCCTGGCCGGAACACCCTTCGGCAAGGCTGCTTATATCGGCAACCATATGCTGGGTGCGGCTCCCGGGCAGACCATGCATGATGCCTACGATGCGTTGATCTTTCTGGCGCCGATCGAAGCATTGCATAAAACGGGCACTTTCGATTTTATCTATACCGGGATATTTAACAATGAACTGGAGCGACGATACCGGATATTGTATACAACAGAGCAGATTGAATCCGAACTTACTGAGGCAAAGGTACATAGTCTGCAGGAATTATTTAGGAAAAAATTCAGACAACAGCCAAGAACGGTCCATCCTCTGAGCAAAATGATCCCTCCACTGGAATAGAAAATTATGCTGTCGGAAAAATCAATCTGGACTCTTAAATGGCCTGGCGTTGGCCAGGCTGAACAGCAATTTGGTTCTTGTTATTGAAGAGTATGAAAACAGGAAAAAAAGAGAAAAAAATTTATTAGACCGGCTTCCAGGATCGGCAGGGATTAAAAACTTTCACGAAACCACACAAAGATTACACGAAGGATCACGAAGATTTGTCAGGAATTTAAATGATTAAATTGGCAAAAATTGCAGTAGACTTTTATTATAAATCATTTATACGAGTATTTATCACGATTTTTATACAATCTTTGTGGTTTTTTATGTTTCTTCGTGTTCCTTCGCGTAAGATCTGGTAAACCCCGTTGCCTTCTGAAAGGATTAAAATGATAACAGAGAAAAGGCAGAAGGCGATATTGACATTAGAATCATTTCTGTCTAAATTTATCGTCGCTTTTTAAACGGCTGGCTTCAATGTGCTGCGTCCATGTGAATTGAAACAGCCTGATAAAACGATCAGAGATGTATTAAGCGAGCGTAGCTCAGTCCCGATTGAATCGGGATCCACGAACCGGCAGCAAAATCTGAGATTTTGGCCGTTTCGGGAGTTGATGAAGCTACATAAACAAAACATAAGATTTAGAAAGCGAGAGTAGCTCAGTTGGTAGAGCGCAACCTTGCCAAGGTTGATGTCGCGGGTTCGAGTCCCGTCTCTCGCTCTTTTTTATTCTATTGCTGGAACCAGATTTTTATCCAGCTGTTTTAACATAGTAATGGGTGATTTAACTATTCACTACTCACTACTCATTACTCACTAATCAGGCGACGTACCCAAGTGGTTAAGGGAGAGGTCTGCAAAACCTTTATTCGGCGGTTCGAATCCGCCCGTCGCCTCCCCTAATCAAGATTAAAGACCAAAGATCAAAGATTGAAGAATACGCCTTTTCTGCTTTTTGATCTTTAATCTTTCATCTTTAATCTTGTTTCAGGCCGAGGTGGTGGAATTGGTAGACACAAGGGACTTAAAATCCCTCGGGCCCATAAGCCCGTACCGGTTCAAGTCCGGTCCTCGGTACACATCAAACCCTATAAAAACAAGGGTTTATGAAGACGCTAAAAAAGAGCCCAATTATGATGATTGGGCTTTTTTTGTTTCGATCGGTAACAATACGGTAACAGATTCTTTTGGATCAGGAAGGATTTTATTCAATACTTCGACCGCCTCGAATTTATTGGCAGGGGCAAGGTGGGCATATATCAAAGTGGTTTGGATGTCCTCATGGCCGAGTAATTCCTGGATAATCTTAAGATTAATCCCGTTTTGCACCAACCAGGAGGCATAAGTGTCACGAAGATGATGGAATGTGAATTGATTTAAACCTATCTTATCAGCATAAAACCTGAACCGCTTCGACAACTGGCTTGGATCGCGTGTCCCTGTACAGACGTATCCTGCTTTAATCCTGGTACACAGCAGATAGTCATAAAGTCTTTGCGGAATGGGTACCCTTCTCTCCTTTTTGCCTTTGCCATCAAGGATCAGAGTGCGATTATTGAAATCGATATGTTCCCATTTCAGCTTTACCGTTTCATTTGCTCGTGCCCCGGTACTTAATGCAACCAGCACAAAACTATATAATGAAGTATCCGCTATCTTTTGAAGATTTACAAGGATTAAGCCGATCAATATCAACACGATTTTTATCTCTTTTTATTTTTTCCATTAATAGATAAAGTCCCTGGTAATCGTTATTCAGGATAAGTTCAATAAAAACCGTTCTGGAAGCATACTGCCCCAACTGTTGAGCCATATAAAATGCCAGGGCATTTTTTAACAGAGTTTTATCAGAATATGGTCCATAAAGTATTCAGTCGTTTTCTTCAGGTAATCCCAAGATGGATACATTTAAATTTTCCCCATTATTATCCCGTGTCTCTATGCCATATGATTTTTTGGGATAATCCTGCGCCGATTGTCCGCCAAATTCGATGCCGATAAATCCGTTATAATTGTTAAACGGATCCCAAACATTATTTACCTGCCCCTCCCCATTATAAATAATACCCATCGCAGCATTGATTTTTGGTTCATCCGGTATTTCCTGACCATCGGTATCAATGATAATAATCGGTAAATTTGATGAAGTAAAATCAACCGGAGCATTAAACCATGCGGGAATTGTCCGGTACCTTTTAACCGTATCCGTAATTCCCACAGAAAAAAAAGGGATCGATGACAGATCCGACGATGTGATATTTTCATTGTGGACCTGCACAGCCAATACATTATCACCGGGCATTAACACGTCGGATATCTGCTGCCTAGTCAGATAAAAATATTCCGGTGAACCGCCCTGATACATAGTCGCTTCGTGATGTCCTGTGGACGCCTGGTTAAAGGCCGGATGATCCCCGGGCATACCGATATTTGACCTGGCAATTTCCACGTCGTTAAGATAAGCCACAAAGGCATCATCATAATCCATATTGAGGACGGCATTTGAAATAACAGCCGTGTCAAGCAGGGTAAATCTTATGCGCATGTAAATGGACATCGTCGATCCTATTTCCGTAAGGTCATCACCATCCCCATAACCGATGCCGCCAGGCCCTTCTGCCCATAATGTATCAACAAAGCCTCGTGTATACCAGTCCGTCTGCGGCTCAGAGGTGCCGATAAAATATCTCCAGGTATCGGCAGCATACACAATCGTTTCCCAATGATGTACCGATTGGGTAAAACCTGAATTGAATAAAACCAGGGAAAACAGAACGGTAATTATGAAAATATTTCTTATGATAAGTTTGTTCAAAATTTTTCTCGAATCTTTTTTGTATGAAAATAATCCGGTTTAAAAATTATCGGGTACGAACATTCGTATGGGATTGTTCCAATCGATCCGCTTTGATTCTTCGGAAAGTAGTCGTGTGTTGACGGTAATTTTTACATCCGGGAATGCTTTCAACAGATGCTCATGCAATTTACGGGTGGCATAATAGAGATTGAAACTATCGATCGATTGCATCTCCGGGAATATCATATCCTCCTGATTCGGGGGGATGATTCGATTGGACGACGGCGTGGCAAAATAGGCTTTAACCTGATCAGGGATGGCAATATTTTCATAGCTTTCCTGCAGGTAATGCTGATAAGCAATTTCACAAATAGACTGCGAACTTACGGAATCGACATAATTCGTTTTATGAAATCCCTTTTCTCTGGCAAATATATACAAAAACTCATTTCGGATCATCAGACCGATATCGGCTTGTAATTGTGACTTTGAAACGATCCCCGGTCGCTTAGAGAAAGGAATGCCTTTAAGTTTATCCAAAAATTCCCTGATTGACCAATCTTCCTGTTTACTGGTCATAAAAAGATCATCCTGTTCCGTCTTCAGGTATTGTTCCATTCGCGCGATATCATCATCATTTATTCGCGCCATGTATTTTGGCTGAAACTTATTTTGAGCTTCACGATCAAAGCCAAGGTGCAATGCTATTTTACTAAATGCCTCTCTTTTTACCTTTATATCGAGCGGATCCAACAGCTCTTTCAAATACTCTCCTGCTAATACCTCCTCTTTTTTTTGTTTAACTTTTTTTGATATCAGATCGCTCATCTGCAATAATCTGTCTTCGGATGGGACAAAGAGTTCTTCACGCTCCGTTACTACTAAAATATGATAACCCCAGCGGCTTTTGATTGGCTCTGAAACCAGTCCCGGTTCCAGAGTAAATGCCGCATTTTCAAGCGACGGTTCCAGTTCACCCCAGTTGATCCACCCAAGGTTAGCAGGTCTTCCACTTTGTCGATCATAACCGGTAAAAATTTGTCTTGCCAGGGTATCAAATGGAACACCATTCGATAAGTTTTGCCGAAGTTCCCATGCTTCCTGTTCGCGCTCGGTAAAAAGATGCTTCAGGTGTATTCGTGCGGACATTTTTTTAAAGGCTGAAATTATTTCCTGTTTGGTGACCTGCAATCTGTCGTGAATAAGATCGGAATAGTATGCCCGGATCGTCGCGGTTTGTTCTTTATAAGCTAACAATTCGTGATAGGGGCTATGCTCAAATAATCCGTCTTTTTCGGCCATTCGGGCGCTGAGAAGCTTATCGACCTGGATATCAGCAAACTCGATCAGACCCTCCAATCCTGTCTTGTACGATGGGAAGGAGGGATCCAATTCATAAGCTGTCCGGAATTCATTTAAAGAAAGGTATCGATCAGCAACAGCAATCACCGTCTGATCTTCCGGCTTATCGGATTGGCAAGAGATCAAAAGGGATAAGATTGCGGTGAAAACCAGGAAAACAGGTAATTGATGTATTCTTTTATTCAAGCTGCAACTCCCAGATGGAGAAACCCCATTGGGTAGCTCTTTGAATAAAGTCAATTCTTAAATAACGGGTGGAAATTTCATTCAAATCAACCTCATCGATCGCGCCATCAGAATCTTTTATATATGCAATTTCAATCCAGGAGGCATTATCAACCGATACAGAAATTTTATATTCTTTTCCGTAGGCAACTTCCCAGTGCATCGTCAATTTATGCAGGGTTGTCAGTTTACCCAGATCCAGCCAGGCCCATTGCGGATCGGATGCATCACTCGACCAGCGGGTTTCCATTTTATTGTCCAGGGCATCATAGATCTGCCCGGACGAGGCTCTTGCCCGGGCGATATATATTTGCTGCTTTTCCAGTCTTGTTTTGATTGTATTATGGTAATCAGAATTATTCACAAAGCATGCGATCAGATTCAGAAAATATTTCTCCGCAACCGGATCATATCGTCGTTCATAAAGTTTATCATTTTCCCCGCTGGTTAAAAGACGGCCGCGGAATTGTAATCGTGATATGATCACCCAGCCATTACCGTACGGGATCTCAAGCACTGCCGGTACTTTTAGAGAAAGATTGCAGGAGGCAACGGCATTGTAAGGGACTGTCGGCTTAACATTGTGTTGGCTTACGATCTCCCCGCCAAATCCACCATTAAAAATCTTTAGCTGATCGGATTCGATATTCTCCCATAATTTATGATGCACATTTTCCGGAAAAACATAGGAATCATAGCCCCCGCGGTCGGGATCCGGGCGGTAGTTGACAAATACAAATAAATCATCCAGAATCTTAATTTCTGTCTCTTCCTGCACTTCGTAACCTGGTTCCTGTATGATTAGAACACCGCCCTGCTTGACAAACTGAGTCAATTCTCCGGTAAACCGGGTAAAAGTATCATCCAGACCACCATGATTGATAACTACAACCTGGGTGTCTTCCAGCTCTCCGGGAAAGTCATGATATAATATTTTCCGTTGTGACAGGTATTTTCTCAATTCACCGGAAGGATCATGGATCATTAACCGGGGTATTTTTTCCTTACCTGGCCTTAACACTGGAGCAAGTATAATTGCTATTTTGCGGCTGTCCGCCAGCTTTTCCGCTTTCGAATTATAAATATGCCCAACCAATTGATACCTTCCCGGTTCATCTGTAAAATGTATTGGGACACTAAATTTTGTATGTGTACCAGCCGGGAGAATGTATGTCTGCTGTAATAATTTTGTGTCCTGGTTATTACCCTCTAAAGAAAGGATCAATTCGATTGTTTCATCTTTTTCAGAATCATTAAATAAATAGACCGGTACATTTCTGATCTCCGATGTTATAAAATGGCGATCCCATAATTCGATGCTTAATCCTACCGGGGCAAATGCATTTTTCAGTGCCTCCAACACCGGCTTTGGACGTAAATCCTTCAGAGGGCCGGAGAACCAGTTTGCGGTAGCGCCTTCCCCAATACTCAGATATACGAATGGCAGGATCGCATCCAGATCAAGGCGTCGCCATAGCTCGGTTAATTCTCTGGCCAGAAAAGCCTGGTGCTCCAATAATTGTTCTTTGGTGTAAACCCTCCCCAACCAGCGCTCGATAACAATATCCGTCAAATGGGTGGGATTATCGTCGCGATCCAGCCACCACCAGAGATATTCGTTTACCATGGTAGGCCCGATACTTTTTTCCAAGTCGTTAATCGAACGGGCAAAACCAAATTTATGGTCATTTAACACGGGGCCAAGGGAATAGATATATGGATGATCTTCGCCAAAATCAACCATTTCCCATGGACGGGATGGATCGGTTAGTTTAAGTTTTGGAATCAATTCATCAGTGATCCAATTGTCTTCCGATTCATTTAAAGGATCCCAGATTACAATACTCGGATGATTAATATTCTCCCGTATCCAGGCGGTGAATTCCTGCTCAATTTGTTCATGGCTGCCACCGGGAGTCCAAAAAAGCCATTCATCCTGCAGCATGATCCCATATTCATCGGCCAAATCATACCAGCGATTGTAAACATGGCCCAAATGGAATCGAAAGAAAAACATATTATGTTCCTTCGGTATATCGATCAGGGCCTTTTTTATCCAGGATGTTTGCCAGGGGAGTGTGCCGCGGGTAGGATCTGAAAGCATGCGGTGAAACGGTATATTGCTGCCAAAGAGGATACGCCGTTTCCCGTTAAGAAAAAAACTGCCATCACGAATTGAGAATTCACGCATGCCAAAACTGATATTATGACGATGTGCAATTTGATTATCCGATAGCAGCTCGGTTTCCAGTTCATAGAGAAAGGGATCCTCGGGGGACCATAGATTATAGTGTTCAAATGGAATTTCCAGATCAACAGTTGATATTTTTTCTTTACCAAAAGTCAGCTGTTTTGTCTGGATTTGGATTATTTCTAGACCGCTTTTTTTATCCTTAATCCGGTAACGGATTGTGAACTGTTTTTGTTCTTTTCCTAATCGTTCAATTTCATAATGAATTTTAACCCTGTTTTTCCGGATATCGGGTAAAACACGTGTCCACTTAATTCGACCTGTTCCATAATAGTGTAACCAAACATCTCCCCAGATTCCGGGAATCCACGACATTTTTTCAAAATCATTGCCCACGGGGCTGTGCTTGGGCAGCGTTTTTTTTTGTCCCACCCGTATCAGTAATTCGTTTTCCGGACCGGGATTTAGATAAGATGTTAAGTCGAATTCCTGGCTGGTGTAGCATGGAATATCGCCACCAACAAGTTTACCATTCAGCCAGACCTGCGTGCCATATTTCACCTGCTCTATTTGTAAATAAACTTTTGCTTTCCGTGCATCTTCCGGGATTTTAATTTCTTTCCGATACCAGAAATAATCAAATTCCGGCCAGTTGATATCGGGTAAAGCGATGTCCACCAATCCGGGTACCTGCACCTGATGCTCCCATTGCCTGGGTTTAGCTTCGCCTGGATTGAATTGCCAGGTGCCGTTAAGACTAACTTTCTGATATTCCAAGGCCAATCCTTCGTATAAAGTTAAAAATAAAATAAACAGTATTCGGATCAAATTCATTTTATTGCTCATAGAACCTGTCGATATCTGATAGACACCGTTCATTTCCATGGATTTAGAATCTTAATTTTATATCAATCGTAGCCGGCATAATGGAATAAACCCTCCCGGATCGGGAGAGTCGATCGTGACCGGTTTATCCGCACCCGCTTAGCGCAGTAACAGCATCTTGCGCGTTTGCTGGAATGAACCTGCCTTTAGCTCATAGAAATATAGACCGCTGGCGAATCGGGTTGCATCCCACTCGGTCCGGTAATTCCCGGCCGGTTGTGTTTCGGAAACCAGAACCGCAACTTTTTGTCCTAACATATTGTAAATATTAAGTTCTACCTGGCTGATCCCTGATAACTGATAGGTGATAACCGTTTGTGGATTAAACGGATTGGGGTAGTTCTGTTCCAGTTTATATTCGTTTAGCACCTGGTCAGGTTTATCGCCGGTTGTTGTTACGAAACCGATTGAATCGAGCATAGCCGTAATTTCACTGTTGGCCATAAACATATCCCAGCACAGACCGGTCAGATAATTCTCGATCATCGGCACTTGCGTACCCTGGTCGATGGATATGTAGCTCGTGGCAAACCAGTTTTCATCCAGATTAAAAGCATCACGGAATCCGAACTCTCCCCATAGGTTTGTACCGTAAGTAAAATAAAAATGTTTAAGCGTGGCCCTGGACTCATTGGGGATGTAAGGCATGGCGCTGATCGCAGCTGTTGGCGTGATGGTACCGTTGTCATTGGCCGGGCGCGGTTCCTGAGCATAATACCCCCAGGGATTGTCACTGGCTGTGAGTCCCCAGACGAGCTCGCTGTATCCGGCATGCCCTTCCGGATTATCAATACAGTAGGCGCGGTTGATAAGTGAGATATTACGATTATTATCAAAATAGTTACAATAGGCATCGGCTTTATTACGCGGGTCGAATCCCAGATAAGTATATTGTGTGAAAAACAACGGACCTCCGTATGGCCAGCCAACCCACTGTTTATAGCCATAATAGGTATTACCATTCACATAGCTCGGCGAACTGCACCAGCCGGCGTAATACAACGAAGCGGGAACCGGATGTGTTGGTGAGGCAATGGCTAATAAATAAACAATTTGCGCTTCATTGAATCCGTCACGGCCGATGGGAAAATTCATCTGCCAGCCATAATTTGGTGACCAGTGCCAATAAATCATATTCCCATCGGTATCCCCGGTGCGTCTGTACCAGTCCCATTCCACGCCTTCCCACATTTCCGTCGCCCGTTGTCTTAGCTCATTCTCAACGGGATCATCCTGATCAAAATACTGACGGATGGCCAAAAGTCCTTCAACCAGATAAGCCGTCTCTACGATATCGCCGCCGTCGTCATACTGGCTAAATGGAATGGTCTCGCCGGTGGTCCCATTGATCCAGTGTGACCAGGCACCATGATAACGCGTTGTGCTGTCCTGCAGAAATATAAGTATTTTTAATACCCGGGCTGCGATTGAATCGCGCGGCTCAAAATTGCGTTCTGCTCCTACCATTAAGGTCAGTAACCCCATTCCTGTTCCGCCTGACGTACAGACATCATCGGACCCTTTTCTTTCGAGCGTCAGCCCGCTGACCGGATGACCATAGTCATAAAAATAGCGAAAGGTAGCTTCCTGAACAGAAATCAGCAGTTCCTGATCGGTCATTTCGATTGAAGTAGCTGCTACGGTATCTGATGGTTCCGATTCCTCAAAATTAAGATTCACAGCTGTACCGTAATAATAATATGTTTGATCATTCGCACCCAGGAAATCACTGTACACCGGTGATTCATGATACACATCGTTAATCTTGTTAAACGGACCATTTTGTGTCGCTGCCCGATAAATGTAGTACCCAAGCAGGTCATCTTCGGTGTTGCGCTTCCAGCGCAGGTCGATACGGCTTTCATGTCCTTCGGCTAAGATTCCACCTGGTTTGGCCGGTGCTCCTCCAGGCTCGCCGGAACCTGCTTTTATTGCCCGGATTTCATCCAACCAGGCAAGATGTTCGGCTCCGTCGGCAACATTCTGAAAATGAAAGATTGTTTTAATTCTTGTAAAATCGCAATTATCGGTACCTGGTGCCAGATCACTTATAGGAATCATAACCTTCTGCCAGCTCATTGAATCGGCATCCACTCCCCCGCTGAGATAGTCGCCTACTTTCACACGTGTGCTTTTTTTATTGGAAAGATCTTCCAGACTTAACTGGGGCATATCGGCTTCGACGATGGCCTGCGGCGCATTTATATAGTAAACAATACTATCCAGTTTTGTAAAATCGTGCCCGGGCCAGCCGGGTGATGCCACGGCAACGCCCCAATCACCGCCGCTGCTGGAGGTCCAGCGCAGGCGTAAGCTGTGAGCTCCTTTATAAGGATGCGCGGGATCAACCGGAAATTTGTCATTCCCTCCGGCCAGCTCCAGACTGCTTGGTGCGGTTTCATAGCCCCAGGATGAATCGTAGAGTTCATCCCCGTCCGGAGAATCGCTAAAAAAGATGGCCGGGTCCTGAGCAAAAGCACCGAAAGTCATTAGAATTACCAGAATAAATATTTTAAAAAAAGCCATTTGGCGCCTCCATATTATATTATTACTTCATGCCGTTGTAAACGATTACTTCGCGTTCTGTCGCATTGTTTAGATGAACAATCAAATCACCATCCACTTTCTGGTCATCCACAAAAATTTGGACGATGCCACGAGAGAGATTTTTGTCGTTTACGATGCGAATATGATAATTTGTACCCCTGAAATAGCGTTCCAGCCTGACCTCATCCCATACTGCCGGCAGGCCGGGTTTTATACGTAAGCCATCAAAATCGGCTTCAACTCCAAAAATATGATCAAAGGTCATTCGAAAAAGCCAGGCAGCCGAGCCGGTATACCAGGTCCAGCCACCCCGTCCATAGTTTGGAGAATCCCGGCCGTCGATATTACCCGGCGTCACATAAGGTTCAGCATAATACTCATCCGGAAGCATTCCATTATAAACCGGGCAAATCTTTTTATAGATGCGATAAGCCAATTCAGGATCATCCATTAGATGCGCTGCCCATATGGTCCAGGCTGCCGCGTGGGTGTAAATACCGCCATTTTCCCGAACGCCGGGCGCATATCGTGAAAGATATCCGATATACTTGTCCGGTTTACTATAGGCAGGGCTGAACAACTGCATACCTACTTTGCACTCCAGCCGATCAATGGCAGAATCCATTGCCATTCGCATGCGCTCCGGTGTTGCAATCGTGGATATCAAAGCCCAGGTCTGCGGATTTAAGAATATCTGTCCTTCTTTATTTTCACGGCTGCCTAAAAAGGTTCCATCATCTTTTGTCGCCCGGCGGAACCAGGCACCATCCCAGCCATATTTATTTACGGCAAGTGCCAATTCTTCCCTGCGATTCATAAAATAGAGCACCTGATCCGGATCACCTACTTTTTCCAGAATAAAAATCAACTCACCCATGACTTTGTACAAGAATTCGGCAAGCCAAATCGATTCGCCTTTTCCTTCCAGGCCGACGGCACTTAATCCATCATTCCAGTCACCTTCTAAAATGAGTGGCAATCCCCGGTCACTGAAGCGGCTCAATACAAGATTAAATGCTTTCATACAGTGCTGAAGAATCGTTTCGCCGTTTTTATCATCATAGTAAGGAATGTTCTCTGCAAGGATATCCCAGTCAGCCGTTTCTTTGATATATTGTGATGTAATATAAGGCAGCCAGAGCAGATCATCGGTCATTTCAGTAGACATACCCTGCTCAGTGAGTGGATGCCACCAATGCAGCACCTTGCCTGATTTGAATTGATGGGCAGCGTGCAACAGGATTTGATCTCTGGTTAAATGCGGATCCGAATACAAAAAAATCTGACTATCCTGTAATTGATCACGGAACCCGTACGCGCCACTTTGCTGATAATAGGCAGCCCGCGCCCAGATTCGTCCTGATATAGCCTGATATTTTAGCCATGTATTGGTCATAAAATTCAGTGCTTCATCGGGGGTCTGAACAATGGTACGTCCCAAATAATGCTTCCATATATTGGCAACATTTTCAAAAGCGGTTTCAATGGTTCCACTTGTTCGCCACCTATCAGAAATCTCAACTATTTTTTGACGATCCGCCTCTGCACCGAGGAAAAAATTTATCGTTAATTCTTCGCCCGGTTTTAATTTAATACTCTTTTTAATGGCAGCGATAGCATCATTCCAACGGCCACTGTGTTTTTTTAATTTTCCGGTTTTCACTGCAACCGGATTGCTTACACTGTTCTGATTCCCGATAAAAGATTCTTTATCGCATTCGTAACTGTCAATTGTAGAATCGCAAAAAAAGTATGCGGTATAAGGCCATTCCGTATTCCAGTGCCCTCTTTCTGAAGGAACTTCCCATAATCGCTTGGTAGCCAGAATAATTTCGTTTTTATGATCAAACTGTGTATCGATAAATATTTTGTGGAATTCGCGGTGATTATCGGGTGCTGCGCCCAATAGCCATTCAAAATAGGTAAAAATTGCGATTTTTTTGTTTTGATCTGATTCATTTTTTAATGTGAGTGTCCACACTTCCAAATTATTTTCAAAGGGTATAAAAACGCGTAGAGTACTGGTCAATTCTTTGTAACGGCTGGAAATATAACTGTACCCGATGCCATGCCGGCACGTATAATTTTCCAATTTTACCGGTACCGGTTGAAGTGTAGGGCTCCAGTATTCGCCACTTTTTTCATCACGCAAATAGATAAATTTGCCCCAATTATCCATAACAAGATCCTGGTTCCAGCGGGTTAGCCGGTTTAGGTTTGAATTATCCAACCAACTGAATCCGCCATTCACCTGGGACATGACGATACCGTACCTGCCGTTGGACATAACATTCACCCAGGGTCTGGGTGTATGTGGATCCGTTATTATATATTCCCGTCCATCGTCCGAAAAATAACCGTATTTTGTTTTAAATTTTTTCATGTATTTATCACCGGCATTATTATTATTGGCCGGTCACTCCGAAAGAATCCCGTTTGCATAACAAATTAGAGATAACAATATTTTAGAGAGATTCAATACAGGGACAATAAATTTATTCCGTAAATATCCAGGGTGATTCAAAATTGAAATTCAACGGAGAATCGATGCACCTGTGTCAGGCGATTCCAATCAGCATAAGCATAATCCAGATACAACGGTGAGGTCGGAGAAAGATAATATACGAATCCGGCCCCAGCCGTCAATCCTTTTTCGGAATTTTCTTCAAACAAGGACTGATAGCCGGCGCGGAGAAAGAATCTTTTCATAAAGCCATATTCTAACCCGGCACTTATATTTTCCGTATTATCGTTGGGATGACGGGCTTCAACACCGGAGATCAGTTGATGATTTTCGCTTTCGAAAACACGAAGTGCCATACCTACCCGAAACATCAACGGTAATTCCCACTCATCCGTTTGCAGATTTGCAAAAATATTTTCACTATCTCCCCATTCATCCGGATTAAAATCATAGTTTACAAAAACATCTTTTCCGGTATATTGTATTTTTGGCCCGAAATTTGTGACGCTGATTCCCAGCACGAGCCAGTCCAGATCGGTCTGGAATTGCAATCCAACGTCAAAAGCTATTGTGGAAGCTGTCATATGCCAGATTTTCTGAGATATATATTTTGCGGTAAAACCAAGACTGAAACGATCCGTTAATTTGCGGGCGTAACTTAGTCCAAGGGCTAAATCACCCGCATTAAAGAATTCGCCGGTACCCTCCGGATTGAACTCATCACGAACCTCCATGTCGGGCATGGAAAGCGACGTAAAACTTATGCCTAATGAACCAAATTCCTCAATATTTATTATGGCAGCAGCAAAATTAAAGCTGGTTTCGGCCAGCCATTTTGTATGAACGAAACTCACCACACCGTTACCGGGAATATTTGCAAGTCCTCCGGGATTCCAGAATACGGCAGAGGCATCGTTGGCGAGCGCTACATATGCACCTCCCATTCCTATCCCCCGGGCACCGACCGGAATTTTTAAAAATTGGCTTGCCGTTGTGCCACTCTTGGAAAGTGAACCAAACAGTCCCGCCTGACTTAAGCTGGCCATAAAAAAAATAATACAGATTATTTTTTTCATTTTGATTTAAAACCTATTTAATAATTGCGAACCTGCCCATTTTTTCGCCGAGATTCTGAGCATCTATATGGAAAATATATATACCCGCTGCAATATCCAGACCATCTTTACTCCTCAGATCCCATGACTCGGAACCATTCAGCATTTGAGAATTATGTTCGAGGGTTTGGACGTGATCCCCGCTAATCGTGTAGATACGAATGGTGCACTTCTGGGGCAGGTGAATAAAAAAGATACGCCGTTCTCCCCGTCCGGTAGCATAAAGTCTTGGCGGTTCCCAACGGGCAGCCGCTACATAAGGATTTGGAACCACCGCAATTTCATCTAATTCAGTAACCGCTGTTTCCCGGTCGATTCTGGCTGCTTTGGTTTCAAAACGATATTCATCTCCGCTGCGGAATGGTGTTTTAATCTGTACCTTTAACACATCTCCATCAATTGGGAGGTTGGGTTCTGCGCCATCAAAAGGATCGAGGAAAGTGATCCGCCAGATTTCTCGTGGGACGGCACCATCGCGGATGATTACCCGAATATAATCTCCGACTGAGATCATGCTGTCCCGGGTCGCTTCATTAGGTTCTTCAAAAGCGAACAGTGCTTTTTTATTTTCATAAATATCCCAGACCGTAAAATTGACTTCAAAACGAGGCACAAACCACCAGCTGGTATCTGTTACACCCATACGTACTTCATAACTTGACGGATATCCCGGCCGGCGTTTGGGGAAATGATAAGGATGATCAACACGGATAGGCAGGTTTGATTCTCCCCTGGTCCAGCCCGAATTATCACCATCCCACTCAATACTATCGGTAAAAACAAACAGACGAGAACCGTTGAAAATATCATTAGTATCTTCACCACGTACAGAATATGATTCCCTGGTAATCGTATCCGGCTCAGCCGGATCAGTCACATTGATCAAATGATAGGTGATCGTATCGGGATGGGTCGTATCATCAAATACCACCTTGTAATTCTGATCGTCTTTTACCTGAAGCGGATCAAGCACATCAAGCCAGACATTACCGGTCGCAAATCCCTGCACGTGGTTAATCGTATCTTGCAAACCGGCCTGCTGATAACCGGCTGCCGGCGCCTGAGGTGTTACCTCCACAGTGTTTTTATCCACATGTACGTTCCCGTTTATATCACGTACGATTACACGACTGCATTCGGAAGGAAGCATATTCAGACTGGCGTTGCCCCGGTCATAAGAGACTACCGCATAGTAGTAGGTTTTACCATTGATCACATCGGTGTCGGTCCAGGAATGGCTTAAACCTTTGTTATCACCCATATAAATATGAACACCCTGATAATCCAGCGGGAAGAACCCTTCTATATCGTTCCGGATATCAAACTGGGCAACGGGCTTCAGTAATGTTGCTTCACCGAAAGCATTGGTAATCAGCCTTGGGTCGAGGAAACCAGGATCTGTACTTTTATATATTTTATATCCTTCAAAATCATCCGGGGGGTCGGAAAAGGGATCATAACTGGTTTCAGCAACGTCATCCCAGTATAACGTAACTTTATTATCGCCGGCCGATGTCCAGACGGCTGGTTTAAGCGGCGGCCGGGCGAAATTATATTCGTTATTATAAATTTGCTGAACAATTTGTTTGTTCCGTTTAATATCAGCCAGATCAACGCCAAATACCAGGCAGACAGAGAAACGTTCGGTTGCGCCAGGTTTTAGCGGGAACAATCCCGATCCGTACAGAAAGGCAATATTACCGTTCTGTAGTTGCGTATCGAAATGACTATAGGAAACCCGATCCCATATCTCCTGGTCCTTATAAAAGGCAACGCCGGTTCCGATATAAAAAACATCAAACGCGGTCAGACCTATCTGATCAGATTCATCCTTGTCGGTCGCATCAAAATGGGGTTCTCCCGCCGTGGGTAATCCATCCCCCTCCCCCAAATCGCCCGTTCCTGCCAGACCATCGGCTCCGACATCATCGCGTTCAATATCCCAATCTTCGTCATTATCAACCAGGTCATCGCGCGATTCATCAATCATCTCATCAATAATCCCGTTGTTGTTGTTATCTATACCGTCTGCATATTTTAAACCGATATGAAATGGAGCTTCATCAATTAAACCGTTGTTATTATCGTCGATACCATTTTCCGCAATTTCTCCGAGAAGCATGTTCCCATCGATTACCGGGCTGTTCTCTTCACCATCTCCATCGTCATCAATTTTGTTATATGGATTACCCGGGCTCTCAAGGAAAGCATATCCGCAGTATGCTGTCGGCCCCCAGCCACCTTCGCCTATTCCGTTTGTATCCCACGAATACGTTATATCATTTTGCAGATCAAAAGAAGCATTATCGTCATTGGAATCAAACTGACCGCCTACACCCACATCAACATACATGCCAAAAATCATTTTATTATATTCGGTTGTACTTTCATTTTTGATATCATAGTGCCAGAATATCAGGTCTTCCGCCAGAACATTGGACCACTGGAAACCGCGAACACCCATTCGCAGGCCCAGCCCCCGACGTGTGATATCGGTATTATCCGGGAAAAAAGCCTGCCCGTCATCAGAGTTATCATCTACAACAAAATAGCTTTCCTGATCGGCATTTGTTCGTTTTCCAAAATAGCCATTCCAATAGCCATTCCATGTCGCGTCCTGATCCGCCCATTTATCCGGCCAGGAAATAGGATTATCACTCATGGCAATAAAATCCTGATTCGGATTGGCATAACCCGGTCTTGGTTGCCAACCCCTTTCGACCCCTTCCGGAGAGACATCCATCAACTCCCGGTAACCTGCTTCACAGATATACAACGTTTCATTGTTTTCGTTAACTACTTCAGTAACTACCAGAGGGGTAATTCCATCCATGTAGGAGTGATTGGTTCCTTTCGGCCATACGCCGCTGGGAACCCGGCCCCACCAGGCCACTTCCCCAAAATTATAGAAAATGGTTTCCACAAGATTGCCGTTATGCACCCCTTCTTTGCGGAACTGACGACTTCCCCTTTGATCCTGAGGAATGTTTTGCTGCGCGAGAGAAACATTCAGAAAAATAAATAGCGCTATCAGGCTGCTGCGAATCATGATCCTTCGCCCATTGTTTTATCTCTTTTAATACCTTTTATCATTTAGAGTTCTAATGAAAATCCCAAAAATAACCGTCTGGGTTCTGCGAAGAAGTCAGGGCGGGTTAACCACTCATCAAGGGTATTAACGGTTTCTCTGGCTTCACTATACTGGCTGACCAGCGAGTATCCGGATCGGCCCGTATCGGAATACACCGTCAATTCGTTCAGACGGTCAAAAAGATTATAAACTTTTAAGAAAGCGGTAAGAACCACCGCGCCAATTTTAAAATCCTTTGATATCCGCAGATCCACGGAATAATTAGTCGGTTTCCGCCCGCTGTTTTCAAACGTGGTTTCCTTGTCTTGGAAAGCCGGTGTATACGGCAGACCGGATTGAAACTGTCCGATAAGACCAAGACTTATGATATCTGAATTGTGATACGAGGCCGAAATGTTGACCGTATGCGTCTGATCCCAGTCAAGCGGTACAACCTGAATATTGGTCGCTTTTGGAGGATCGGCCTGGTTATTATAAAAAATATGATTGGGATCGGAGGCATTTCCCTCGGCAATCTGAAAGGTATAATCCAATGAGACGGTTAAATGATCCGATGCGGTGGGTCTTTTTTTAAATGATAGGGTGATGCCTTTTATATTTCCATAATCGCGGTTTTCATACCGGGCGTAACGGTCGCCCAGAATATAGGTCTCATAAATATTCGTACCCAATAAATTACGAATATCCTTATTAAAACCGGTTATATGCAGGGCAAATTGATCAACAAACTCCTGCTGCAATCCGATTTCATATATTACCGTTGATTGCGGTTTCAATTCGGCATTTCCCATTAGGGTGTTCAGACCGCCGAGAACGGCAAACCGTGGATTTTCATAAAGATAACGCAGATCCGGAATTTGAAAAAATTGTCCGTAAGAAGCATGGATAACCCCGGTTGAGGAAACCGGGAAGGCGATGCCCACACGCGGGCTAAACTGATTTTCCGGTTTGGCCGCCCGGTAGGCGTCCGTAAGCTGCCGGTTATTGGAGGGATCGCGTAAATCCGTCGGGACATTCGCGTTCGAATTAAAATAATCATATCGCAATCCAATATTGAGCGTCATATTATCCAACTCGACTTTATCCTGGAGATAAGCGGCAAATTCAATCGGTTTATGAATATAGGTACCGCCATTGAAGAATAAGTCCGGATTAAAAATAGTACTTGGCTGCCCATGATAAAGCGCTTCTTCAGTTATCACCTTGATATTATTATGTTTATATTCAATACCACCCTTTATCAGGTGTGTTTTATTGAGCTGAGAAGTAATATCAAACCGGCCGAGGGTTACTGTGCTCGTCCGGTAATTATGGGACATATTTGTACCGCCGGTTAAAAAGCTGTATGAGTCCTGACGCGTTCTTAGTATTTGCGGATTCTGGTATCGCGGATCAGTGAGATCCTCATACAGGTAAGATTTATAGTCAAACAGATAGTGCGACAGCTTTAAGGTATAAAACGTGGTGTTGGAAGCCGTATGATCCAGGCTGATCATGTGGGTATAACCGGTTTCATAATTGGTATTATTACCGTCCGGATTGTATTTATACAAATGATCATAATTCCGGAAGTTGTTATAATTACCAACAAAATTATAACTCAGTTTTAGTTCAGGTAATATTTTGTATACAAATTTTAAATTTCCAAAGTATTGCGATGAAAAATTCATCGGTACGGGTTGATTATTGCCGTTTTCCTCGATCTCGGCATAGTCAAGAAAGAATTCCGATGAATCCGAGGGTAAAAAGCGCTGCTGACCATACATCCAGCCATCATTATAAAATCGCCGGAAGGAAATATAATAACTCAGATTTTCCGAAAATACAGCTATTGGTCCACTTAAATGAACCTGGGCATTATAGATATCAGTTGGATTGATATCATCGATATTATAAAAAAGATGTGTATTCGAGCTGATATAATCACCCGCATAAAAGGTAGCACCAACGCTGATTTCCGGCGTCGGATCTTTGGTAACGACTTCTACAACACCGGACATTACCTTTCCGTATTCCGCATTAAATGTACCGCTGATTACCTTTAATTCCTGAATGGCATCCTGATTGATATTAACGGCCAGATCCCCGGAATAAGGATCGGAAACGGAGACACCATCAATCATATAAGCGATTTCATTCGCCCGGCCACCACGTAAATGCATACCGCCATTGGCATCAACGATAATGCCCGCCTGAATCTGCATAACATCCTGCATGGATTCAACGGGAATGCCGGCAATTTCCTGTGCCGAAACAGATGAAGCCGAAGCGGTGAGATCACGTTGAATAAGTGGCCGTGTGGCCTCGACTATGATCGCCTCGGTTTCCAGAATGGTGGATTGTAAATTAAAATCGATTCGTGTCGTCCGGTCGATTTCAACTTCTACTCCAAGGACCCGCATTTCCCGGTAGCCAACCATCACGGCAACCATTGTATAACGACCCGGCGGAACATTGAGAATAATATAATCACCATCTAAATCAGTTGCCGCACCAAACACCTGATTCTCAAGATATACATTTACGCCAATAAGCAGTTCACCGGTAGCATCATCGGTAACAAGGCCGGCTATTTTCCCGGTCTGTCCGGCTCCAAGAATAAGCGGGACAAAACAGAAGAACAGAACAAGTATTGATCGCATAATTTTAAATAATGAATTGGTCATGATTCCAAACAGGGCGCTCCGGTTAGAGCGCCCATGGTTAAAATTGCTGACTTATTTCATCAACATCATCTTTTTTACCTGGTTAAACTGCGGTGTGGTTAAACGATAGAAATAAATACCGCTCGTCACCAGGTTTCCGGCCGTATCTCTGCCATTCCAGACTGCCTGATGAGTTCCGGCAATCTGATAATTATCAACAACAGTTGCCACATTTTTGCCAAGTAGATCAAATATTTCAATCTTTATATTGCTGTTAACCGGCAGATTATAGGATATCGTTGTCGTCGGATTGAAAGGATTGGGGTAGTTTTGGTACAGGCTGTATTCACGGATCGCACCAAGTGGAGAATCAGCCTCGATCGCTGATACTTCGGGGGATAGGACAACCGCTCTGTACAGGTAATATTTTTCGAAGTTCACGTCGCACCATTGTGTACCCCACCAGTTCGGAGCATAATCAGAAGTGGAATCCGTCCATGCATCCGGTGAAGCATAATCAATGTCCCATATCACCGTGCTTAATAAAACGGTGTCGCCAACGCTGTATCCATAATAATCGGTATGAACAACAACCTCGATTGAGTACCCGGCATCAGGACCATTCGTTTCAGTATGTGTTACCGTCCCTTCAGGTTCGAATGATACGCCTTCCGCGGATCCAACGGGTGCGGCACCACCAAGACCAAATTCCACACTATCCCCTTCACCACCGGTAAAATACATGGCTTTTATTTCCATACGATCGGTTGGCCGGGGATCACCTTTATTGGTCATCCACAAGAATAAACCATCGGCTTCCCACCCCGGTGTCCATTTACAAACCGAAGCATCATCCGACTCAACCCCGACATAGAGATCTGTACCTTTATGCATAAACTTAATGACCGCCTGGCTTTGATCATTATATTCATTGGTCGGATGACCCCATTGCATATACCATCCACCTGAGGATGTATTGGAGCCTTTTCCAACCGTAACAGATTCGGCCCCATTCCAGAATGCTTCATCCAGTTTACCATCGAGTACAATATCCGTATCTGTACTGTATGCAACGCGTAACGGGAGATCGGTCAGAAGAATTTTGCGGTCATTTCCCCATTCGCTTCCCCACCAGCTTTTATGATATGATCCTTTGGTCCATTCCTCACCGGCGGTACCCGTCTGTTTATCCGGATCAAAAATATTCATGTTAATGGTAACTTCCTCAACATCGTCACTATACCCGAGCACATCTAAGTGGATGACCATCTCAGCCAGATAACCGGCATCGATTTGAGTTGTATCATTAACAATTGTACCCTCTTTTTTTGTGGCGACAGCTTCGCTGGAACCTACCACGTGCTCCTCGAGAACAATATCCGGATCGGTACCAGCGGCATTAAAATATAACTTTATCTCCCGGTCAATTCCGCCGGCGTCCTTAATTTTCATAAAAAGTCCATCGCCTTCCCATGAGCCGCCCCATTTATTTACATACTTATCATCTGAATCAATAAGTATATAAAGATCGGTACCGTAATGGAGCATCTTGAGAAGCGTAGTCGTGGTGTCGATATAATCAGGATGACCATCAACCAGCAGATGGGCCGTCACATCATATTCAACATCACCAGGCGTATAGCCTGCTTTAAAAACTAAAAAATCAAAACGCCGCTGCCAGTCTGTTTCGTCGGCTACACCGTCGATCGTGATCGGGTGTTCGGCCGATTGAATCATCAGATACGGTGGATCAACGTGGCCCTGGGCATGTAGCAGACTTCCGCAGATGACCAGCAGGAATAAAACTACCAGTAATTTTGTACCTGTTACCTTCATAACAGTTACCTCCTCTTTGGTTAATGTTTCAACAATTATACGATGGTGGTGTTAATCGATTTGCTTTGACAACCGCAGGATCCCCCAATGACCAGCGCCGGAGAAAGAACCGCCTGATAGGATGCGCCGGGATCGACTTCGCGATTTATCATCTTCAATAAATATTTCATGGCTTGACTGCCCAGTTCGTTAACTGGCGTATGGATTGTTGTTAATCTTGGCGTAACAACCCTTCCGGAAAAAATATCATCAAAGCCAGCAATGGCAACGTCTTCCGGAATACAAATATTGGCGCTGCGAGCAGCTTCATAAGCGCCAAGGGCCATCATGTCGTTGGCCATAAAAATAGCTTCCGGTTTTTTTGACTGATTCATTAGTCTTAAGAATCCATAATATCCCGTACGTGAGGAAAAATCACCAGAGATGACATAGTCGGAGTTATATTCTACATCATGTTCAATCAGAGCATTTTTAAAACCTTGAAAACGTTCATTTGCTTCAATATTTAGCTCAGGGCCTGTTATCATTCCGATTCTCTTATAGTTATGGCCGGCTAAATGCGCGGTAACCAAAAAGGCGCCACGAAAATTATCCACCCCAAAGCTCACGACGCCATTCGCTTCCCGTGCAGAGTTCAGCAATACAACCGGTCTTTTACTTTTGCTTATTATTTCATATATATCCTGCTGCATGGTTGGAGCCATAAGGATTACACCGTCAACTCTCCCGCTGCTCATGAACTCAATAATAGTTTCCATATCATTACGCTCACTATGCGAACTGGAAACCATCAGATATCTGTTGTTCCGGTGGGCTTCCTCATCGATCCCGTGGATGATCTCCATAAAAAACTCATCATTCAGTTCGGGAAGAATGACACCGATCGTATCGGTTTGTTTGCGTGAAAGACCACGCGCAAACGGATTGGGCTTATAATTGAGTTCTTTAGCCATCTGCAGAATTCTCCTGCGCGTATCATCTCTGACGGGTCCCTTATTGTTCATAACCCTGGATACGGTAGCGATAGAAACACCGGTTCTTTCCGCAATTTCTTTAATGTTGGTTCTCATAGGTGGTAAATAGTGTAAACGCTTTATCTATATTTATCAATGAGTTAAGAGTGTTTATGAAGGATCAATGTAAACGTTTACATTTGATGCCTAATATAGCTTCTTTATATTAGGTTTGTCAAGAAAAAAAATTTTTATATTACATACCGCATTGAATGGCAGGATTTTCAACTGGTTTAATGGCATAAATAATTCACCACCACCTGCCTTCGTGAGATACTTCACTATTTAGGTAACACATAATGGACGGTGATTTTTTCCCCCTTGGAAAAGTCTGCATTTGCTGACCCTCCCCTATCATCCTCTTCCCAAAAACCGGATTTTCTCAACCTTTCACGCTGCCGGCCATAATCCCCCGAATATAATATTTTTGCAAAACCAGAAATAATATGATCACCGGGAGAATAGTTAAAACCGAACCGGCCATCATTAATTCAGGATCTTTGGTATGCTCTCCCATCAGATTTGCCAGAGCTACAGGAAGCGTAAACATACTGCTGTCGGTAAGAGCGATTAACGGCCATAAGAAATCATTCCAGGTTCCTAAAAACGTAAAAATGGCGAGCGTAATCAGGATCGGTTTGGCGATGGGCAAAATTACCGACCGATATATCATAAACTCACTGGCACCATCAATGCGTGCGGCTTCTATTAAACTGTCGGGTATTGAAATCACATATTGTCTGATTAAAAATATACCAAAAATATTGGCCATCCCGGGGATGATTATGGCCATATACGTATTAAGAACACCCATATATTTCAACATGAGAAAAAGTGGTAGCATGGTAACCTGTGCGGGTATTATCATGGAACTCAGCAGCACCTTGAACAATTTATCTCTTCCTTTAAACCGGTATTTTGCAAAGGCATACCCGGCCATCGAATTAAAAAACAGCGAGATCAGGGTAACTATAGTTGCCAGAACAAGGCTGTTGATGAAATTAACCGTCACCGCTAACCTGGCGAACAAGTTGGTATATTGCTCAAAAGTAAACCTGTCAGGCAAAAACCGTGGTGGAAAGACACTTGCATGTCCATCCGCCATAAAGGAAGCAGAGACCATCCAGATGAATGGGGTTAATGTTAGTAAAGCCCCTGTGATGAGGATCAGGTATAAAACGGGTTTTTTAAATTTTTTCATTCACTTCTGATCTGTTGAAATTTGAATTGCAGCAAAGTCCCCAATAAAATGATAAAAAATAAAACAAAGGCAATGGCCGCTGAATAGCCCATATTCCACCAGCGAAAACCCTCCTGGTACATATATAAGACAATACTTAAAGTCTTGTTCAGAGGACCTCCCTGGGTCATGACATACGGTTCGGCAAATAACTGGAAGAACCCGATCATTGTGATAATACTGACAAATAACGTGGTCGGAGCCAGCATGGGAAGCGTAATCGATTTAAATTGCTGCCATCGGTTAGCACCTTCAATAACAGCTGCTTCATATAAGTATTCGGGTACATTTTGTAATCCAGCAATAAAAATGATCATGTTGTAGCCAAAGCTTTTCCAGATGGACATCAAAATGATTGCCGGCATCGCCCAATTGGGATCACCCAACCAGTCGATCGGATTTAGTCCCAAAAAGCTCAGCAGGTAATTCAGAATCCCGAATTTCGGGTGGTAGATAAACCGCCACACAATAGCTACCGCTACCAGGGTGGTAACTACAGGCATAAAATAAGTTAGACGAAACAAACCTTTAAAAAGCACCAATTTGGAATTTAACAGCAATGCAGCAATGAGCGAGACACTTATGGACAGTGGACCGGCAACCAGCACAAAGTAAAAAGTATTTTTCAGAGCCGTCCAGAACAGGGGATCTTCGAAAAGCCGCAAATAGTTGGCAAAACCTACAAACCGGACTTTTGATAAATCTCCCAGGGCATAAATATCCATATCGGTAAAGCTCATACAAAAGGCACCCAGCACCGGCAGGAAAAAAAACACAAATATTGCCGAAAATGCCGGCATCAGGAAAAAATAGATGGCTGAGATCTTGTTGATATCCGATCCCCTTCCGATCATTCAATATTGTTTTTTTTATTAATAAGCCACCGGCGTTTTTCCAGAATTTGATCGGTCACTTTATCCATTTCCCTGAGCGATTCATCCACAGTCATTACCCCACCCGCGGCAACTTCTGCAAACTGCTGCAATTTTGAGAACGCAATTTGCTCCCATTCGGTAATCTTTGGCATAGACTGTACATTTTCAAACTGGGTGTAAAAAGCCTTTATATAGGGATCGTCTTTCAGGATTGGATCATCCCAGGCAGACTTGACGGCCGGTAAATCGTTTAACAGGCGAAAAAATTCTAACTGTGTCGCAGGTTGCGATAAGTATTCAATAAATTTCCAAATCGTATCTTTTTTGCGGGATTTCCTTGATATGACCAGACTTGAACCTCCGGCCAGGGATATACCCGGTCCGGAACCATCCGGAGAAGGTAAAGGCGCCGTCATCCATGTATCGGTCAAATCCCCGGTCATCCATTTTTTAAATTCTGTAATATTCCATGGACCGGATATATATAGAGAAAAAAATCCCTGAGCAAAAGCCTGGTAGACATTAGTCACCTGGGAGATACCTTTCGGTGCCAGGCCCTCCTTGTGAAAACGAATAAGATATTCAAATGCCGTTTTAAATTCATTGCTGCTAAAATTACCATAACAATTATTATCACGCAGCAGTGTCGCGCCATTCTGTAAACCAAAAATGACAAATATGACCCACTCATTGGTGGGCAGATAGATGGCATATTTTTCCTTATCTGCATAGCGGGTTTTGATTTTTACCGACAGATCATACAATTCCTGCCAGCTGGTTGGAGCGCTGTCATATCCGGCTTCTGCAAGTACGTCTACCCGGTAAAACAAAACCCGAGTATCAATATACCAGGGAATGCCATAAATAATATCCTCGATAACATTTGTTTCCCAGATGCCTGAAAAATAATTGTCCGGTTTTATTTCTGTTGATTTTTGCACCCGTTGATCCAGATTTTCCAGAGCATTCAGCGCCACAAACTGTGGTATCCAGGTATTTCCAAGTTGAAAAGCATCAGGCAGATTGTCACTGGCATAGGCGGTAATCAGTTTTTCCTGAGCGGCTGTCCATGGGATCATTTGTGCGTTGATTTTTATCCCGGGATTACGGTGTTCAAACTCCGGAATTAATTTTTGAACATATTCGCCTTCTGAGCCTAATCCCCAAAAAGTTAATACTTCCTCATCCTTTGAATTACAGGAGGTGAATGCAATAATCAGAGGAAGGATTGTGCTGAGTTTTAGAAAATGGAAATTCATGTTACGGATTTTTTGTAAACGTTTACATAAAGTATCATTTACACAAAAGATTGTCAATTTTTAAATATCGAATTATTTGAACTTTTGATCTTCACGACTCCACCTGACTACACCGGTGAGCACACCATCAGGAAACACTACAGTGTAAGATCCTGGAAGAGGTCAGATCCTGTGGTGTTTAATATCACTTATTTTTTGTCTCCCGTAATAAAAAATGCCGCTAATCAACCATCGATGGATCGTATCGGTTCACCTCCTGATCCGGGTCTTTATGACCTCAGCCGTTATACAAAAAACAATCAAAAGTAAAATAATGTTTTGTACTTCCCCTGTCATTTTATATATTCATCAGGTATCATTCCTTATACTTAAACTGAAACCGATTTCTTTACGCTTACACAGGAGTCCGAGATCAAGCAATGGTTTGAGACTATCAACATCGCAGGCATCCCTCTCAACTCCCAAGAGCTATTGAACGCCATCTACTCCGGGCCATTCGTGACAAATGCTAAGGCCGAGTTCAGCAACAGCCAGAACGCGAATATCCAGAAATGGAGCGCGTACATCAAGGGCAGTGCAAACCGGCAGGATTTCTTGCAGCGAGCGTTGGACTGGGTGAGTAAGGGTGATATCGGCGGCTACATGAGCAGCCATCGCACTAAGAGTGACATCAATGAACTGAAAACCTATTTCAATAGTGTAATTGACTGAGTGTCAAGCGTGTTCAGGGATGTTGAGAAAGAGATGCGGGGGCTTGAATGGGGACGGCTTTACGAGTAATACCATTCCAAGTCATACGATCCGGCCAAAGTGTCTGCCGAGGTCAAGCGGCTTTATGCAGACCCGTAGGTCAAGAATCGTCGCGGCGTCTTCGGATACATTCTTGGCGGCCTTCAAGATTCAAAACTCCTTGATGTACGGGTGTTCGACGATGTTACTAAGAAGTCCGTCTATGCCAGTCAGACCATGGCTGCTAAAGCCAATAGCACGTCAAATTGTCCGCTCTGTGCAGTCGGCCATACTGCCAATAATAGCAAAATATGGACGTTTGCCGAAATGGACGCAGACCACGTTTCAGCATGGAGTAAGGGTGGAAGAAGCTTGGCAAAGAACTGCCAAATGCTCTGCGTTACTCACAATCGGGCTAAAGGGAATCGATAAAATGGATGTTCCCACTTTCAGCTCGTGGGCACAGGCTGAAAGCTGGAACCGGCGAATTTGTCAAATGCTGCCCAAGGAGGACAATAGAATGATGTAGGGAAGATAGGGATATTCGTCAACCGAAAGACAAGTATTATGAAATTTACATAGATGGGCCAAGATATCACTTTGAAAAGTATTCGAAATTTTTATGACGAGAATAAAAATATAATAAAATCGTAGGCCTAACACCTTTTAAAAGGACCTTGTCAAGCAAAAATCCCTGCAGTATGTATAAAAATAAAGGCCGGAATACCGGCCTTTTTTATTTTTACGCACCAACCTTATCCCCCGGATCATCATAATCCTTCTCAGATACAACCCCCATCAGGCGATCCAATTCATCGCGGTACTGCTTTGCAAGTAAAAGCATCTCCTTTGAAACAATCCCATCGATATCAATATTGACCTCCGCCCAACGGTAGGAATTCTTCTTGACGTCTTCCAGGGTGAACACGGTATTCACTGCGACCACGGGGAGTTTACTCCGCTTCAGCCGTTTCTTGTGCGAATTCCAGTGCTTTAAAGAAGTTGGGGATAGATTGAAAATGAACGGTTTTATATCACCGGCGTGGTCCAGCAAAACCCAAAGCCGAGCCTTCGGTTTGCATGCACTCCCAATCGCAGATTCCGGACATATCCGGCAATTTTCCTTTACCGGATTTTCGACAATCGGAGTCGCATCGACCGCACTGCAACGGGGAAGCAGTTCACCTTCATCCCACAACGCCCGGATAAACTGCTCGGCAAAAATGCAGGTACTGAAGGTATTACCGGCAATGGTTTCTTCCTGCGTCTCATCACCCAGGTAATTCTCACCGTAGTCGATATACAACCGGTGCTTGCCGTTGTCCTTGTGTTCGATGCGAACACGGGGAAGGTCAATGCCATTGCCGTTGGTCTGGATATTAAGAAGTTCAGTTTCCAGATCAAAACCAGCATCTTTCAACGTTTTTTGCACTTCATTTATTTTAATTATCTGGGTCAAAATATACTCCTTTCTTTGATGCTGCTTCGGTTTCGTCAATCAATCGCCTGGCCTCGTTCACCAGATCAGCAGACAAGTCCTGTTGACGTTTGATACACATCTCCGCATAGGCACAGAAACCGCAGGAATTGGGATTGGGATAGTGCCAGGGCTTTAACATGATCTTGAGAAGAGTGGCCAGGTCCTGGCGGAACTGCTTCAACTCGGCCATGCCTTTCTGTGTCTGAATCAACGCCGTGCCTTTCTCCTCCCCGGCAGAGCCATTGACCGTGGTTCTTTTGCGGATCTCATGCCACGCAGGAAATACCAGGAAGCATAGGTTGGCAGCAGATTCGGTTTGATCCACTGGTCATTAACTTTCAACTCACCATACTTCAGAGCATACAGATACAGATTCAGTTGCCAGTCGTTGTGCAGATAGGCAACTGACGGCATCTGCTTACCTGATTTGAAGTCAATCAGTTCTGTCGTTCCCTCTTCATTTTCCCGCACCTGATCAATCGTCCCGCAGAAGAGATAGCCGGAAATTTTTACCCTGAATTCGGTTTCTGAATACAGGACCTTCGCCTTCTGATTCTCCGATCGTTTGCGATAACCTTCCAAGATCTCAACCGCATTCTGCTCATGCTCTGATAATTCCAGTTCCCGGTTATTTTTCCAGAATACCGGAATATCTTTCTCTTCGGCTTTCATAAACTTGAAGTAGAAGAAGACTTCGCGGTAGAATTCGGCCACATTCAGGTTCCAGTTGAGCGTATGGATCCATTCAATCAGTTTATGCAGGGTTGAACCGTGCAAAGCCGCCGGATTGCGAAACGAAGGTCTTACTTTTTCAATGTGCCGGTATTTGAACATCAAAGGGCAGAGCAGGAAGTCTTGGATCGTACTTTGCCGGAGTTCAATGGTTCAGGCGATTTCATTTTTTCTCATCGCTGTCTCCATCTTCCTTGCCGAAAAATACTTCTTCTAAAACCTGTTTGATCAGGTCGACCGCGGTATCGATCATCTTCCATAGTTTTTCCATCGTTAATTTCATTTCAGCAGTACCTCCAGGAATTTTCTTAAAATCTTCTTTATAGTTTCAGGTTTTGGCTTTCTCATAATTTTAACTTCCTCCACGGCTATAATTGAAATACTTTTGAAACGGCCATCTGATATTTTGCTCTTGATCTCATTTCTACATGATGGCTTATTACATGAGTAAGAACATTGTACAACTGCCATTGAGAAATAGCATCTGCATTGGACAGGACTTCTTTGGCCATCCGTTTGCCGACTTCTTTCTCCAGATCTTCTTTGACCTGATCGGTAACGGGCAGGGAACGCAGATCATCAATGCGGTTTTGAATAACCGGGATCATATCATAGGTTTCAGTCAGGGCATTTCGCAGGTTGGCAATCTGAAATCCCTGGGTATGGCGGACATAAAACTGCGAGAGCACTTTCCCGAATACCGAGCCGTTGGAGCAGATAAAGCGGATCGCGCCCCAGAAAATTCTTACACCCTCACTCATGTCATAGGAATTGTGGAGGTACAAGGACAAAGCAATGCCCGATTCATCATCTTTTAAACATAAATCAGGAAAAGTGACCTGCAGCCGCATACGTTCGTTGGTAACGAAGGAATGCGAATCGTCGATCTTGAACGGCGCATCAATCAGGACCAGTTCGTGCATCAGTTTGTTGATCAGCGATTCATTGGGAACCACCTGGTAGGTATTTTTGACAATGGAAATGGGTTCGTTGGTATCCTCCCGTACGATTGCCTTGTAATCTGAGGTGAGAAAGGTTTGCAGGTTGTCCCAATCGGTGATATCATTTTGCCCGTTATTAATGGCAACAGGACGTTCACAGATCGGGAACATGAATTTTTGCAGGTTCATGGAGTTCCTCCTTTTTAGTTTGACATTGTTCTTATGCCATAAAAAATGGGAGGATAATATCTTGGAGATTAAGCCAGAAATTATACTCTAAGGAAATGCATATTAGGATTGGACGAGTTTTGTTGGTGAGTTTTTAAAGATTTTCGCCTCATTTTTTGGGTTACATAAATTAGGAGTCAACGCTATATTTTGGAAATTGCTAGGGTTACATTTAATTTGAAGCAATTCGTTTCTATTTCACCCATAAATATTTATTTCAATCGTAGCATTCATTTTTTATATTAAGAGTGACATACCACGCGGGTAATATCTTACATTAATAATATTTTATCGTTAATAAATTCTTTTAGACATGACACAAAAATTTAATTTGGGTAGGTTCCCAAGTTGGTGACGGGGATATGTTCCCCCGAGCCTACCGATGGCCGCTTTTTAAACTGGTTTAATATAGGAAAAATTATAAAAATAAATAATGACAGTTCATATGGCGGAAAGGGATCTTGAAATCATGGAAAGTAATTCTGATCCTAAAATCAATAATGAAAAATCTTCCGATTGGTTATTAGACAATATTGCTGAAGCATCAAAAAATGCACGTGGAATTTATTTGCTCTATATTGGTTTTCTGGCATATTGTGCACTAACTATCATTAGCACAACTGATAGACAAATTTTTCTAAATGAAGGTGTTCATCTACCGGTTATCGAAGTTAACATTTCTCTGGTTGGTTTTTTTCTAATTGCTCCAATTATTGCAATATTTATATTTGTCTATCTTCAACTGAGTATAAAATACATAATACTATTAATTGACGATGTCACTAACGGTCAAATTAACAAAAAACGACTCTATCCTTGGATGGTAACTCTTTCGCTTGATTTAAAACCTAAAGCTAAAATAAAAGGTGAAAAATCTAAGACTGAGGATGACAAACCTGATACAATTGTGAAACTTCGAAAAATTATTGTCAATATATCTCTTTTCTGGTTTTTACCTCTGGTATTAATTCTATTTCCACTATGGATTTTAAAAAAACATGATTTACTACTGACTGTAATTATAGGGCTCTATCCTTTAATTGGAACACTTATTGTATGTTGGCTGTGGCATCATTATTCAAATTGTGATTTTAAAACTTTCTTTAAAGAAAATATTGGCTCAAAAATTTTACTCAGTTTTGTCATAATATTTACATTATTTTTCTATATGTATATGATACCAAAGGCATTTGATGCTAGTTCTAAAATTATATTTTTAAGACCTTGGTTATATGTTGATTTGAGTTATCAAAATTTGATCACCGAGCGAAATACAGAATACGAATCATTATCTTGGATGGATCTTCAAAATGCACAATTACAGGGTGCAAATTTAGCTGGAACCATTCTAAAAAAAGCAAACCTTTCTAGAGCCCAGCTTAAAGGTGCCTATCTTTTGAATACCAATCTGCAGGGTGCCGATCTTTGGGAAGCCAATCTGCAGGATGCCGGTCTCTTGAATACCAAACTGCAGAATGCCAATCTTGGGTATGCAAAACTGCAGGATGCCACTCTTTGGAGTGTCAAACTGCAGGATGCCAATCTTAGTATGGCCAATCTGCAGGGTGCCGCTCTTGATAATGCCAATCTGCATGGCGCCGATCTTAGTATGGCCAATCTGCAAGGGGCAAACCTCTATAAAGCTCAGCTTGATAGTGCCGATTTTAGGGAAGCCAACCTACAGAGTATATTTAATCTAACTTCTGATCAATTAGCTCAAGTTCGGACATTATTCAAAGCTCAAGTTGATAAACCTCTTCGTGAAGAGTTGGAGAAAACACATCCCCATTTATTTGAACCACCAAAAGAATTGAGTGAAAATAATGAAAAATAAAATAGAAATCACCTGCCACGAATGGGATCTTATCTGGTCGGAATACCGTGAACAGGTTGTGCACGATCTGAGGACATACGAAGATTTCATGGATGCGTTTGCCAAGCATTCCCCCAGGAAAGGACCGGGACGTTACTGGTATCAGTTATATGTGGATGGTATCAGGGAGGGTGCGTTTAAACGTGATGTTTGGTTTTGATAAAGTATAAATTAGATTCAGCAAATGTTTCTTTGTTGCACCCGAAGAAAACAGCGTCATTAAATTGCTATTTAATAAAGCATTTAAAAAGTGACGAACGGAGTCATAATTTGAAGATTATATTAATAGTAGTAATGTATGCTTTATTGACTGTGCCTTTATTGGGCCAAGAGGTGGATAAACGTACAATAGCATTTCCTTTAAACTTCCACGGCCCGTCTGACTTTTCGAATACTCAGTTCGACGGCTCGGCTGACTTTGGGTCTGCTCGGTTCGCCGGCACGGCTGACTTTTCGGATGCTCAGTTCGCCGGCCAGGCTTACTTTGGGTTTGCTCGGTTCGACAGCCTGGCTGACTTTTGGTCTGTTCAGTTCGCCAGCCAGGCTTACTTTGGGTCTGTTCAGTTCGCCGGCCAGGCTTACTTTGGGTTTGCTCGGTTCGACAGCCTGGCTGACTTTGGTGGTGCTGGGTTCGACAAGCTGGCTGACTTTCGTGGTGCTGAGTTCGACAGAACTGCCAACTTTAGGGCTGCTCGGTTCGCCGGCAGGGCTGACTTTAGGCTTGCCGATTTTAAAAAGAAAATTGATTTTAGAGAAGCTGAATTTGTTGATTCAGCAACGGTGGCAGATTTTTCTTTAGCTATTATCAGAGATACTGTGCTGATAGGCATTCAGCTGATAGACATTCAAGAGCCTGGAAGTTCGCAAAGATATGATTTTATGCGAGCAAACCTGATCCCTGCCGGCGAAATTATGACGCCAGCAGATACCTCAATAAGCGATTCACAGGATACAACGATAATACCTGCAAAAACAACTATATTTCCAGGCTCCAAAATTATTCTGTATGGCCCCGTTGACCTTAAAATTCAATTAGAAAAACTTGAATTTGTGGATGTATACGATAGTTTGAATTATTATTCAAAAAAAGACATCATTTCAGTATTAAAAGATAAAAGTTTCGCCAAAAACAAAGCTGCCCTATTTGAAATTGATTATCTGTTTGCCAGATCAACAATGTATCAAAAGGTATCAGTAGAATATGAGAAGTATTCTGTGTTTCATCCGCTAACATGGTGGAGATTCCTATATAACGTCACCATGGGTTTAGGCTATCGACCATTTCGACTAATATATTGGGCACTTTTTTTGATTATAGGCTTTGGTATCGTTTACCTGATTAAGATTCCCCGTCGTATTAATGATTACATAGCCAAAGATGAAAAACAAATAAAAAGTTCGCGGAGCAGAATAAAATCAGATAACAGTATTTATCTTAGTGAAACGATTATAAACTGTATTTACTTTAGTGCGATGGTGTTGTTCACGTTTCGCCTTAAACGCGATATTCTAACTTTTTTCAACATTAAGGAAAAAAGAATTATTGTCAGTCAGTGGTTGCTTGGTTTTCTGATTTATGTAGCATTTTTAACACTTTCAAAATCCGGATCAATTCTACAAAATCTTAAAGATCTGTTTATTGGATGAGGAATAAGTCTAATGAAAAAATCTATATTATTTGTACCTATTGTAATTATTATTTCTATTTTTTCAATTGGTGCCAGTAATCTGCAGTGTTTGAAACTATTCCAGAAGATGAAGAGAAAATTTTGAGGGAAATGACAGAGATGCAGGTTAGGATTAATGATATTTTGGCAAGAATAAATTTATAGTCGTCAAATAATTACAAATATGAAATGGATTGTAACTGACGAATGTGTCTCTTAATTTAAAATAAATTTTGTCCGAGAGTTTTTGAAGATTTACAGTTGGGAATTTAACGGCACACAATTACCGGTAACAATACGGTAACAGAAGGGGTAAATCAGGGTAATTTTATGTAATCATATGAGATATTTATTTCAGGTCATAAATTTAATATAATCATGGTATTATATTGCTAATATTAAGGTTGCGAAAAAGACTCAAAATGAACTTAAAATCCTTTGGGCATTTATGCCCGTGCCGGTTCAAGTCCGGCCCTCGGTACAAAAAATCCGCCAAATGGCGGATTTGTAATTTCGAAGCAGTAAATCTGAAAAACAGAAATTAATTCCACATACCAGCTTAGAGTCTATCTAATACAGTTTGTATTTGTTTCTTAAGTTTGGGTAAATCATTTGTGATGATATTCCAGACAATTCGTACATCAATACCAAAATACTCATGAATTAATAGATTTCGCAGACCGATAACGCTTCTCCATTTTATTTCAGGAAAGTCTTTTATCATTTCTTCCGAGATATGATTAGCTGCTTCACCAATGATTTCAAGTTGTTTTACAGAGGCAAATTTTAGCATAGAATTGTTCGTAAAGTCTTCAATAGATTTTTTTTTAGTATATGCTTCTATTTCGGAAATAGCATCTAAGATGTGTTTTAACCGAACTTCATCGGCGAGTTTATTTTTCATATATCAATATTTTATCCTTATCAATCAACGGTCGGATATATTTCGAAATAGCATTACTGGATAATAAATCAACTTTACGATCGAGTATCTCCTCCAGGTCTAATTGCATCTCAACAAACTCCAGCCCGATCGATTGAGAATAATCAAGATCAACCAATATATCGATATCACTTTTTTCATCAGATTCATTCCGCGCAAAAGATCCGAAAATATATGCTTTAAGAACAGGTTTTTGTCTAAAATAATCAATAATTTTATCAGTTAATGAGTTTTTCATTTATTTTCTCTCGTGCTAAAAAGTCGGATCTAACCTACAATAGAATTTAATAATCTTTTGAAAATAAAAAATAATATTCTCCATCTCCAGTAATTTGATTCAAAAGATTAGATTAATTGATAAAATTATCCTTGCTGGTCGGAGGAACCCAGCTGAAATCAGGATGAAGGAGATCACGACGCAGTCGGGATTCAAGTCCGGTTGGAACGAAGTGAAAACCCACTTCTTCGGGGTCCTCGGTACCATAATAACTGGCAAATTACAACGTATTTACCGCTAAAAGGATACTATTAGAATATATATAAGATCAAATTTTTGTGGAAACTGTCTGAAAAATCCCTATTTTAAGGGTATGTTTATATAAAACGTAAAGAGTGTCAAATGATGGTCTTCGTTTATCGTCCTTGTGGGTTCATGACTAATTAGATTTTGTCAACACTTGCCCGATTATTTTTCATTGCTTAGTTTATGACATTATTGACCAAAGAATTATTGTTATAATGGCAATAAAAGTACAATAAATGATATTGCGAAAAAACTGGGCGTGTCTAAAGCGCTGGTGTCTTTTGTTCTTACCGGAAAAAGTAAGGAAAAAAGAATCAGTAAAGAAATGACCCTCAAGGTTATGGAATTAGCCAAGAGTTTGAACTACAAGCCCAACTATCTTGCTAAAAGTTTAAGGACGGGTAAATCGAATACAATCGCCCTTATTGTTGCCGACATTTCTAATCCATTTTTTGCAAAAATTGCCAGATATGTCGAAATCGAAGCTTCAAAATATAATTATAAAGTAATTTTCGGTAACTCAGATGTGTAATACTTCAGACCCTGCCGGACAAATTTATGTAGATTATAAGAAACATAAATGGAGGTCCGGTAATGAATCAAGAAGTAAAGGATATACTGTTTATCTTGGATTGGTAACTATAATGAAATTTTACTAGAAGGTAATGAATTAATTATTATCCAGAATTTAATTTACCAAAATGAAAAACGGTACTATATCGGTACCGTATTAAGTAATAATAAATAATTCTATGTAACGTTTTCAGAAGTCATTTTCCGTATATAACTGTATGAAAATCAGTAAAATACATTAATAATCAATAACTTATAAAAATCACTAAAATTGGACTTAAAATCCATAGATCTCCCCGGATGGTGCCGTGCCGGTCGGAAGAGTAACAAAGTTAGGACGGAGATTCCTATAAAGAGGATACAGGTTCAGCCATAGCACAGTAAAGAACATGTATCTCAAGATCCCGGTATTTTGTAAATAAAGGATTTAATTCGTTTGACTCGGGACCTGGCTTATTTCTGAAACTAAATAAAATTGGGTGTTACACAGTAATCATTGTTATGTCATCGTAACGTGAGAATTTAATTCCTAAACCCTCTCATGTATATATTTTTCTGTTAAATCTGATTTGGCCGATACTGAACTCTCGCACCGGACAGTTGCGGGAGAACCACGATCTGAAATCAACCAGAGGGGATAATTCTCTTTTAGCGATTAAACCTGTCGTTTGCATATCCGGCCGGGAAATTTCCCGTGTATCATCTGATGCTATTGCAATAAGACCATCTTCCTCACTTGGTGAAAATTACCGGCCTGTATCCTGCAGAAGTATATTCCACTGGCATGCCCAGTTGCATTCCATTGCACCTGATGTTGCCCGGATGGTTGTTTTTCAGAGACCAAGGTCACCACTTTCTGTCCCAAAAGATTATAAACATGAAGTTCCACATGAGCAGCTTGTGATAAATGATATCTGATCGTGGTAGATGGGTTGAATGGATTGGGGTAGTTCTGAAAAAGCTGGTAATTTTTAATGCTTGTTTCAGGTGATTCGATTGAAGTGTAATTAAATTCATGAATATAGATATTCTCAGGCGAGCCGGTTATCAACTGGGGAGCCTCGGCCTTGATATCCATGAAACCATCACTCCAATGCGGCAGATCGGGCGGTGTCTGCCTCAGCATCCTGCGCCATTCTTCATCCGTCAGCCGCTGCGCGATCGGCTGCTTAAACTCATAGTAGGAGAAGATGGCACCCTGCGTCATTCGCAAAGTATCCCCCGCCGGAACGATAACATAAATTTCCAGCGGGTAGCCAACCGCTTCTTCCAGACATAAATCGGTGTTTGAATCGGTATGGACGTCCGCAATAACAGCCATATCATCCGTATCTTTATCCCAGGGCTTGTTTGGATCCGGCGTCTCACTGACCAGCTGTTCCATTACCTTGCCAAAACAAAATATGTTTTCATATTCTTCGGTGGAAATGGGTAAATTTTCCAGTTCCTTGATCGATATATCACGCAGAAATAACAGCAACGATTCGAACAGATCGAGCTTTTCCCGAAAGCCCGCTAAGAGCAGGCCGCGGTTATGCAGCCCGTCCCGGGTAAATTTGACCAGACCGGCCAGCCGGGCATACAAATGCGGATTAGGTTCCACATAACTTCGTGGTGGACCGGGGGGGATACCACAGGGGGACATGCTCTGTTTGGCATAAAGGATGGCATCATGGCGAAGTTCAGCCCAGGAAGCTAAGGCTGTGCATAATTCTTTATCGGCCCAGGCGGTCGTGCGCATAAAATAGGGATAACCATCGGTTTTTTTATACAGCAGAGGCATCAGGCAGTAAAGCCAGTTCCAATATAAATTTTGTGCCCATTCGGAAGCAGGTTTTTGTGCATATTCGGTATGAAATTTCTCAATCTGCGTATCGTAATTGAGATAATCCGTTTCATGATAAACGGAATCAAGAATCGCGTATGCGCGCTCCGATCCCAAAATGGCCATGATATCCAGACCTTTGGGCATCCAGCGCAGAGTAACATCCGGGTCTACCAGATGCGCAAACATATATGAGTCGGGGATAAAACGCTGCCCCATAAAGCGGAAACCTTTATAGGTGATAAATGTGCCGTATATCCAGTTGGGTATGGCAGGCGATTCCAGCTGGCGGGCATATTCCATAAACTTACCGAGCAGCAGCGAATCGGCCAGACTCTCGGGGGACAAGTTGATGAATTCCGGCCCGTATGTCATATCTGCAATGTTTTTATAATCAAATACATTGGGATCATCGGTTTTACCAACAAAAAAGACTGTCGGAATATAGATGTGTTCCCATAATGCAATGTTGTTTTGTATATTGAACAGCTGCTGTGTCAATAGCAGGGCCTGAAGTGTATGCCGCATACTCAAATGACCGAATGATGCCGGTTCCATGGTAAATATTGTCCATCCGTACCACATCATCGTTTTGAAATAAGCGCGCAATGTATCATTCTGAGTATAGTGCCCTCTTGGTTTGAATTGGCTGTAATCCAGCATGGAAAAGTGACCCAGAACCGGGGAGAAGTGAAATCCGTCGTGGGCTGCAATCAGTATCAGTTCGGAATCAACCAATGCCGATACGCTTGGCGGTACAACGACACCCACAGGCTGCAACAATTTACGGGCAATATATAAGTAAGCCAGATTATATTTGGCGGCCTCTGCGACGTTTCCATTTTCTGTGTTCCGATACACCGTCTCTGTCTGCTGAATCAATTGGTCGGTCAGATTACATAAGGCGGGTACAAAATTGTTCATTTCAATTTTCGCCAGCATTTTATCATACGACACGTGATAAATATGCAGTACGGCGTCGGTAGTCACAAATATCGGTGTGGCATCATAGGTGCTTTCATTATAGATATCAAACAACTGCATAAAACGGCTTTTTTTAACCGCAAAGTGATTGCGCTGCAGCAGATCTAAATCATAGGCATCAAAATAGGCTTTAAACCGTTCAAAATTAGATACATTAGAAAAGTCTTCTTTAACGCTATAGGGCGGGATTTGCGGGGTAAAACTGGCCGGATAAGGATGATATGTGGCAAAATCAGTCGGAACATCACTGGAAATATCGGCCATCATCTGGGCCTGACCCTGCCAGCAGAATGAAATAAGAATAAAACAGCATATAAAGACCTTCATTTTGATTCTTCCCTGCTATAGATAGGACACTATAATATACTTACTCGCAATCCACATGCCAGTTTTTAAAAAATCGAGTGTGGATGCGGAATCTTAAAATTTACCGGTATTACGCATGTTATTGAAAGTTATATTGTTTATATGAAAGGAATGTAATTTTCAAACGGTCCGGAAGTACAAACATTTTTCGTACCATATGAAAAATCTGCGTACTATGGTTTAAAGCAAAGAATTATTAAAATGTTTTTCTCAACCTGTCGGATTTGTCCCTTCGCAAGGGAATCGGGGCAAACGTACTCCCTGGCGAATCATTTTCTGGCAGGGTAAGTCTCCATTTTTCCGATCTGTTCAACCGGAACGGTAGTTCTCATCTCCTCCTTTTCAGCTTAGATTTTGCTATGCTGACTGCCATCCGGAAAATATCCTGAATTGCGTTTATTTCTTGGCGGTGAGTTTATTCTTCCCCGAGCTGTTTGAGCATCGCGGCCGCATTTTCGTTTGCCGGGTTGATCTCCAGCGATTTTCTGTAATTATTAATCGCGTTTTGTTTGTCTCCCTGTTTCATATACCCCTCACCAAGGCTGTCATATACATTGAAAGACTGCGGAAATACCGCAACATTTAACTTAAAAACCTCAATTGCTTCAGGTATTTTACCCCGGTTCATCCAATCGTACCCGAGCTGGTTTATGGAACCCTCATCAAAATAAATATCACTTCCGGATTTGCGCAATTCCTCAATCCTGGCCAGAGACGCCTGCAGTTCTTCCGGTCCGCCCTCTTTGAGGATCTGTGATGCAAGCTGGTCTTTTAGCTGCAGAAAAAACAGCCTGACATGATCCCGGTGCTGCGGTTTTAACCAGTCATCACCGGTCTCTTTGTAAACATCCATCTCCTTTACAAAAGCGAATTCATTGTCAAAGGACAAGGTCTCCTGGATCTCAGGCAAATCTTTCCCCGCTGCTTCGGCAGCTTTAACGCTGTTCCAGAGTTTCCGGATATATACCAGATGGCCATGCGCCCTTTCCCTTGACAATACTGCAGCAATATCATGACAAACGACCTGCTCAACGGCATCTTCATCTTCGAGAATCTCTTCCAGCACGCTGATCCAACGGGGAACATCCATAACTTTGAAATCCCAGAAAGGATTGGGCGCAAGATGCAGTGTGTTCAAAACAAAGCTGGGCATGACCGCTACCTTTTTCTCGGGCAATACGGCAACCGTCAAACCGGTTCTGTTTCCCTCTTTTCCGAACCAGATGAGGTGTAAAGTGATATCACCCAGATCTACCAGCATTCGGTCGTTGTAGGATATTGCCGGAAGCAGCAGAGAAAAACCGGACGCCAGCTCGTCGGCTCTTTCTTTGCAGGCATTCATCCAGGCGGCCTCGTTTTTTGCCTCTTCCGACCCTTCTTCATAATCCGCCAGACGTTCCCGCGCAGCATTCTCTTTCCAGCGCCACATTTCGATCAAATCACCCAATTCAGCTTCGACTTCCATATCTTTGTCTTGGTATCTTTTTGTAATATTTTCGTGGCCGATGATCGTTGCTTCGCTATACGCAGCACTCCCCCCAAGCATGTCCAGCCGGTCCGCAGTAAGAATCACATATGAAAAATCATCACGGTTCAACACCTCCGAGAGGTTATTTTTAACCGTCCGGGCGGTTGTCTCCGACCAGAACGTGTCGAAAACCACCAGACCTTTTTGTGACCGCACCACAGCCTGTCTTGCAAGTTCGGGGCCGGACACGATAAACACGCCTTCAGCAATTTCGTTTATCTCAAATTCCTGTGCCCGGACGTCGCTGAAAGAAAATAAAGAAATTCCTGTAGTGCAAAGAATGATTGTTACCATTTTAAAAAATAAATTCAACTTGAATGGAAAATTAATTCCGGGAATCATCGGCTCCTCCCTTAGGGTTGTTGATGGCATCAGAACTAATATTGTCAGAATATAGATGTATTATCATCCCTTCGATCAATGCATTAGCTATCAGTTATTCCTGCCGTATTCACCATCCACCGATACCATCTGCCGGCGCCAGATATAAAACCAGTACAGGGTGCAGAAGATAATCAGTATATTACCCAGCCCGAGAAAACCCGCAGACTCCAACCATACCGACAAACGATGACCCCACAGATCATGCCAGTTCGCGCCGTAGAGGACCATTGCCAGCACGGAGAGCGTGGTCAGCCAGCGTCCGGATAAATCCTTTTGTCGCAGAAACACAATGAGCAGCATGATAACCGGTAGCGAGAAAAGAAAGTGTTCCGTATCCGTATAGGTAATACTCGGGACCAATCCAATCAGGAGAATATATTCAAGGGAAAAATGCATTCGGAGTAATGCGTTTTTTTGATCCGGATGCGCAGAGATAAACCGGTTATTGGTAATTATAAGCCAGAGCATCAGCCCGGCAGCGATAATAACCACAACATAAACATACAGGTAATCCACGTCGGTAAAAACAAATCTCAATCCATAGTGATAGAAGAGCCGCTGCAGAGTATTCGGATTCTCCATCAGCCGCAGGGCGTCATTGTGGCGCAGCATGGTCGAAAGCCAGTTGTGGTGCAGGTCGATATTGCCCTGCCAGCCGGCAATGAGCGCCGGACTGATAAGTCCAATAATCATCATAGCCACGAGGCTTGTCAACACCATCCATTTCCGGCGCAGGGCAAGCAGGGGTATGAGGACGATAAAATGCGGCTTGAATAAGATGGCAACAGCAATCAGAATGCCGGCGAAAATGGATTTTCCATCAAGGATAAAACTGAGTGCGAAAAGAAGAATCAGCAGCAGAATCAGATTGACATTTCCCAGATCCAGCTCACGGTAAAAGTGCACCACGACTACCAGAAATACAAGCAGCAATGTCAAATCCCGGCCCCTGAATTGGTTATCTGAATGCGGGAAATAAATCCTGTTCAACAGCGTGTAACTGTAAAATAATGTGATGATAATACCGGCAGATCCTATGATATAATAAAGCGTTTTCGCAACAAAGAGTGGGAAGGGGAGAAACGGCAAAAAGAAATAGAGGGCGAACGGCGAGTATTTATATAATCCGGACCCTATGCCAAACGGTATCCCGTATACCTGCCGATCGGCGAAAAACTGCTGAGCTGCTAAAAAGTAAACCCGGAAATCCGGAAAATTAAACCGCTTATTGATTATCAAAGCGACAAATAAGGCGAGAAAAATAAAAATTGCAAAAGAAAGAAATGGGTGCCTTTTTATTGCCCGATACCATTGATGTAACATAATCCCTGCAGTTTAAAGTCTGTGAAAGTTCTGATCGTGAACCTGACATTAACGGTACAAATTATTACCTGGATAGGTTACTTACAAGCGGCATAGCCAGTATAATACTGCATTCAATGATTAATTTACACCTCAGAAAGAATTTTCCAAATACTTTTTCGTTACAGAGTTAGACTTTCAATCCGATGACTATATACCGTTCCGGCGGCGCATCGATTTAGAATCAGCGGATCTGAATCCTGACCTGCTGCAAAGGTGTTCATTGATACATAAAATCGTAAAGGCTAAATTTAAAACGACTTCCGAAAAACTGTTTTTATTGTCATTCAGATCCTGATTTAATTAAGAGAAGGAATCTCATAGCTTCAATCTTTATAAAAGATTGCTTCGTCCCACGACTGAATCGGGATTCTCGTGGCGAGGCCACTCCTTTGGAGCAATGACAGTTAAAAGTCTTATTTTCTGGAAGTTTCATTGAAATATTAAAGACAGTCGCTCAGATACATACAGCGCACCGGTGGCGAAAATGTTAACACTAAAAATTAGTATATTTATCTTTGCAACCATAATCATTGCTGCCATCTCCCGTAAGTCCCTGGGCAATTTTCGCTCGCATGGCTTTTACCGCTTCTTCGCCTGGGAATTGATCCTCATTCTGTTCCTGCTCAATGTCGGATTCTGGTTCAGAAATCCGTTTTCCTGGAATCAGATCATTTCATGGATATTTCTTGTTGGTTCCGCCTTCTGTGTTATTGAGGGAACCCGATTATTGCATGCCAGAGGAAAATCGGATGCATTGCGCCGCGATGAAAGTCTGTACACCTTTGAAAAAACAACCGCACTGGTATCACAGGGGATTTACCGCTATATCAGGCATCCGCTGTATGCCTCTTTGCTTTTCCTGGCGTGGGGAATATTTTTCAAAGCACCATCACCGGTTGGATTTTTGCTTGGATCAGGTGCAGGTCTGGTGCTGACTCTGACCGCAAAAATAGAGGAGAAGGAAAACCGTGACTATTTTGGGGATGAATACATCGCCTACATGCAAAAGACAAAGATGTTTATCCCGTTTATCTGGTGACTACGGTAGGGTGGAAATCCAATTGTATCAGCCTCGAATATGCAGGGAATATAACCTGTACTGGATGAGCGCTCAAAATAGTCATTTTTTCTCAAGTTCATCAAGGCGCTGTAACATCTGTTTCGCATTCTCAAAATCAGGATCAAGCTGCAACGCTTTATTGTATAGTTCCCTTGATTTTACATAATCGCCCTTCATCATATACGCCTCACCAAGACTATCGTGAATATTGGCATCATCGGGAAATAAACGAATATTCAATTTGAACAGATCGATAGCCATATCGGTCTGGCGGTTATATAACAACTCATAACCTGCCCTGTTTAAAGTGGTACTGGAGCGAATCTCATATCCGCCTTCTTTCAGAATCTGCTCATAATTATTCAGAAAATAAGTACTACCTTTTTCAGAAATTATTTTGTAGATGTATTCACCGATTCCTGGCTCGGGCATGGCATATTCCTGGCCGAAAATAATCGCCTCTACCGTGCGGGCAACCGGGTTCGCCCCGCCACCGTAATTCGACAGAATGACCAGTGTATAACGATCTGTCGTATACCGCCTGAAGGCCGCATTTACGCCGGGTGCACCGCCGCCGTGGCTGGTGATAAAATTGTCATATTCATTGCGAATCTCCCAGCAATAGGCATAATCATCCAGTAAAGGGGTCCACATTTTCTGTTTGGATTCCTCATTTAGCAGGGATGTACCATACAGCGCCTGATCGAATTTTAAGAGATCGAGTACAGTGGTCTCGATGCCGCCGTCTGCGTTGGCCGGAGGAACGCGAAAAATATTCCGTTTAAATTCCCCGGTGATCAGTTTATCATAACCAGCCGCACGGTTCTCAACCACTTCCTCGAGGTAGTTAATTCCGGTATCATGCATTTCAGTCGGCTCCAGTATATTTTCCCGCAAATAGCCCGGATACGACATCCCGGAAACCTGCTCGATCACGGCGCCAAGGATGACGATACCGGAATTTGAGTAGGAAAACTTTTCACCCGGCGTATCGAAAAGAAGTTTTTGGTCATAAATCAGCGGCAGGGCATCACCCACACTGCGGATGGTGTAGAATTTATTTGAAAAATCGGGGTGCGCAAAATAATTAAACGTACCGGAGGTGTGGGTGAGCAGGTGGTGGATCAAAATCTTCTCACCAAACGGGAAATCCGGCAGATACTTATTTACCGGGTCCATAACATCCAGTTTTCCGCTTTCAGCCAGCTGCATAATGGCCGTCCCGGTGAAGATCTTTCCGATGGATCCGATGTTAAATTTGGTTTCAAGCGTGTTTTTCACGTAAAAATCCTTATCCGCTTCTCCAAACGCCTTGGCATAGAGAATATTGCCATCTTTGGCAACCAGAACCGTCCCGGAAAACAGGTCTAATTCGACATATTTGTCCATTACCTCATCGATTTTGGCGGTAATTTCCTGCGCCGTTAAAGGTACGGTTTTACACGAGACGCAGATAAACAATAAAATCAACGCCGGTATAAATTTCATCGTAACCTCCCTGATGACTTTGGTACTGACGCACATCGACAATAAGATTGAAGTTTTAATTCATCCCGGTAAAATCGTTTTGGAATTATTCTTTTCATGCTAATAAATATGCACTTAGATCAACAGGTCTAAATGTCCGGGGTATGCAAATTGCAAAATTTTCTGTTGTGCCAGTGTGGATTCTGAGCGGTTTTACGTTGAGTTTGGTCAATTGTTGCGCAAAAAAAGATCATACAGATTGAGAGCCTGCGGCAATGGTAAAAGTTAAATTCAGCCGATAAAATTGAGATCCGAATCAAAATGGAGCAGGGCAACGTAAGTTATCTCAATACAGGTGTGCTGAAATTAAATTCTGGTTAAAACTGATAATGCTTTATAAATTTGTTCGACTGCGGCTGATGTTATCCAAAATTGGGACAACTTTCAATTAAGCTGAAAAAAAATAGTGTTGGAAATTATTAAAGATCGGCAAGATTAATTCAGGGGTAAACTTATGAACAGATCATTCCGATTCCAGTCACCATATATAAAAATGTTCCTATTTGGCATTTTTATATCGGGAAGCTGCTGCAATGCATACGCGCAGGAAAATGCGGCTGAAACATTTTCAGGAGAATCAGCCTTAACGGTACAGGAGATTGATTCAGTTAAGGGAAAAACCGCAATGGCAGACAGCACCTGGAATATAGGCTGGTTCCCCGTCATCTTTTACAGCAATGAAACCAGATTGGCCGGTGGCGGTGGGGTGCAACTGGTGAAGAAAGGATATACTGAGCGCCACGCATCATCGATCGGAATAATTGCCTATTATACCCAGAATAAACAGTACTCGATCGGTGCCAATACGGTAATTTTCTTTGAAAGAGGAGCGTACAAAGCCGGCGGTGAGATTGCCTATTATTATTTCCCGGAAAAATTTTATGGTATCGGCAACAATACATCTAAGAATGACGAAGAAAAATACATCACCCGATCGGTTCGCTTCAGGCCGATATTTCAAAAGATGTTTTTTTCATCGAATTTGTTCATTGGCTTCAATTATGATTATGCGCATTTCGATGTCCTTGAAAAGGAACCAGGAAAAATTCTTGACCGCGGAAGCATTACCGGCAGTGAGGGGGGGCTTGCCTCGGGTATCGGGATATACATTACCTGGGATGCAAGAGACAACAATTTGTATCCGACTTCCGGCAGTTATCATCAACTCATAACCGGTTTTTACGGCCCTTCCCTGGGGAGTGATTTTAACTTTAATATCTATCTGGCTGATTTACGTCATTACCTGCCTCTCTTTGATGATCATGTACTGGCGTTCCGGGGAGTTGCCGGCATCAACAGCGGGGATCCGCCCTTTCAAATGATCTATTTTACCGGCAGTCTGGGAGCATTTCTGCGGGGGTATACGCAGAGCCGCTTCATGGATAAATCCGTTGTAACCTTTGAGGCAGAATATCGCCTGCCGTTGGTCTGGCGCTTCGGACTGGTCGGGTTTGCCGGAATCGGACAGGTTGCTCCAAAAATATCGCAAATGTCTTTAAATCAACTTAAACCATCTGCCGGCTTTGGTATCCGCTTTGCCCTGATACCCGAGCAAAACGTCAATGTGCGCATCGATATGGGGGTGGGTAAAGATGATGCCAGTTTCAATATAAATCTCATGGAAGCATTTTAAAAGCGATCAAAACCGAAATAATGTTGCCGCCGTGACGAAGGATCTCCATTTTAGACACATCGTACATGCTGTTTGTGATTTTCAGTAACTCCCTGTCTGTGATGTGTAATTCCGCGGTTCAGGAAAAGATAAGATAACAGTTCCTTCCTCAATTATTCCACTTTCAAACATAATTTTTTGTGAATAAGAACTTATCTGTCCCTATGACAAGCATATCGCAGTTGTATTATGAGAGTAAGCAAATGAAATATAACGGTAAAAAATATGGAATATATACGGTAAATCTCTGTGTTTATGATATTAATTCATATAGTTAAAAGGGTGATAAATGGAAAACAGCATAGAGGGTTTACACCATATAACAGTGCTGGCAAGCGATCCCCAGCGCAATTACGATTTTTATACTGGGATGATGGGCCTGCGCTTTGTCAAGAAAACGGTGAACTTTGATGCACCCGATGTCTACCACTTCTATTTTGCCGATGAACTGGGCACGCCGGGAACGGTCCTGACCTTCTTCCCCTTTCCGGATGCACAACGGGGCAAGCGCGGGACAGGTGAAGCAGCGATCGTGAGTTTCGCCATACCCAGGGGCAGCCTGGATTTCTGGATTGAGCGGCTGAGCCGGCAAGATATTGACTTCGGAGGCCCGGAACAAAAGTTTAATTACGATTTCATATCATTTACCGATCCGGATGGCTTGCAGCTCGAACTGGTTGAAGATGACGTGGATCACCTGACAGGCTGGGAGACGGATGACCTGCCGCGGGAATATTCGATCCGGAAATTCTTTGGCACTACGGTCAGGTTGAGGGAAGCAGAAAAAACCGAACATCTGATCAGGGATATCTTTGGATTCACCTTATCCGGGCGAACCGGTAATCTGAAGCGCTATATCAGCGGAGCAGGGGACCATGAAGCAAAATTCGATATTCTGATCGATCCCGACGGTCCCGTGGCCCTGCAATCAGCCGGTTCGGTGCACCATATCGCCTGGCGGACAGAAAGTGATGCAGCGCAGCGGGAGTGGATCAAAAAACTGCGCACGAACGGTTTTTATACGACTGACGTAATCGACCGCAATTATTTCCATTCGATATATTTCCGTGAACCGGGCGGTGTGCTATTTGAAATCGCCACCGATCAACCGGGATTTCTGATCGACGAGGACAGGGAATCCCTGGGAGAGTCGCTGAAACTTCCCGCACAATATGAACTGCGACGGGCAGAGATTGAAAACCGGCTCATCCCCGTTCGTCAAGCGAAGAAGCCGGTTACCGCATAATGAAAAAGGTAAAGATCATGAAAATTGCCCGTCTCTATACAGATAAACATAATGAATCTGTCTTTGAAGACTTTGAGATTGAGCTTGAAAATATAAGTGAAATAGGGTATCTGAGCACCCGGTTTCCTGTGAGGGAGATTATCTTCAGAGAGACGGACGGCGATTATCGTTATGATTTTCATAATGCTCCGGAGCGGCAGTTTATCGTAATGCTGAATGGGGAAATTGAGATTGAGACGCCTAAAGGTGAAAAACGATGCTTCAGGTCCTGTGATATATTACTGGCGGAGGATACGACGGAAAAAGGACACAGATCATGAAGCATCGATGGACAAACGCGTAGATCAATTTTTGTAACCCTGGGAGCTGATAATGTTGGAACTCGGTAACACCATTTACCCGCATGCCGGACAAAAAATCATCTATGAGGGATCACCTGTCGGTGATGCCCATTCAGCAATGATCATGCTGCATGGCAGAGGCGCGGGCGCCGGATCCATGAAAGGTCTGGTGGGTGAAATATATACCGACAGGATGCTTTTTATTATTCCTGAGGCCGCTGGTTTTACCTGGTATCCCTACCGTTTTATCGAGAAACGGGAGGTGAATGAGCCGGGCATAACTTCCGGCTTAATGCTGATCGAATCGATCGTAAATGCCCTGATCAAAAATGATATTTTAAAAGAAAACATATTTCTCCTCGGTTTTTCCCAGGGTGCATGTCTGGCGGCCGATTATGCGGCCCGCTACCCGGCGCGGTTCGGAGGCGTGTTTGTCCTGAGCGGCGGCCTGATCGGTGATGTGATAAATCCTCCCGAATATCAGGGAAACCTGGTGCAGACGCCGGTTTTTTTGGGATGTTCGGACACAGATTTTCATATTCCTCAGGAACGGTTCCATGAAAGTGCTGATATACTCAGTCACCTTAATGCCGCGGTAACCAAGAAGATCTATACCGGTATGGGGCATACGATCAACCGGGATGAGCTGGTTCTGATAAACGCCGTGATAGCTGATAACAGATTTGCCGATTAAAGAATTCTTCCCTGCATTAATATTATCGATTGATAGGCGGAAGATTCTGGATCTGACTGTCGCCAGAACCGGGATTGAGCAAAATGTGATCGATCTGGCGAAAATTTATTTTCCATAAAAATTAGCAAGACCAATTGGAGAATATGTATATAAATTCCTCTTTTCCAAAGGGGATACAAATTCAATCTGTAAGACTAGTCATAAATTGCTGCCAAAATAGTGAAGAACTGCACTCAGGCGGAAAGGATGAAAGAAAATTATATCTGTTCTTTAATCAAAAAGTAACCATAAATTATGTAAACACCAGGTTTGTGTAAGACATATAAATTATTATAAATTTTAAAGATATCGTGCATCACAAGACAATATGACTCGCGCTGATGTTTGTGTTGGAATGACGGAATACATACTGTCTAAAAGAGATAAAATAAAACAAAAAACATTACAGATAAGGCGAACAGCAATTTGAAAACAAAGAAATTTACAGTGTTTGTAACTGAAGAAAGTGTCTCTTAAGTTAAAATAAAAATTGTTCGCGGGTTTTTGACTCTAACCATGTTAGTAACTAATCCGACGTAGCATTGTTGTGTAAAACAAATCCATCCAGAGCGTCCGCCCGCAGGGCTTTACCAGGAAAACCAGGGATCCGTTCCTCTTCTGTGTCCATCATCAGGATGCATATCCGAATGGAAATGCCGAGATGGGACCTGCCGCATCACTGGCCGGCCGCAATCTGGAGCAGGACTTTGAGCCCAGGGACGGCTGGCCCTGGAGCCGGAACGATCCGGTGCATGACCGATCAAAAAACCGCTTCGCCCGGTATTCCGATGGAAAAGCAGAGGGAAAATAGGATATCCCTATAGAACTGCAGGTGTGCAAATTCAAACCGGCAGATGCAACGGGGCACCCGGTCCCACCGGCCAGCCAAAGGATATCCAGAAGACCAGCAACAGTGACCAGACGACCAGAAATCCGATGGTAAACGGCACCATCAGGGCGATCACCGTTCCGATGCCGGCTTTTTTATCATACCGCTGGACAAAGGCCACGATCAACGCAAAATAGGACATCATCGGCGCGATGATATTCGTAACACTGTCACCCACCCGGTACGTCACCTGTACCAGTTCGGGCGAGTAGCCGAGAAGCATGAACATGGGGATGAATATCGGTGCAAGGATGGCCCACTTTGCCGAGGCACTGCCCATGAACAGATTGATAAAGGCGGAAAGCAGAATAAATGCAAGCATCAGCGGGATCTCACCCAGGCCTGATGCCCTGAGGGCCTGGGCCCCCTCAACTGCGAAGATCAAACCCAGATTCGTCCATTTGAAATAGCTGACAAACTGGGCGGCAAAAAACACGAGTACCGTATACAAGCCAAGCGTGGATATTGCTTTGCCCATGCCATTCATAACATCTGTATCGTTTTTTAATGTGCCTGCTCCGATCCCGTATGCCACACTAATGATCACCGATCCCAAAAAAATAAAAGCCACGATACCGGACAGAAAAGGGGAGCGCAGCAGACTTCCGGTTTCCGTATTGCGCAGAAATCCCGCTTCAGGAATGGTACCTGCCAGTATTAAAATGGTAAGCATAAGAGTGGCAACGGCGGCAAACTTTAATCCGTGTTTCTCTTCTGCGGTTAATTTACCGAGATCATTCTTCTGTTCTGCTGATTTTTCACCCGTCGGTTCATATGTTCCCAGGCGAGGCTCCACCAGTTTCTCTGTGATCCAGGTCCCCGTAAACGCGATAAAAAAAGTCGAAATGGCCATAAAGTAATAATTTGCAGCAGGATTGACCTGGTAATCGGGGATCACCAACCGGGCGGCCTCTTCGGAAATCCCGGCCAGCAGGGGATCGATGGTGCCCAGCAGGAGATTGGCGCTATACCCGCCGGAAACGCCTGCAAAGGCTGCCGCCAGTCCGGCAAGGGGATGACGTCCGACAGAGATAAATATGATCGCAGCCAGCGGCACCAGCAATACATAACCGATCTCACTGGCCATATTGGAGAGCACACCGGCCAGTACGATCACCAGGGTCAGGAGCCTGCGCGGTGCGGAAATAACCAGCAGCTTGAGCGCGGCCCCGATAAGGCCGCTGCTCTCGGCCAGGCCGATACCCAGCATCGACACAAATACTGTGCCCAGGGGGGCAAAAGCGGTAAAATTGACTACCATTTCTTCCAGAATGCGGTGCAGCCCGGCTATCGATAAAAGACTGACCGGCCGTATGATCTCACCGGTCCCCGGATGTTTGACGGCAACGTCCAAGCTGGCGGCGATTCCAGATATAATGATAACCAGTAAAGCGAAGATCGCAAAAAGCGAAGCCGGATGTGGCAGCAGATTCCCGCCCTTTTCGATAATATCCAGGAATTTTGCAAAAAACTCACCACGTGATTTTTTACGGGTACTCAAATTGACATCTCCATATTACAGTATCATACGTATAAAGCGTTCTGTTAGACAGCACTGGTTTCAGTTATGCTGCAACCACTCTGTTTAATTAAACCGAAACAAACAGCACAGACCGGAAAAGTGTCGGACACGCCCGGGACTTTACCTTACACCTGTTGAAAAAAATATCGCTATAAATATTTTTATACGACACTTTTCAGTCAAAGATTAAACAAACCAACGGGGAATGATGATTATTCCGGTCACCGGTAACTCTAGTCCCCCTGATGCTCCAAGCTGCGAAGGCCAATCAACAATTTGGCATTGTTTGCTATAGGAAAGATAATCCTTAGGAACAAATTAATTGTCAGAAAAAGATTCGCGAAATCGATCCGGTAGATTCTGCAGTATTATTCTTTTTTAGTCATGCCTAAGAAGAGGTCGGTGATCGGGAAAATGCGATAGAATCGGTGCGTAAATATGCAGCGATTAAACCCGGCCATTCCAAAAGTATAAGTCCTGCCGGTGAAGTTTATTTCAAGTTCTGAATGCTCGATAAAGCTTTGGAAGAATACCATGAATTAAAATTAGTGTATTCCGACAAAGAATCTTATTTTCACGCCTCCAGTTTTCAGATTTTTGATATTCATATCCTGCGTCAGGAGTATGATCAGGCCAGACAGGAACTGGCTAATTACCTTAGTGAGGTGCCACCGAAACCCAACCATGAGTCTTTAGTACAATCTTATCGGGCACACTTTTTTATCACTTGGGTGAGATATCACGTGCGTTTGGCCTCTCCGACAGTATTCTGGTAAACATCATCAAACGGTATATTTACGTAAATTAATTGATATTGTAGTTTATAGCTATGCCGGAAGCAACCGTCAGGTACTCAACAGCAGGTAGTATCAAGCATTGATGGTACTTGACATTTTGATGCCCTCACCGGTGGACCGTCCTTACCTCCATACATGCACACGGATAGGTTGTTCCCCTGATCCTCTGAAGCGCTACAATCAAAAGATTCAGGATTCAAGATGCTTCAAAATTGGACAGCACCGGAAAATATCAAAAAGGCTGATCCCGATCGGGAACAGCCTTTGCATTAGTTTGTGATTTAGAAGCAGCAGCTATCTGAGTAATGTCATTTTTCTGACTTCCCGATAAATCCCGGCCACCAGTTGATAGTAGTAGACACCACTCGTCAGATCTCCGGCGTTGAAGGTATAAGTGTGCTTTCCCGGGTGCATCCGCTCTGATACCAGCGTTGCCACTTTCTCACCAAGCAGATTGTATACGGTTAATTCCACATGACTGCCCGCGGCCAGCTGCCAGCTGATAACCGTTTCGGGATTGAACGGATTGGGATAGTTTTGTTCCAGTATTGTATTTACAGGCGTCACAAACGAATGTTCCTGAACGGACGCCGGCATTCCGGTCGAAAAATGCCACACATAATTGCCGGCCAGGTTTATGCCGGTGCTGCTCTTTATACCGGTTGTCAATACCACATGATAATCCGTATCATCTGTCAGGGGTGAAGCCGGAACAAAAGTAAGAATGGAATCGGAACGGATGAAATCACCTCCAATTGAAGAATCCGCTGCCGATAAGATAAAATTCGCACCATTAAATGTCAGTGTATCCATTTTCTGATCAAATACGACAGCGATCTGTACATCAAGTGATACATTAAATGTACTGTCAGCAGGTTCAACCACCGTAACGGCTGGCGCAGGCGACTGAAGATAGAAATTAACCGTTTTTGATGATCCGGCTGTCAACTCTGTGGCGGTTATTCTGCTGCCATAGCCTTCTTTAAATGTCTGGATATTGACAATACCGGCCAGCACCTTGCGTAAGGTATAAGTACCATTCGTATCGGTTGTATCGGCATCAATACCATTGGCAACGACTTTGACCCCTTCAATGGGCTGATTGGTACTCTGATCGTATACTGTACCGTTGACCGATCCCACCTGGGCGATGGAGGTTGGATTGATCAATAATTTGACGAAATCAATCGCATATCCGTCGCCGGCTCCGGTAGTAAAATCGTCAAATTCCACATCCAGTGTGCCTTTTTCGATCAGATATAAATAATCCGCAGGAATTTCGACACTGATCAGTTTACCGACCGGCCCGGTTTGCATCAGTCCATTGATGATCGTCTCCATAAAATTTACCCGGACATTGTTGAGGGTGACCTGGTAAGAAGCCTTCCACAATCCTGCCTGAAAATCATCCACAAATATCTGCAGGATGGCACTTTTGAGGATTATCCCAGCCAGAGAATAGGTCAGCCGGATAGGCCGCACACTGTTCTCAGGTCTGGATGTGTAGGTGGTATAACCGTCCTGTCCACTGGGTGGATTTCCGGTATAGCTGGTAATTACCATTATCCGGTCGGTTCCCGCCGGATCTGTCGTGTCTGCGGTCCAGGGATAACCATGGGCAGGCGTGCTGTTGCCGGAGAACGGATTGAAGTTGACCGGCCAGCCAAAACCGAGATTGTCGATATCCCCCGTCCGGACCATCAGGGCGGCTTCCGGTGTGTTCTGCAATGTCTCAAAATGATTCGCCCAGTCGCCATCTTCATCAGTGACCTGAGCCTGCACACAGGTGGTAAAAATAATACCAAGACATAACACAATCATCGGGTAACGTGTTTTCCAGATATATTTTGTCATAATTTTCCCCTGCGTTGTTGCTATATTATAAATATAATTTTGGGATATTGTGAAATATGTGTTGTATATCATTAAATATAGATTCAAAAAATATAGATTCAAAATTATCACTTCTCAGTATCCGGCCCGGATAATATTCGTTATAATAACAGGATCCTTTTACCATTCCGGAAAATTAAAAACGAGGCACTGCACAAGGATCCTTAAAAACGTTATCAGGATATGGCCGAACTGGCAACGGATCTGGAAACGATTGTAAATGACGCTGAGCAGGATTCAACAGCCGAAAATGAATCCCCACTGGCTTGTTAGAGTAATAAAGATATTCCTCTCGAATTCCCTGATTGTTACCTACGTATGTGCTTGCTTTGATCCCCGCTTGGGTTTTGGGAACAAGGATCAGTCATCCACATACAGCCATAACTCAGCGCCGGTAAGGCTTCCGTCGGCATTTCGCAAAGCCAGTTTTTGGCGGAGGTGAGGGGAGAAATTGTGGGCAGCGGTGTTAATTTCTGTTCGGTCATCTATCTTCAGCATGATCTGGTATACATCCTTTTTCCCGGATTTGCCGGCCTGCAGGGCAAGTTTTCGCAGGGATTCTGCCGAAATCCTCGCGCGTTTCCAGAGGAGAAAATCCCCTTCATCGGAAAAATGGCCGTCAAGCATCTGCAGCAATCCCTGGCATCGGTCAACATTCGCGGCCCCCTCCAGAAAAAACGGGTGCAGTTTCAGTTCCAGGATCTGCCATCTGTCGTTACAGAGCTGCGGTGGCATTTCGTCAAACCGCCCTTCAACGGGATACGCATTAAAAAATGTGACCGGAGCAGGTTCAAGGTCTGCCGCTTCACGGCAGGACCACATAGCTTCCCTGATTTCGGGTGTCTGCGAATACAGCAATCTGGCGTGAATCGATGCCTTACCTCGGGCCCGCAGGGAAAAAGTCCAGATCCTATCCGTATTCTGATACAACTTTGCATATTCTAACTGTAAATACGCCTGCTGATGCGGATCATCACTGCTGCATCCGAGTTTCAGAACGTAATAACCGTTCAGTCCGCTGATCCGATTTGCCGGGAATATGAGATATAGCTCATTGCGCCTGACAATATCCTCACGGTTTTTGATCTCCCGGATCGTGGCAAATTGATCATTTTCGGCGCCAACTTTCGGGGTTATGTCCTCGATCAGCTGCTGGGCATTCAGGCAGCCCCAGCTTTCCGAATGGGAAATAATCAGTGCTTTCGATAACTCAACCTGATTTTTGCTTTGATCGTTATGTCCCGACAGGAACGGGTTGAAAAACGCAATTACTACTAAAAAAAGGTAAAGGTCGCTGAAATAATACATTATCATTTATATCCATGACGAGTGTAAATGAGCTGCAGCTCAGTATAAAACTGCAGCTCTATGGTTTTTTTAAGTCAAATATCATGAACCCGATGCGGTGACTGTATAATTCCCACCGTTTGGATTTCCGATCACCACCAATGTAATGTGACTCAGAGATCCCGGAGATATAGTCTTGGAAAATTGATAGTTGCTCCATCCCCCGGCGGGAGTACGCTGGTACGTAACCATGGTATTATTATTAAGTTCAATCACCGCATAGCCAAAATTATTTGTACTTGCCGCAACGTTTATCTGAACATTCTGCACATTTGATCCGATACTGAACACATAATAATCAGCGCCATATGACGCGACACTTCCGTTGATCGTATGATTTGATCCCACATTAAGCGTGTTAGCAGTATGAGGTACACTGACCAGCGGCCCGTGAGTCGTCGAATTACACGTTCTGATCCATTCATCCTCTTCGTAGTCAAAAGAAGCACTGGCATTGGAAACATCCTTATAATAATTGGCAAAGCTCCACCAGCCGGCAAATTGATCGAGGGTTGCCCCATTGGGAACACGATTCTGGATTGCTGTTACTACCGCATTAACCATATTATTGCCATTTGTGTTGAATGTTGACCAGACGAGTTTGATTGTCGGCATCTCACCCTGACCACTCTGCCCCAGATAACACCAGAAGTGGCAGGCATTATAAGACCGGTCCGCAATCAGATCCAGATCGGGATCGCTCAATCCCTGATCCATACGGTCCATCCAGTCCCCAACATTCGGTGCCCGGTATTTCTGGCTCCATGCGGCCGTGCCTTCCACCGCCCATTTTAATTTCGCCGTACCGGAAATATAGCCATAGCTGTACTGTACACGGTGAAACAGTTCATGGACAGGTGTCGTCTGGCGGCGACAGTTATCTTTCACTACCTTTTTACTGTTTAACTCGATATAATCCAGACTGGATCCTGTAGATCCATATAAATTTGATCCCAAATAGTAAACTTTTACATCGATCATTCTTTTTTTATCACACCCGCTGCCTGAAAGGTAATGTTTTGGGGTGGTGAAGTTTGCTGCATAATCATCCCAGGCGGCGTTTAATACTTTGGCAGTCTCCTTAATTTCATTTAAGGTTACATTGTGATCGGTGTTTGTATTATTCGTGGTATATAAAAACTTGAAGTGACCTTCCGTATAGGTTTCAGGAAGAGAAGGGGTGTTCAGGTCAATTATATTGTCCACTTCATTACGGGTCTCATCGGTGATTTCAGGATTCGCAAGCGAAGCGAATAATGCGCCGTAAAGTGATTCCGCACATTCTTCCAGGATTTCTTCTCTTGTGGCGGGGGTATAAAGCCGCTTGGCAAGTGATATGATATCTTCCTTCGTCCTTGGTATCAGGGGATTCCCGCTGAATTTTTGTTCGAACGTCTGGCTTTTGAAGACCTGAATAGTTATGCCTTTCGATTTCTGAAACTGTACCTGCCTGGCCTCCTCCTGCGCCTGAACCTTACCAGGTATGGGAATATGCAGCATTACGATAGTGAACAGTATAAACCAGTATGCTGGTTTGGCAAAGCTAATCCTCATTGTTACCTCCCGCATAAATTAGCATTAGAATGAACATGTCTAAAAAACGTTTTAATCCTTTTCTGCGTTTTGTTCAGAGCATAGGCTACCACCTCCTTTAATATTTTAGGGGTCTGCTTTCCGGTGTAGTTATCCCACTTTTATGTATCAGGACGAGAACACCGATTACCAGACCAGAAGTCGCCAGAATCTGGGGTGCGGTAAATCCCAGAAGAACCTCAGGATTTATGCGGTAGAATTCCACTATAAACCTTCCCAGCCCCGCCAGAATCAAATATAGGCTTAATCTCACGCCGGCCTTTAGTTCTTTGTTTCGCAGCTTCCAGAGTAAAATAAAAATCCCCAGGTAGATCAGCATCTCGTAGAGCTGTGTTGGATGCACTCTGGATGAAGTTGGCACAGGTGCATATTGGAAATAGACAGCCCAGGGTACATCGGAAATAATGCCGCGGCAGCAGCCGGCCATAAAGCAGCCCAGGCGCCCGATAACCTGGCTGATGGCCATAACCGGAACTATAATATCAAGCGTTTGCAGGAGTGGAAGCCTTTTAATTTTCAGGATCAGCACCAACGCCAGACCACCACCAATAAGACCACCATACCATCCAGATCCGGCGGTATCAAATAAGGTTCCCAAGGGATCGGCAGTAAATTCAGACCATTCTTCAAGGCAATAGTATAGTTTACTTCCGATCATACCGGCTGCAACTGCGCTTAAGATCAGTAAGAGATATAAATTGGGGGGATACTTTTTTCTTCGTAATTCATATTTGAGCAGGATCATCGCCACAATAAAGGCAACCCCATAGAGAAATAAATAGCTGTCGATCGTAAGATTGAAAAATTCAAAATTCGGAAACAATTTTATCCTCTGCCGGTATTTTTTAGTAACAATCTTTACCTGGCGGGGCTTCGTAAGAAATGCACAAAATAATAAATTTAATCATATATCCTGATCATGGAAATATTCTGTTCATCGCCATTGTATGGATCTGGTTTTATTGCCGTGCTGAAAGAATATACGTATCTGGGAAAGATTTTTTATAATAATACCAAAAGATATTTATGATGTCAATGAATATTGAATTGCAGGTCATGACGTGACTCGCCTGCATTTCCCTCACCGTTATTTTGACTAATTCAGTCAATGACAGCAAGCAGAGTGACCTGATGCAGAACAACCTGATAAATTGCATAAATGGCAGCAGCCGTTGAACAAAGCGACAATATTTGCGAATATTGGTAGTTGAAATAAATGGCTAGATAAAAAAGATTTATTCGGGCGAACCTGTTCCGGGGATGGTCAGATTTTTTCTTTACTTTAATAAACAGCTGTGGTATATTAAAACTACATTATTGGTTTTACTGGGCCCATTACAATTACCGGCGATATCATACATCCAGAAATAAATTGCTCAGGTTATCGGCTTTAGACTGCACCGGGTATTATTTATATAGCACTTGTTAAGACTAGGACGATCAGATTTCAATCACTTGATGTTTCTGTTTCGTTGTGGACATTATGTCAGGGATTTCACATACCCCTGGACGTGAATCAGGGGCTGCGTCCGGGAAAATGCATTCCCGTCTATGAGTGATCTCTACAGAAATGAACGGATGGCAAAGGCTGAAAAACTTACTTATTATCATAAATGGCATGTCTGGTTTAAGAAGATTATTTTATACATTTATTTAACCGATTGCGATGGAAAATTTTATACTCATGTTTGCCCTGATTATGATGTTTGGGCATTGTGATCAAAAAAAAGACGAAGTTCATCTGGACGCCGGTGACAGCGGTCAGGAAGTAAAGATTGCTGTTGAGACCGAAGTACAGCTTTCTCTGGATGCCAATCCGGGTACGGGATACCGCTGGTCTGTGACACAAATCGACAGTTCAAAACTGAGTCCGGTTGGCGAACCGGTTTTCAAGACCGTCTCAGAGCAGCTTGGCGGCCCGGCTCAGCAGATATTACGGTTCAAGCCCAAAGCTGCGGGTACGGTGATACTGAAGTTGATCTATCACCGCCCCTGGGAGAAGGCGGTTGCGCCGGCGGATACCTTTGAAGTGACACTGCATATCACAGATGGCAAATGATCCTATTAGGTTTAGTCTTAGCACAAATTAAATCGCATATGTTCAGCCAAACAGAGGAGGATTGGACATGAAACGCGTTAACATTGTTTTATTTATGCTGGTGTTGGGAATTATTGTCATCGGATTGACTCAGCAGCAGGATCTCGAGCAAAAACTGAAAGCCCTGCAAACTGAAATTGAAGATCAGGGTTACTCATTTACGGTCGGCGATAATCCGGCGATGAAGTATACGATCGATCAGTTGTGTGGGATGAAAGAGCCTGCAGACTGGCAGGCGCAGGCAAAGGAAAAGAACATAATCAAACTGGCGCCAACGACACTTAAAGCTCTTACTGTAGCACTGCCACCGGCCTGGAACTGGCAGGATCAAAATGGCATGACCGGCGTTCGTGATCAGGGCGGTTGCGGCAGCTGCTGGGCCTTTGCCGCCATCGGTTCATTTGAATCATTCCTGCGTATTGAACAGGATACCGTTATCGACCTGTCAGAACAACATCTGGTTTCATGCAATAGCTGGGGCTGGGGATGTAACGGCGGTTGGTGGCCCCATGATATGTTGGTTAATCCGGGAGCAGTCCTCGAAGCGGATTTTCCTTATACAGCAACCGATGCTCCTTGCGGCGGACCTTACACCTATGCCTTCCAGCTCACAGGCTGGGCCTATATTGACGGGGATAACAAAGTTCCAACTGTGGACAAAATCAAGGAAGCAATATACCAATATGGACCCGTTTGCGCAGCGGTATATGTTGGCTCCTTTTTCCAGGGGTATACCGGTGGTGTTTTTGACAAGAATGAAGTTCCCGGAGACTGCGGTTGTGTACCGTCTTCCACGGTAAATCACGCGATTCTGCTTACCGGCTGGGATGACACCAAGGGAGCCTGGCGCCTGAAAAACAGCTGGGGTACAGGCTGGGGTGAAAACGGATACATGTGGATAAAATATAATATAAGCAATGTCGGATATGCGGCGGTGATCGTATACTAATCCCAGCTCAAACAATGCCGATGCGAAGGACGGCGAACCGGTTAAGTAATCCCGCTGAATGGTTAGTCGTGCGGTGCCTTTGGTCTGAATGATTATATTGGTATGGACGCCGGTGCTCTATTATTCTTGCCTGAATTCCTCCTTACCATCGGCATACTTTGCAAACCGTCCTGCTGACCTTGGATGCACCTGATCCGGCCTCTGCCACGGCCATCCGCCAAACTGATCCCGGTGATAATCCTCAAAAGCCTGGCGGATCTCGGCCTGTGTATTCATTACGAACGGGCCATATTGTATGACCGGCTCTGCTATCGGCCGGCCCTGCAAAAGAAGAAATTTTGCATTGGTCTCTCCGGTCCTCAAAACAATGTCCTGATCAATCAGCAGATCAACTGCCATGTCGGATGAGATATCACTCCCGGCGACGGTAACAGATGAACCTTCAAAAAAGTAGAGCATCCGGTTCAATGGTTGAAATGCGGCGGGTATAATCCACTGTGCATGGGAAGGCATTGTAATAATCCATATTCCTACCCCGTTGTCCGGATTTGCCGCCCAGGAATCAGGGGCCGGAGGCGGCGCCGTGATACCTTCTATCTGTCCGGCGATCACAATGATCTCGGTTGCATTGCCCAGATCATCCCTTATCCTGGCTGTTGGTATCATATCCGCCCATAACATTTTATAATGCGGTGCGGCAAATTTTTGCTTCCCGGGCAGGTTCAGCCATATCTGAAAGAGATGCAGTGGATTTTCCTTCTCCCGGTTTAGCAATGGAAACATCTCGGCATGCTGCAAACCAGACCCGGCGGTCATCCATTGAACGTCTCCGTATCCGTACCTGCCCGATGCGCCATGTGAATCGGAGTGATCTACAAAACCTTCCAGTACAACGGTCACAGTTTCAAAACCGCGATGCGGATGCATGGGAAATCCCGGAATCTTCCGACCGTGATACATGCGCCAGCCGTCTTTCGGTTCGAAGTCCTGCCCCAGATTCCTGCCAGCCAGTGAGGCCTCCGGTCCCATCTCATCATTCCCCCTGGGATATGCATCGGCGTGATGGACGCAGAAAAGAAACGGATCTTTGGTCTCCCAGGTAAAGCCAAGCGGTTTGATGCTTTGAATCGCTTTATTATACATCTTTTCTCCCCAATGCGTGTTCAGCCTGTCTATGATCTGAAAGATATGAAAAAAAAATCCATGCTAAAAGAAGGAAATTATTTCGTTCTGTGAATACATTCCCGGATCAAAAATATCCTGAAAGCACTTATAAAAATCCTAAGATTCCACACGAAGTAAGAAATCAACCATATCCCAACTGATCCGGATGTATATAGGCTTGTCACCCCATTCGGCAGCTTTGAATTGGATGAAATGTTGTGTAATATTCCGCTCAGCAACCTATTTTACAATCTCGATGAAACGCCGGTTCAGTCCTGCGTGCGGGAGAGAAATAATCGCGGTAAATATTATAGAAACAATACCATAACTTTGCACGGATCTGTATGGATCCTGTACTTATTAAAAGATATCTTGGTGAAGTAATTATCCTGATACCGTTGCTGGTTGCGATCATGTGGCGGCGTAAACTGCGAAAATCAGGGAATAAAAAAACATGCGGCCGCGCCTGATCGGATTTTTGGAAAACTATCTCAATCCTGCGTTTGCCAAATTCCTGGTTCCGACCGGAACGACCATGTATGTTGTGGCTATGCTGGTGGTCATGTATGTCTATGTCAAAAGGTGCGAACGTACCGGCCTATCCGGTTATCATGCGCTGGGTGCCTGTATTTACGCCATAATCGGCGGATTGGCCGGGGCAAGGATTTTCTATCTGTTGGAAACGCTGCCTGAAACGTTGCAAAATCCGGCGGTTATTCTGGATGTCTTTGGCGGTACCACATCCTGGGGCGTGTATATAGGCGGATTTGGTGGTTTTTTCCTGTACCTTAAATCTAAGCGGCTGTCCGCACTGAATTATGCCGATGTTATGGGCGCCAGTCTGGGGCTGGGGCCGCTCATCGGTCGCTGGAGCTGCTTTTTACACGGTTGCTGCTACGGAACCATCACCGAGATGCCATGGGCTATACGTTATCCGGCAAACAGTCAGTTGTTCGTGCACCAGGTAAAAATCGGTTTGGTACCCCAGGAAGCGTCATTGTCACTGGCAGTGCATCCGCTGCCGGTCTACCTGTCGTTATCCGCTTTGCTGGTATTCATCGTTACCAGTATTTTTTGGCAGAAGTGTAATATGCGTCCCGGTGTTACCTTTCTGTTTTACTGGTTTTTTTACTGTTTGACACGATTCATATGGGAATATTTTCGCGGAAATGCAGATCGTTGGACTGCGCTGCAATTAAATCTGGGACAGCTTATGTGCATCCTGACGGTGATGATTTCGGGCATATTGCTGTTGCTAACTTATATTTCCCGGAAGAGAGTAGGTTGAGATCTCCCGATAAGTGTTCTGATAAACGATGGTGATAAATTGCTACGGGTTATACATCCCTCAGGTATTTTTATATATTTCTCATCCAAAAATTTCATATTATACCCTAGTCGGGATTGACATAAAATTTACAGACAACCCGGATCTTGTACCAGTGCTGAGGGACCCAGGATCCAAATGTCAGCGCTGTGTCAGCTCCGCCAAAATGAATCAGATTGTCATTGGCGAAACTTATGGCATTATATACACTGTATGTATTGGATGAGATCACCTCCCCAAATCCGATCTGCGCGCCACGTCCGGCCTGGTTCAAATACAGCTGCCCTTCATAAATGATGGAGTCAGCATAAACGGGTAATTGATGCGCATCCACTCTGGACCAGGAGGGATGGGAGATCAGTTGAAACGACTTCGTACCTGCATGAGCCACGGTTTCACTGATCTGGGCAGACTCCCCGCTGAACCGGTTTACCCAGTTGGCGGAAGGATAACTTCCTGCGGCATAACTTTCAAAGTCGTCCAGAAAGTGAGGGGAGGGATAAGATAATACTCTGATGTCATCAAAATAGACCGTGCTGGTACCGGAACCACTCCAATTGGTGCCTAACAACGCAAAATCGCCATACTTTTCTGGCCCAACCAAAGCGACGTTTTCGGCCTTCAATTCATCATTAATCCAAATCGAGGCAAAATGCTCACCGATCTGCGCTCCCGGAAAATCCCCCGGCCGGACTTCCCACCTGGCACTGCCGCCTTCTTCGGGATGCGTGACACAATGCGGAGAATCATTTTCATCACATTCGCATGTTTCCTTTCTTCCTCGGTAGGGTAGATCGATGGTCCGGGTCACACTGCCGGAAATATCCTGCCCCGGTGTATACTGGGCTGTTACCTCCAGAGATGGTTTCGGATCGGTGGTGTGTACAACAGCATATTCGGGCGCGACGGCGGAATATATTTTACCTTCTGCAAGTACATCGATACGGTGGGCGGTCAAATTGACGATCGTTACCGAAGAAATGTCATCCCCTACCAATACGGTGAGCATATTGATAAAAAAAACAAAAAGAACCACTATAATACCTTTCGGGAGAAATGCTTTGATTTTCATGAAACCCTCCCATCTTTAATTGCTGGAACAGTGTATACTTGTGGAATATATAATCAGACTGTTTTGCATTTTATGTTTCCAATAGTGCACGAATGGTTGAGCACTTATGTTTCCGAATTTTGCAAACTCTTTTTCTTCCCCAAATGATTGGCAAATTGATACGCTAAATCCGTTTGCCACCAACTGATTCCGGTACAATGTGTCAGGTTATCAGGCTGAAGATATTTATCCGGTTATATGGCGGATACCATTCTCTGTCTTAGCTCGTCCTCTGGTTTACGGTTCACTTTTGAATAGGATGGTAATAAATCATTGCTCAGATATAGGATCAGTATGAGAGTATTGTGTGGGAAACAAGCAGGAACCGTTTCTGAGTGCATTCAGCGAACACGCCTGGCCGTTTTTTGGACTGGATTAATATAAAGAATTAACATTTAAATGTACAACCGGAAAATTATCTCTGTTTTAATGGTTTATCCAAAGTTTTGCCCCGGGATTTTTTCTATTTACTTACGCATGAAATGACCGGAACTGATCCATTAATACTTACACCATTTTGCGTGGTCGTGCCGACGGCTAATGAATCCGATTGCTGGATTTGCCAGTCGGTTATCCAGTTTATCGTACTTGCACTTGCTATGACGGTTAGATAAAGGATAAATAATGGCATTGCCGGCTTAAAAAGAAACTTGCTGTTCATATTTGTATCTCTCGCTTGTAAAATAATTATTGAATCGGTTATGTATATCTTTTCAATAATGCATAATTATTGATGGTATTGATTCAAAACTAATTAATTTGACGGGGCCATCGAACTGACGCCGATCACCCATGGAATACAAAAATTTTTTGAATTCTATGGCCCATAATCTGCAGAAATATCTTGCAGATAGTGATATATTCGGTCACCGGTGTGGGTGAAAGTCGCTTCCCGGTAAGTGACAAAATGCAAAAAGGGGTGGGCTGAAATCAGATACAGGTATAAAATATATTCCGAAGCTGATTGGGATTAAGAAATTATTGTTACAGAATTGTCCGTGATTTCACAAAAAATTACCGGGCATGTTAATACAACCGGCGTTTTGCTAAAGAATATAAATAGTGGCAAATTAATGCAAAGCAAAACGGTATTTTTATTGCTTTTTGAAATAAGATCCAGATAAAAATGGTTCTTGTAAACAATTATATCAATTCCGGTGGATCGGATCAAAATGTATGCATAAGGGTCATCTGACAGCTTTTGGAGCCTATCTTTTCTGGGGATTCTCACCAGTATACTGGAAAATAGTCGCGCAGGTGCCGGCATTGGAAATACTCGGAGTACGCATATTATGGGCCATCCCGTTTCTACTGATCATTTTATTATACCGTAATGACTTTTCGGTCTTTAAAACCGTTCAGACCGCCCCGTGGAAATATAAAGTCTATTTACTGAGCGCGTTTTTACTGGCCGGTAACTGGCTGGTATGGATATGGTCGGTCACTCATGGCCATGTGGTGGATGCCAGTCTGGGATATTTTATCAATCCGCTGCTTAATGTAGCTATGGGCGTGTTGTTCCTGCGGGAGCATTTACGCCCTGTACAATGGCTCTCACTTCTGCTTGCAGCAGCCGGTGTTATATATCTCACAGCCAGTTATGGGCAGTTTCCATGGATTGCGCTCACCCTGGCCGGCAGCTTTGCCTTATATGGATTTATCCGCAAAACCGCGGCTTTGGGTGCGATTAATGGTCTCACCTTCGAGATCTCGATACTGATCATTCCGTCTTTGGTGCTGCTGTTTTATCTTGATCACACGACAACACTCACCCTGCGTTCTGCGGATATCGCTATGCATGGCTGGTTATCGTTAACCGGACTGATCACGGTCATCCCTTTGACCATGTTTGCCTACGCTGCCCGTAAAATTACCTACAGCACGCTGGGATTCATCCAGTATATTGCGCCAACGTTGCAGTTTCTTCTGGGGGTATATTTATATGATGAGGAATTCAGTATTGAAAAATTGATCGGCTTCAGCTTTATATGGCTGGCGCTGATTGTATACTCTTCAGAAAATTTATATTTTATCAGACGTCGCAGAGCGCACGCCCTGTAATTATGGTTTACCGGCAGATACTGCTTTTCTGTCTGAGATACAGAACGTAGCGGATCATTCTGGGAATATTTGCACCGACCATTTCCCGCTGATCCTGAAAATCAGAAGTGCCTCAACAATGACCGGATTCATACAACCGGCACGGCTATTCTGGTTTTCAGAATGCCTGCCCGAACCTGAAAATATACGCGATACCAGGTAAAAGCGGTTAAAATATATTTTCAGGAAAGATTACGGGACGTTTGCTTTCCCCACAGAACACCGGCTAGAACAGCACCCGCGATGACTAAAAATATTATGACAAGTTCCATTTTTTACCTCGTTACAGGTTGATCTCTATTATTTAGCTGTCGGCAATAGAAACGAATCAATAAGTTTTATGTCACAGATTACACATTTTGATCAATTATTTACCAATTGCATTATTAGCTCCCGCCGGTATATTGACTCGGTGCAACAAAATTGGAGTCATAGCGTTTTCAGTGAGAAAAAGGGAATTATTAAACGGGGACCATGGTTGAATATAGAACTGTATAAGTATAGTCGATAATAATCGGAATCCGCTTTAAAAAGTCTGAAAGATGATGGGTAACAAGAAAAAGAATAAGACATATCTCACAGCGAAAATTACCATTGGGATGCTGGGGATATCCCTGATTGCCTGTTCCCCGGCCGCCGTATACCACCCCCCTGTGAATGAACCGCCGGTACTGGCCATAACGGAGGAAGGTCAGCTCAGTATCATGACCTATAACATCCAGACAGTTTTCGGTAAAGATGAAACAAAACTGGCAGCCTTGTTGGATTATATCGCTCTGGCTCAATTCGATTTTGTTCTTTTTCAGGAACTGTTCGACGAAGATATCCGAGACCACATTCTGCAGCACATCGACCGAAAGGCGTATCAGAGTGTTGTATCAAGAATAGATTATGATACATTCCCGGAAAATTTATTCCAGGACGCAGGTTTGTTTCTGATGTCAAAATATCCACAGGTTGATCTTTCCGGAATCGGTTTTGAAGATCAGGTAACGGTCACCGACGGTGCGATTCATATGGTGCTGCGAAAGGAGGTATCCCTTTCGACCGATTTCCTGGCCAATAAATCCGTCATGGGTTCACTTCATGAGCTGAATGATTCGACTTATTTATTTATATTCACCACCCATCTGCAGGCCCTTGGATCAAAGAGTCACAAAAGAAGCCAATACAGGCAAATCAAGAATTTCATTGAATATGGAATTCATGGCGTACTTGAGACCGGTCTTATCGATTCATCGGAAAATTTAATCGTTCTGTTGACCGGGGATTTTAATTCTGACGGCTATGATGAGGGCGATCTGGAAATATTGACTTCTCTTTTAGGCTATCCCAGAGATCTGCATAGTGAATTCAATCCGTCAAATAATGAATACACTATGAGATTTAGCGCGTTAAATATGTACAAACGGTTTGATTATATTTTCGCCTATGATCAGATTGGCTCGGTACCCTTAAAAAAAGTAAAAATCCATTCCATCAATGCGACGGATTTAAAAAGTGATAATAATTCCAGCATTTCTGACCATTTGGCCTTGAAAGCATCCCTGATGTTCAGTGATGCAGTAACTTCAGACATGGAATATTATTCGACGGAGAAGCAGGCCAGATGAAAATTAAAGCAATTATTTTCGGGGCCACCGGTATGGTGGGTGAAGGCGTGCTCCATGAATGCCTCCAGCATCCTGCTGTTGAATCCGTACTGGTTATCAGCCGCAAAGCCTGCGGGGTGATCGATGACAAAATGCACGAGATCATTATTAAAGACTTTCATGATTTATCTGCCATTGAGGATAGACTGACCGGATATAATGCTTGTTATTTTTGCGTGGGTGTATCCTCAGTAGGGATGAAGGAGGAGGCGTACCGACGTATTACCTATGAAATGACCATGCACGTGGCACATATTCTGGTTGAAAAGAATCCGGAGATGATTTTTTGCTATGTATCCGGAGTCGGTACAGACAGCACGGAGAAGGGACGCAGCATGTGGGCCAGAATTAAAGGCAAAACGGAAAATGACCTGTTGAAACTGCCCTTCAGATCAGCTTATATGTTCCGGCCGGGCTATATTCAACCCACCAAAGGATTACAAAATACATATAAAATATATAAAATTTTCAGTCCGTTCTACCCGGTATGGCGAAAGTTTTTTCCCAGGCATGTCGGAACGTTGCGGGAAGTAGGTCTGGCCATGATCCACGCGGTGGTGAGCGGAACGGATAAAAAAGTCTTGGAACCAGAGGATATCCGTCAGCTGGCGGAAGCAGGGTAATTCCATGCGAGGGAATCCAGTATTAGTCATCCTTATATTCAGTACCATTGTCCTGGCGATTGATGCCTATTCCTGGTGGGGTATCACAAAAATAATTTCCGGTTTGCGGCCCGGGGTAAAAAAATTAATTGCTCTCTTCTATTGGGTGGTTCCGGTTATCATCCTCCTGGGTTTGACGGTGATTTTAATATTTCAGGCGCACATCCCGGGAGACCGGATTTTATCCTACTTTCATCTGATCAGTGGCTCATTTATTGTATTTTATATTCCCAAAATCATATTTGTTTTCTTTAATATATTTGACGATCTGATCTTTCAGATCAGGAAGTTCCTGACACTGAGAAAACTCGGAGCCGTTAGCAGCGAATCGGCAGGCAAAAAAATTACCCGGCGCAAGTTACTTACCCAGGTGGGTATTGTATTCGCAGGCATGCCTTTTCTGCCATTAACTTACGGCATTGCCTTTGGCCGTTTCGATTTTACGATCCGGAAAATGCAAATGTCGTTTAAGAGGCTACCGGAAAGTTTCAAAGGTATAAAAATTGTACAGATATCGGATTTCCATATCGGTACGTTTATACATCATGCAGACCAGGTAGCGAATCTGGTCGATTTGGTCAACGCGCAGGAACCGGACCTGCTGCTATTCACCGGCGACTTTGTCAATAATCTCTCGACAGAAATGGACTCCTTCCTGGATAACCTGAGCAAATTCCGGGCAAATATCGGAAAATATTCCATTCTCGGAAACCATGACTATGGTGAATATGTACCCTGGCATACGGAAAAGGAAAAGCAGGCAAATCTGAATCGATTACTCAGGCTTCAGCGGGATATAGGATTTGATCTTTTACTTGATGAATCCAGGAAAATAAGAATTTCGGATCAGGAAATTGAATTGATCGGCATCCAGAATTGGGGTTTACCGCCATTCCCCCAATATGGTGATCTCGGTAAAGCCATGAGAGGAGTCGGCAGAAATACTTTTAAGATCCTGATGTCGCATGATCCCACCCACTGGGACGCCCAGGTCAGAGAAAAAACCGATATCGATCTGATGCTTTCCGGGCACACCCATGGTGCCCAGTTTGGGATCGAAATCCCGGGCTGGCGCTGGAGTCCGGTTACCATGCGTTATAAACAGTGGGGCGGATTATACACCGAAGGGGAACAAAGCTTGTATGTCAATACCGGTCTGGGCTCGATCGGATATCCGGGAAGAGTCGGAATGCCCCCGGAGATCACCGTATTTGAACTGCACAATACACGCCAGCATCCCGCTTCCAGCGAAGATACAAATGTATAAAATACATATGCCGGCAGCTTAACCGCTCCTCAACTCCCATATTTGCATGCATTATGCATATTAGTCATACGTCATGACAAAATTGCAGATAAAACCTGCATTTTTGATCCTTCCACATACCGGATTCCACTTCTACCTGCTCCGGCCGTAAACCGGTCAAAATCTCATAACATTCACAATATCAATGGGTTAGCATATATCCGCTAACTTGTTTCAATAGGATCAAATGGTTATATCTTGTGCGGCATGACGTTAACGAAACCGTTAAAACCAGGTGTAACAGGAAATCTAAACTACCTGTTCCAATCCTGCAAAAGTTGTATTGAATAACGAGTGCGGATACTGTTGAGATTTCTGAATTCAGGCAAAAAACAGATCAACCTGCAAATATGCCTGGGGATTCGGAAAGGGTATAATATTGCTGGTTTGTAGATGGTTACAATATATGTTCCGCAAAGCCACACAGCTGCTTCTCGGCAAATGAGAAGTGATGTAGAGCAGGAACAAATATCCGGAGAAATATGACTTTGTAGGTGAAACAAATCAGTGATGGCATGCAGTTTTGTAATATGAGCCGTTTAGAACACGCACCAGGATTTCCTGCCTGTAAAAAAATCAGCAAAAAGAATTTTAATTTCTTGCTATAAATGATCAAGCTAATTATATTATTTTATATGGATAAGTTCTGTGTTTTCAATGGGTTAATTATTTGTGGGTAATTTTACCTAATAATGTGAATTATTTAACATAGTTTGTTCTGACACTTATTCGTATCAAGTCGGTTCAGGGAAAGGAATGACATGACGAACCCGTCCAGAAGAGAGTTTTTAAAAAAATCACTGGCTATCAGCGGTGCGCTTGCTCTGGGCAGTGGTAAACCTGTTCAGGCCGGTCCTAAAAATATTTTATCCGAGGATCGCAAGGGGGTTATGGTCGATACAACCGTATGTGTCGGATGTCGCAGATGTGAATATGCCTGTAAAAAAGCGCATAATCTGCCAACGCCTGAACTCGAATCCTATGCCGATCGGTCGGTATTCGGCAAAATGCGCCGACCGGATGTGAACGCCCTGACGGTGGTCAATGAGTTTGAAAATCCGAATAATCCCGAGATACCTTATATGGTAAAAGTCCAATGCATGCATTGCAACCATCCGGCATGTGTATCCGCTTGTATCGTGGGGGCTTTTAGCAAAGAAGAGAATGGTGCGGTAATCTGGGATACCGATAAGTGCATCGGTTGTCGTTACTGTATGGTGGCCTGCCCATTTCAAATTCCCGTGTTTGAATATCATGAAGCTCTTGATCCCGATATTAAAAAATGTGATTTCTGTTTTGAGCGCACAGCTCAGGGTCAAATCCCTGCCTGTGTCGAAATATGTCCGGTAGAAGCGTTAACCTATGGACGGTATTATGAATTGCATAAACTTGCCCATGACAAAATAGAGGATGACCGCGACCGATATGTTCCTTACATTTACGGGGGATTTGAGGTAGGCGGAACTTCCTGGATCTATCTTGCCGGAAGAGAATTCGCTGATCTCGGTTTTCCAAAACTAGGGAATAATCCTGCTCCCGGAGTTTCTGAAGCCATTCAGCATGGTGTTTTCGCTTACTTTATTCCACCGATTTCTTTCTATGCTTTACTTGGTGGCGTGATGTGGCTGAATAAAAACAATAAAAAATCAGAGTAGGAGAACGTACATGGATAGTACGATGAAACCGGCGCCCATTGCTAAAAAATTTTTCACGCCCGGAGTAGTTGTTTTGACTGTTCTTGCTTTAAACGGATTGGCATTTTTAGCGGCGAGATTTTTTTTCGGTTTAGGGGCGGTGACTAATTTGGATAATCAGTTTCCCTGGGGAATCTGGATCGCTTTCGACGTTGCCACCGGGGTAGCACTCGCCGCTGGTGGATTCACCACCGCTGCCCTGGGACATATCATACATCAGGAAGACTATCATCTGATTATCCGTCCTGCCCTGCTGACCGCTATGCTTGGTTACACCTTTGTTGCCTTCAGTGTTTTTATCGATCTTGGCAGATGGTACTTTATCTGGCATCCACTGGTTATGTGGAACGGTAATTCCGCATTGTTCGAGGTCGGCATTTGTGTCATGGCATATATGACCGTCCTTTATATCGAATTTCTGCCTGTAATTACCGAGCGGTTCATGAATCGAGTGAATTTAAAAGGCATTCTTAGCAAACTTAACGGGCCAATTGATACACTGCTTCAAAAATTGCACCGGGGTTTATCCAAAACAATGTTTATTTTTATTATTCTCGGTGTTGTGCTCTCCTGCCTGCATCAATCTTCTCTGGGCACTTTAATGATCATCGCCGGATCAAAAATACATCCTTTGTGGCAAACACCCATTTTACCCTTACTTTTCCTGTTATCGGCCATAGCGCTGGGCTTTCCTATGGTGATCTTTGAATCAATTTTATCCTCGCGGTCCTTCGGACTCAAGCCTGAAATGGATGTACTTTCCAGGCTGGGCAGGTATATCGGGCCCCTGCTCGGAATCTACCTGGCATTTAAAATAGGTGATATGGTCGTAAGGGGAACATATATATATCTTACCGAATTTACGCTTGAAAGCTCGATGTTTATTCTGGAACTGTTAGTGGGATTTATCATACCACTAAGGATGCTCTTCACCCGAAAGGTACTGAATTCCCCCGGCCTGCTCTTCTTGGCATCTGTGATGGTTATATTTGGTGTGATACTTAATCGCCTTAATAATTTTCTGATCGCTTATACGCCCCTTTATCCAGAAACTCCATACATACCATCCGTCGGTGAACTGTCGGTAACCGTTGGATTTATTGCGCTGGAGGTATTGTTCTTCAGATTTTTCGTGAAAAATTTTCCAATAATCAGCCTCCCGCAAAAAGAAGTTACACCCCGTGCAAAATATGCCATTAAAGGGGCATAAAAATGAGGATAATTATCAGGATATTTTGTGTGGTATTGATCGTATCAAATATAGGTATCGGTCAGAATATACCGGATACAAAAACCATGGATTTTGTTTTTGATTGCCGCACCTGTCACAGCTGTGATAAGCCGACTAAAAAAGATCCTTGTCTGAGGGAGTGTCCCCGTGCAGAACTTATAACCATTCATCATACTCCTGAAGAAGGTCCCGGGAGGATTGTCATGGATGAATTTACCGGAATATCCGACATGTATAATCCGGTAATATTCTCTCATCGTGTACATGCGGAAATGTCTGTACTATCCGGCGGATGCGCTTTGTGTCATCATAATAATCCGCCGGGGCATATATTAGCCTGCCGGGATTGCCACGAGATGGACCGGTCCAGAACAGATATCAGCAAACCCGATCTCATGGCCTCGTATCACCGTCAGTGTATGGATTGTCATCGTGCCTGGAGCCATTCCACCTCCTGTATATCATGTCATGCGTTGAAATCAGATAAATCGCAGACAAAAACAGTACCGGATGTACCGGGCCCGGAAGGCAGAGTTCATCCAAAAATAAATGAACCCGCACGCCTGGTGTATCAAACCGAATATGAATCGGGAAAAGTAGTGACATTTTACCACAATGAGCACGCGCGTTTATTCGGATTTGAATGTATTGATTGTCACCAGAGGGAAAGCTGTGTCCGTTGTCATGATAAACGAAAGAAAGATGATGCCGTCCAGTCTCCACATCACAGATGTTCGGCATGCCATGATACCGAAGATGACTGTAATTTTTGCCATAGACATGATATTCAATCCCCATTCAATCATCTTAAACGAGCTCATTTTGCCATTGGCCGGTTTCACAAAAATCTCAGCTGTAGCTCCTGTCATGGCAGTAAATTTAAAAAGCGTAAATTAAACAGGGCCTGTCATGCTTGTCATGACGCCTGGGACGGCAGTAATTTCGATCACAAAATTACCGGATTGGCTCTGAATGAAAATCATTCGGAAATCGATTGTGAAGAATGCCATAAAGGCAGCGTATTTACCGATAATCCTGATTGTACTTCATGCCACGATGAGGAAACGGTTTATCCTAAAAATAAACCTGGAAGGAAAATTTTTTAGCCTGTACGGGTATCCGCTCCCATCACAGGTTAAATAGGATCTCAAATAAAAGCATGGCAGGTAAAGGTTCTTGAATTTGAATACACAGGAAAATTGTAATTTTCGATTGAAGTCTGGGAGCAGATTTCCGATTAACCACAATATAAGGTTGATCCAAATGAATCTTTATGATATAGCAGGAGATCATCAAAGCTCTGAATCATTTGTAAAGCATAAATCAAAAATTCAGGAAGAATTTTAAGCATGCTAAGAAAAATAGGGTATAAGTTAATCTTTGCCGTAGGATTAACGGCGATGGTGATTATCGGTGTTTATTCCTATATAAATATTGTATCGCAGGGTGAAGTAATGCTGGCTGAAGTGGAAAGGCATGCTATCCAGCAGAGTGAGACGGTAAAAAACAGTACGCGTTATGGAATGCTCTTGAATCAAAGGGATCATATTCATGAGATCATTAACACTGTGGGAGCACAACCTTCTATTCGGGATGTACGCGTCCTGAATAAGGAAGGGGAAATAATATATTCGTCTGAAATAAAAGATATTGGTAAAATGGTGGATAAGAACGCGGAAAGCTGCTATGTATGCCATGCCGAGGATAAACCAATCCAGAGATTGTCCACCGAAGACCGCACCAGAATCTTCAGAACAGACCAGGATTCCTCCAGAGTACTCGGTGTCATCAATCCGATTTATACCGAACCGTCCTGTTGGAATGCAGAGTGTCATGCACATTCCCGTGAACAGACCGTTCTGGGTGTGCTTGACGTTACCATGAGTCTCGCCGAGGTGGATGAACAAATCCGGAACAGTGAATTTAAAGTGGTGACATTTGCCATTGTTGCGATCATTGCGGTGAGCTTGATCATCGGTATTTTTGTCAAGAAGTGGGTGGATGTTCCGGTAAGTGAATTGGTTAAAGCCACGAAACAGGTGGCCGAGGGCAATTTAAACTATGCGATTGAGCATATCAGCAGGGATGAATTAGGAGAACTGGAAAAATCATTTAATATCATGATCAAAAAATTGGCTGAAGCAAGGATACAACTGTTTCAGTCTGATAAGATGGCTTCACTTGGCAGACTGGCGGCGGGTGTGGCACATGAGATTAATAATCCGTTAACCGGCATATTAACCTACAGCAGTTTTCTGCTTAAGAGAAATGAAAATAACGCACAACTGCACGATGATCTTAGTGTGATTGTCCGGGAAGCCAAAAGGAGCAGAGAAATTGTCAAGAGTCTTTTGGATTTTGCACGACAATCCATTCCCAGAAAAGAAGCAGCGGATATCAATACCGTCATAAAACAGGCACTCAAGGTTGTCGAGAATCAGCTCGCCATAAATAAGATACAGGTGCTGCAAAATTTGGATGGCTCCCTGCCCAAGGTGGTAATCGATGCAAACCAAATGCAGCAGGTTTTTATCAATCTGCTGGTCAATGCCGCCGATGCCACGGGCTCGGAGGGGGGGACAATTACGTTAAACAGCGCCACCATTAATCTTTCACCTGTTGGTATCACTCAAATCAAAAATGCTACCTGTCCCAAAAATCATAAGCTCATCGACAGTGATTTTAAAATTGGCGGTTGTCCCTCGATAAAATTAGTGGCGGAATCTGACGGCAACAAGGGACTGATTCACCTTGATCCCATCTATGGTAAGCATAGACATCAATATGATATTTCCGCTTCCCACACCAAACCTGTTGAGTTGTACTGTCCGGAGTGTCACGTTTCCCTGGTGGATGACAGTAAAAAGTGTCCGGAATGTGAATCCCCGGTCTATTCCCTGATCATACCCAGGCAAGGAACACTTGAAGGGTGCACAAAGTTCGGGTGTAACTGGCAAAAATGGGATATAGTGGATCTGGGAGGTAAAAAACAGTATGTCGAAATTAATGTTTCGGATACCGGCTGTGGAATCAGGGAAAAAGATCTGCCCAGAATATTCGAGCCTTTTTACAGTACCAAAGGGCAGAAAGGAACCGGCCTCGGTTTAGCCGTAATCTGGGGTATCATCGATAATCATGAGGGAACAATAACAGTAGAGAGTAAGGTGGGGGAGGGCAGTACCTTTAAAATCAGGTTGCCTGTATGAGCCGGCAATATGACATACTGATCATCGATGATGAACAGGTCATCCTCGATGCCGTAGTCAGAATTTGTTCTACCGAACAACTCAAGGTGGATGTAGCCACAGACGCGCATAACGCACTGGCAAAAATGAAGAAGAATCATTATCGGCTGATCATCTGTGATATCATGTTACCGGTAATGGATGGATTTGAGTTGCTTGAAAAAATAAAACCGCTGGAAATTTCCACAGCGTTTATCATGACAACCGGCTATACAACCATCGAAAATGCGGTCAAATCATTATACCTGGGAGCCATTGATTTTCTGCCTAAACCATTCACTTCCGATGAATTTTGGAGTGCAATTAAACGGGGTTTTAAATATTTAGAGATCCGTAAGAAAAAGCTGCACCAGAAAAAGGAAAGGACTGATAATCTGATCCTGTATGTACCCTGTCCAGCGAGGTATTTCAGACTTGGTTATGGCAGCTGGTTAGACCAGGACTATACCGGCTCTGTTGTGGTTGGGATTACCGACCTTTTTTTAAAAACCGTCGATTCTGTCGAAAATATCAGTCTGATGGAAAAAGACCAGGAAATATTACAGGGTAATCCATGCGCCGTACTCGTGACCAGAGACGGGATTCAACATGGAATTTTAGCGCCCATATCAGGGAGAATCATTAAAAAAAACATCCGTCTGGAAGACGAAGTAACTCTGATCGAAAAAGATCCCTTTTTTAATGGATGGCTATACCAGGTGATTCCTGATGATCTGAACTATCAAATGAAATATTTAATACCCGGCGGTTCAGAAGAACTATAAAATAACTGAGGTAGAAAAACTATGGTCTATTTGATTATTGCTATTATTCTGTTCGTGGCGGCAGATTTTTTTATCCGCTATTTACTCAAACATGCCCGCCAGCAAAAAGAACGTAAGGAGTGGGAAACAGCTCTGGACAGCGGTTTGAGGCTTGATTTCAGCTATGAAGCCAAATCATTAAAAAGAGTGGAAGTTGATCATCCTAAAGCGAGAATTCTGTGCGTTGATGACGAAAGTGTCATCTTGGACAGTTTTAGAAAAATCTTAGTACTGGAAGGATATTCGGTTGACACGGTTGATAACGGTAAGGAGGCATTAGGTCTGATACAAAAGCATCATTACGATTTTGTTTTCACCGATCTCAAGATGCCTGAGATGGACGGAATAGAAGTAACGAAGGCGGTTAAGCATATGCGGCCCGACATCGATGTGATTATTATTACCGGATATGGCACCATAGAATCGGCTGTGGAAACTATGAAATATGGCGCTATGGATTATGTACAAAAACCATTCACCGAGGATGAATTGCTGGCTTTTACCAAGCAATGTCTGATCAAACGTAAAGACAGAATCGAGAAAGAATTGAAGCCAAAAGTTCATATTACCAGTTTGGTCGAATATCCGCAAAGTGAGTTTGAAGAATTCTCAATCCCGGGAGGAGTATTTATTTCCCTCAGCCATTGCTGGGTGAGTATAAATCAGGATGGATCAGTAAAAATAGGTCTGGATGATTTCGCGAAAAAGGTAATCGGGAGAATTGATACTATCGACATGCCAAATTTAGGGCGCCAGATTTCATGCGGTCAGATCCTGTTCAGCATAAAACAAAATAACCGGTCGATTCCATTTATCTCTCCCATCAGCGGTAAGGTCATAAAAGTCAATACTGGTCTGAACAATAAACTGAGCGAACTCGATTTATCACCTTACGATAAAAACTGGATTTGCATGATCGATGCCGAGAATTTGGCGGAAGAGCTGAATAATATGAAAATTGGTAAATCGGCAGTAAGTTTCTATCAGGATGAAATTGAAAATTGTGTAAGTATTTTGAAGCCTATGATTGACGATCGTAAAATGAGTCGCGGCCGGTCAAAAAATAACGGTCATTTTTACGGCGAGCTGGAAATACTGGATGATAAAAATCTGAAAAAAGTAATTAGTCTATTTTTTAATCGTCAGTAGTGAGATTAAAGGACATCGATCTGACAGATAATAATTACTCCTGTACATAAAACATACCAAAAGTAAGCAAAATCCTGTAAAATTTTGCGCTTTTGAAAGCCCCGCCCGGCTATTGCCCTCTATGTGGTGAAGGCAGACCAAAGGATAAGGTCGCATATTTTGCCGCGTTTATCATACATTTGTCTGTGGGAGAATTCAATAATGCCTGTTTATCTTTCAATACAGATCCGTACTGATATAAACCGTGCAGCAGATATATTGAATTGTTTTTGAATTGACTGCCGGTATGCCTGAGGGAATTGGTTGGATATTCTTGTAATGTTGTTAAATTCTGAAATATTAACTCCCGCCGTTTGGTTATTTATAATCAAATGATACGTGATAGAAGATTTCTTTAAATGATAAAATTTTAATTAAGCGGGGGGTAAATACAATTGCTGAAATGGATAGATATTATAAAATTTGCAGAACAAGGTAATCCGGAACCCGACCGTGTTGTGCAAAAAACAGAGCGTGAATGGCAGGCAATGCTTACGCCGGAGCAGTATCAGATAACGCGGCAAAAAGGGACCGAAAGACCGTTCAGCTCCGGAATGTGCAGTCAGTTCGAGCCGGGATTATACGTCTGTGTTTGCTGCGATACGTTGCTGTTTGATGCCTCGCATAAATTTGAAAGCGGTACCGGATGGCCTTCCTTTACCCGGCCGATAAGGGATAATGCGATTGCCTACCATGCAGATCTCTCCCACGGTATGACCCGCATTGAAACTACCTGTAATACCTGCGGGGCCCATCTGGGACATGTTTTTCAAGACGGACCGCCCCCGAGCGGTTTGCGTTATTGTATGAATGCGATTGCGTTGAAAAAAATGGATGCAGCCTATGAGAAGGCAACATTCGGCGGGGGGTGTTTCTGGTGTACGGAAGCCGTATTTCAGCAACTCGAAGGTGTGCATAACGTAGTGAGCGGATACAGCGGCGGGATCGTGCCCGATCCCACCTATGAGCAGGTATGCACCGGCACCACCGGTCATGCGGAAGTTGTGCAGGTGACCTTCAATCCGAAAGAAATCTCATATGATGATCTGCTCCGTATTCATATGAGCACCCATGATCCCACAACCCTGAATTATCAGGGCGGAGACCATGGAACGCAGTACCGGAGTATTATTCTGAGCCATAATCCGGAACAGGAAAATTCCGCCCGGAAAATCATCGCAGAAATGCAACCGCATTTTGAAAATGAGATCGTGACCGAAGTCCAGCCGTTCAGGGATTTTTACCAGGCCGAAGACTATCACCAGAATTACTTTAACAAGAAGCCGGAACAGCCTTATTGTGCAGCGGTTATCAGCCCAAAACTGGTGAAGTTCAGGAAACTTTTTAAGGCAAGGCTGAAAGAACCGATTAGGAATTAGGAATTTGGTTGGCAGTATGCAGCAGCAGTAAGCGGTTATGGAAGATGAGGGATGAGATGGTAGGCAGTGGACGTGATTGATGAACCGTTCTCAGGCAAGGTCATAGCGATGGCGAAGCCAGCAGCGATCCCGGAGAATAATGAGATATGATTGATGAGAGATTAAAGGGAAGAGTCAGGTGAATCGTTAAACCAAAACGGAAAATCATATCGTGCCTTTCATAGCCCCGTAGGGGCTAAATATGAAACTATCCAATCATTCGTAATCTAAGATAAAAACAACGCGGTGTTTTTGTGATCATCTTACCTTTTATGGTTTGATTGATCTGGTTGCCGATTAGACAGTTCTACCGTAAAACGGTGAACGGGCGAGGCAACGCCTCGCCCATCCATTTTATTCACAAAAAACCTTAACTACCTCATTTTTATTCACAAAAAACCCTGACCACCTCATCACCGTCCACTTCAACCTGCAGGTCATTCAGGTTTACGATTAGTTCGTCCAGGTCTTCAGGGGTGATATTGCTGAAATCCAGGTCGATACCTTTCTCCTTCAGTGCATGGCCGACTTTTACCTGTGAGTGTTTTGGGATAAAAGATGCCCACTTCAGTCCGGCCCGGATCAGGTTGATCGGTACGCGGACATTGACCCTTTCTCCGCCTTGCGTGCCGGATTTGGGTTCGACCAGCACCCGCAGATATCTCGGCTTACCGGGGATCCCGCCGCTTTTCTCACGGGCAGCATTATCTTCCAGCGCGGCCAACAGCCGTTCGGCCTCAGCAACACTTATTTTTCCGGAGGCCAGCATCTCCAGTACTTTTTTTCTTTCTTCCTGCATGATATTCTCCTCTATTTTATGGGTTCACGGATTAAATTTTATTACTTTCAGGCCAAGGGGTGATTGCAAAGAGACTCAGCCATAGCGCGACATAGCGAAAAAATCTGTCGTATTGTGGCTCTGTCCTTTTCTGTCTGTCATGTTCTTCTCCTAAAAATATTTACCTTTTCCTTTACCCTTTGGCCCGCGTCATATAAATACCAGATATATCTTCATATCTTCACTTTGTACATCAATCTTCAGCCCGCCCAGATTCCAGAGTAATGCCCCGATCATCGGGATCATCATCAGGATAACGCGGCCATAGCCGCTGGTCCAGATCAGACCGGCGGCGATCAGTATAAAAAAGATGATCAGCAGGGCAAAGGGCAAAAAGAGAATCCAGACAAGAAAAAGCGGCAGATAGAGATTTACCGGTTCTTTTGCGGCTCTGGGTATGCCAAGTTTTAAAATCATTGGTAACATAATTCACCCCCTCAGTTTTTGTTCGGCTTCCTCAATGGAAATATTTCCCTGTTCAAGTTCTTTCAAAATTTCACTTCTTGAGGCCGGCGGATTGACTTCCACCAGTTCAAGTTGCCTGGAGATATTATTCAGCCGGTTCTTTACGGTCGGATAGCTGATTCCGAAAAGGGCTTCCATATCTTTGATCGATCCGTGAGCCCGGATAAAGGCGATCACAAAGATCTGATCTTCAAAAGTCAATCGTGAAAGCGGCGGTAATTCAAATTCCCCTTGAATGGAAATACCTTTTTTTACCAGCCCCACCTGCTCGATCAGAATTTCATCCCCGCGTGTTATCCGGGTGAGCTCCTGCCAGTCATGTTTCATACGATCGCTCCATATTTTTGATATAATATACGATATAAAATTAAAAAAGTTAATAATAAAATTAAAAAATTTAATAAATATATTTTCAATAATTGATATTCTTAATAATCGACGTTGCAGTTTAGTGTTATGGCCTTGGGCTGAGCATAGTAATTATTACGGTACCGGCAGCACTATTCCGTTCATTTCCCGGGGAAGCCAAAATAATCATCAAATGGCAAAATAAACGGATGCGCATGTGCGTTGTAGCTATATCTCATCGAATTTGCAGGTATAAAAAATTCGTTGTGTAAATAGTGCATCGTAGATGGAGGATCTTGATTTCCGGAAGGTGCTGCCGGAACAGAATATTCAGTGAAGGGATTTTACATGGAGCATCTGGGTTGAAAGTTAAAGCAGTTCATCATTATAAAATACTGGAAGAAATCGGGCGCGGCGATATGGGTATCCTAATAAAGCCGAGGACACCAGACTCAAACGCAATGTGGCGATCAAATTCATGCGACAACATATTGCCAAAAACAGTGATGAACGCAAATGATTCGAGATCGAGCCACAGGCGGCCGCGGCCCTCGACCATCCGAACATCGCCACAATCCATGCCGTTGAAAACACCCCCAATGAGGTGTATATCGTAATGGAATACATCGAAGGCCAAACGCTCCATGTGGGAGGAGCGATATAATAAGGAGTAAGCTATGAAACATTTAAACGGTCCCACCGTAATATTTTCTATACCTTGACCGGCGTAGCCTCGTTTGAGCGTTTAATGAATAAAGTAATACCTGTTTTTCATAAATATTCAACGGTATTGTTCGCTGTTTTACTCTTTCAAGCATGTGATAATTCCGTTGCGCCGCCGACTGAACCCGAAGTCCGTGAACGGGGATTTGTATTTAGTATGCGGCAGACCGCGACCTTCACTCCTGAACAGATCGCACTGGTACTGACCTCTGAAGTCACACAGCATGGCTTGCAATTTTCCTATGCAGTGAAGGTATTCAAAATGGAATATCAAACAATTACGGCCGCCGGAGCACCTGTGCACGCATCCGGTGCTCTGATGGTTCCGGTAACAACCGATCCGGTTCCCTTGTTGTCGATTCAGCATGGCACCGTTACCGGCCGGCATGAGGTCGCGTCAACGGGAGCACTGTACAGCGTGGAAGGGGTTGTGGGACTGATCACCGCGTCGCTGGGCTATGTATCCAATGTTCCGGATTATACCGGCTACGGTGTCTCCGATATGATGCACCCTTATGTACATGCCAGGTCATTGGCACTGGCCGTCATCGATATGTTGCGGGCGACACGTAATTATGCACAAAATACCAGTATCACGCTGGCCGATCAAATATACCTGACCGGCTATTCTGAAGGCGGATATGGCACCCTGGCGGCGCAAAAAGAAATTGAAGAAAACTATGCCGGCGAATTTCAACTGACCGCGGTCGCACCCATGGCCGGCCCATACGACCTCGCCGGTACGGTCGAAACCATTTTACAACAGCAATACTATGACCATCCGTGTTACGTCGCTTTTCTGCTGACCGCTTACAATAATATTTATGGCTGGAACCGTCTGAGTGATATTTTCCGGGCGCCTTATGCGGGGATGATGCCGGGATTATTCAATGGTTCGAAATCATACGCGGAAATCAATGAACTGCTGCCGGCGGAGATCAGAATCCTTGTGAAGCCCGAATTTATCGATGCCTACCTGGCCGGAACCGAAACCGAGGTTTTGAATGCCGTGATGGAGAATACACTGCTCGACTGGTCACCCGTATCCCCGATACGTTTTTTTCATGGTGATGCGGATGAGGCGGTCCCTTTCAGTAATGCGATCAGCGCTATAGAGAATTTAAGTGCTCAATCTGCTGCAAATATAGAACTGGTCACGATTGAAGGCGGTACCCATGCAAGCGCCGGAATTCCGGCGATTTTAGGTATGATCGACTGGTTTGAAGATATAAACACTGGATCCGGTAAAACCACCTCTTTCCGTGGCAGGCAGTTAACCGCAGATCTCTAATCCTGTTTTAAATTTACCAAAACGTTATTTCCGCTCGAAGATGACCTCGAATTCCCGGTTCATTACCGCCTGATAATAAAAACCATAAAGCCTATCCTCTTCCGGGAGATATCCCAAAGAATAGTATGAACCTGGATATCCCTCATCATCAAACTTGATAAAAAAGTACACATGATCATCCTGCACTTTCCAGCGGGTTTCGGCGATATGGACAGGTTTCGGATTCAGGTAGAAAGCCCTGAGTGTGCTGTCGGCTTTGAATTTTTCTATATTGAGGACATAGTTGCCATCGGTGCGCAGCCATTCGCCGGTGATATGTGTATGAAGACCGGAATTATCACCGGGATTCTCCTCACTCTGTGTTGCCCGGTCAGTTTGACTTTCTGAACAGAAAAAGCTGCCAGTGCTCAGAAGGAAACCGATTATCAGATAAAGCATGCTGGGTGTTTTCAAATCTAATTCCTTTTAATTATGATAAATCAGTGATAATAAAGTTAAATTAAGAAACGAAGCGTATGAGTGCCTAAAATTAATTTTTTAATCATGATCTGATTGCTTTTCATTTTTGAACACGATTATTTGTATCTATTATCCAAAACATGGAATCCCGAAGCTATTATTCCGTGGTGATTTTAATTTTTTATTTTACTCTAAGAATTCCGGTTCAATCAGACGTATTTCTCCCTTTTTTGCAGACGGAACAGGCCGGCCAGTATAGCGAGAACGATACCGACTATCAGATAAAGACGGTTATAGAAAAGCATCTCCTGCCACATGGCCTGGGTCAGCGATTCAGGGAAGCGATAGGGGTTGAGGAAAATGTTCCACTCACTTTCCTCCAGTATGCCGCTTGATATCCAGAAGGCGAGCCCGATAATTACCATAACTGCCGCCGTACCACTACCGTTCCTGATGACCGTTGAAAGCATAAAACCGATGGCGCCCATAAAAAATACCGGGAACATGAGCTGTAACGTGAACGAAAAAACGGACACTGGGATCAGGGCCAGCGAACTCAGAAATGTAAGTGATAGCAGAATCAAATACACCAACAAGAAGATATTGATCAGACGGACGAACCACACTTTGTAGCGGTAATTCGGAATGCCAAACAGCACTTCGAGCATTCTTGTGTCTACATCATTCTGTATACCGAACGCACTTGGATAAAAAATGACCAATAAGCCAGGGAATAAAAGTAAATTGTATAAATTCGATTCCGAAAAATAGGATTCCGGATCAAGCAGATCGATAATGGTGATCAGTGAATAAAAGCCTACTGCGCCAATAAGAAAGAAAATGAATTTATTGGCAAATATTATCTTTAGATTATACCGCATAATCTCCCATGCCAATCCCATTTTACGCATAAATCTTGACATGATATCTTTTACCTTAAGCCATTTTAAGCTATTGTCCTCTGATCCTTGCACTTTATTCTTCATCCATTCTCAATGCCGTTTACATCTCCCAACAACCATAAATAGGCATCCTCGAGGGTAGGCATGACTTCTTTTGCTTCGGGCAAAGGTCGTTTATCAGCCAGGATACGAATCCGGATATCCTTCTCCAATCTGATATGATGAACTACCTTGAATTTCTTCTGCGTGTGCTGAAAACGCTCTTCATCGATCACACACTGCCAGACATGTCCACGTGCCTGATCGGTCATTTTGCCCGGTGGGCCAAGATATTTCAGTCGCCCATGGTTGAGCACCGCCACCCGGTCGCAGGAACTGGCAATATCCTCAATAATGTGAGTGGAAAATATTACAATGCGATCGCGGCTGAGCTCAACCAGCAGATTACGGAAACGGATGCGTTCCCGCGGATCAAGCCCCGCAGTCGGCTCGTCAACAACCAGGATCCTGGGCAAATGCAATAATGTCTGGGCGATGCCGATACGCTGTTTCATCCCCCCTGAATAAGAACCGATCTTCTCATCGATATGGTTTTCCATATGTACAGCCGAGATAACCTGGTCGACCCGTTTGGCACGTTCCCGGTTATCGGTAATATTTCTCAGGATTGCCTGATAATTGAGAAATTCCCGGGCGGTCATATTTTCATAGGTGCCAAAATCCTGGGGCAAATATCCGATCAGACCCTGCAGTTCCTCACGTCGTTCCAGGGCGTTGATATCATTGAAATAAACCGTGCCGTAACTCTGTTCCAGGATACCGCTGATGATCCGCATCAGGGTCGTTTTACCGGCGCCGTTGGGTCCGAGAAGGCCAAACATGCCTTTCTCAATGGTCAGGGTAATCCCGTTCAGAGCGCGAAATGGAACCGTTTTTCTTCCGATTACCGGAATCATCCGGATCAGCTGGTAAAATTTCTTCGGTAATCCCCTTAGCCTGACAATAAGAATTTTTTTCTCACTCAAACGACGGGCTCCGGTATGTACGATCAGGGCAAAATACCATGCCAGCCCGATAAACACAATGGCGGCGATCGCAAGGTCGTTAAAAAACAGATATAAGAGGTTTAACGCGGGAAATATCCACATAAAAACCTGAACAAATCTGTGCATCCGGTTGGTTGTCTTGTAAAAGCGGCCAGATTCTGAAAAAACACTGACTTTTCTGAGCAGATAGATGGTATAAAAGAATACCGGGTGGATCAGGATAAAAATCCAGAAATTGCTTTTCAGATAAATGTACACAAAATACAATAAAAATATCCACAACGCATATTGCCATATATTCTGCAAAATATGATCAATCCGCTGCCGGGTTTCCGGAAGAAGGGTTCTGCTTAGTATTTCCCCTTTATGCCATTCGCGGATAAACCTCGCCGGTTGGTCATATACTTTATACAGATTGCGTATATAAATACTGATCTGCTTATCTGCCAGGATCTCCTCCCGTGCCTGCCGCAGACTCTGAAGTACAAAATATGTTATCCCCGGGATGATGAACAGCATGAGGAGCAAATCGGCGAACTGCCAGAGCAGACTTTCTATTTCGATATATATAATCACTGCTCCGGCAATGAAGCACAGCCCCTGCAGGATCTGAATCCAGAGTTTTAACGATTTTATCCAGAGAACCAGATTTTCCAGACCGGCATAGACGGTAGGAATCAGGACCAGTGTAAAGACTGTACTGAGTGAAAGACCGCCGATCACAGTAATTGCGAACGGTGCGGCTATGGTGGTGACGTACTCCACCTTGCCCATCGCGAGTGGGAACATGGCGGCGATGGTGGTAAGGGCGGTTATGATAATCGGACGGAGTCGCGCTTTGCCGGCAACGATCAGTGCCCGCGATTTGCGAAATCCTGATTTACGCAAAACGCGCGTATAATCGATGAGTATGATACCATTATTGACTACGATTCCTAACAATATGAGAAATCCGATTAATGTATTGGCATTAAGCAGAGTGCTGCCGGTAAAGATGATCGCCCACAGTGATCCGATGGCCGCGAGTGGAATCGTAAACATGATGATAAACGGATTCAGCAGGGACTCGAAGACCGCCGCGAGTATCATGTAGATCAGTATTGCCCCGACGGCAATCAGAAAATAAAAATCACTCAGTTCCTTTTCGGCATCGACAGATTCAACAGCAATGCCGCTCGGGATCTCGAGACTTGCCAGCAGCTGCTGAACCTCGGCGCGGGATGCCTCAAGATATGTACTGGATTCGGCAATTTCATCCACAAAGCGGTATGTGATATCGATTTGACGCTCCTGATTTACCCGGTTTACACCGGAACGCCCTTCGGTAAAGATTATACGGCTTAGTTGGGCCAGTGGAAAAAATGTCCCGGCAGCAGAAGGGATGGGTAATGTACGCAAATCTTCATAATCCTTCTCTTCCACAGAAGGATCTTTGATGATAATATCGTACTCCTCTGTTCCCTGTTTGAATCTGAAGCCGGTCGGGATTTCATTCTGGAAATTTGACAGTTCCTGCGCCAGGGTATTGACCGATATATCGAACTGATGCATCAATTGTTTATCGAAGATCAGATGTACTTCCGGGCGGTTTGAACCCACATTCTGGCGCACCCGGGTGACAGAAGACATATTTTCCAGCTGATATTGAATATCATCGGCCACTCGCCGCATCACCTCATAATCACTGCCGATAATGCTCAGACGCTCTTCATCCCCTCCGATCCCCAGCAGCCGTTCAAAAGATGCGCCCGGGTTTCGGCCACTGCGACCGAAACGGTTTCCGGATACGGGTTCATCAAAACTGACCTCACCACTTCTGAAATCCTGGATTCTTTCATCGACTATGGCTTTAATGTCAGCCAGGGTGCGCTTTTCAATTTCCTCATAATCGTCTTTCAGGGTAACGGTCAGGATTGCTTCTTCTTCATAGATCTGACTGATGATATCCTTTGCCTCTTCGATTCCCTGTAAGGTTTCTTCGAGATCGGATGCTGCCAGATCCGTTATATCAAGCGTTGAGCCGCCGGGCATGGTCAGATATAACTTGAGGTCTTCGGACTGTTCGGATGTCTGGGTCGCCAGGCTTACGGCTAAGGCGATCAGTAAGCTGGCAAAAAAGATAACCAGCGCGGTGAGAATTGTTCGCAGCGGAAACCGCATGGCTGATTTTAAAAAGAGCAGATACACCTGAACCAATCTGTTGCGCAGTGAAACCACCTGAAACCGATTCCGGATGTTGTCCTGCCGTTCCAGGAGAAAATAGACGAGCATGGGAATCAGCATCAGTGCGACAATGAGCGATACCACCAGGGTGGATATGATTGAGATACCGATCTGATAGCCAATAATCCGTATCATATAATTGTCGGCGAAAATAAATGGAAGGAAGACGGTGATCGTGGTGAGTGTTGCGGCGAAAATCGACCGCCAGATTTCGTGTGTGCCATGAATCACCGCCGGCAGTGCGGACCGTCTGAGTTGATATGTACGATAGATATTCTCCAGTACAACAACACTATTATCAAGCAGCATGCCTATGGCCAGCGCCATGCCAACCAGTGTAAGGCTGTTCAGGGATATATTGAAGGCATAGAATAGATTGAACGCCGTAAGTACAGAAATTGGCATGGCCAGGGCAATGACCAGCACAAGTCTGATATTCCGCAGGAAGAACCATAAAATGATAACCGCAATCAAAGCACCGGTAAGCGCAAGATCGGTGATCAGATCAAGGTTATCTTCCAGAAATTCAGCACTGTCCTGCTGGATAATAATTTCCACTTCCTCCGGAGCCATTTTTTTATTCAGCTGCTCGATCAGGTCACGGGTTGTATGGGATAGATCAATCAGATTGACTCTGGTATCGCGGATCAGCTGCACAGTTACGGCTTCTTTACCGTTGACACGACTGATCGAAGTTTCTTCCTTTACATCAAAGTTGATCTGAGCGACATCCTTGAGCAGGAGTGTAATTTCCGGTCTGACGACGATGTTTTCCAGGTCACTGATCGCTCTGTATTCGGCAATCAGGTTGACGAATATTTCATTCTGTTGCGCATCCACCCTGCCAAGAAAAAGCTTTTCCTGACTGTTCCGGGCCAGCAGATTCTGGATAACGGAGGGGGTAAGGTCGTAGGCTGCCGAAATTCGGGGATCGAGAACTATTTCAATCGTTTTTTCCCGTCCGCCGAAAATCTCTACGTTGGCGATTCCATCTATAGATTCGAATTCTTCACGCATTTCGTTGTCAAACAGATAGCGCAGCCGGTCGGCATCACCGGAACCCCGGATCTGCAGATTCATAAACATATTTGAAATCTGCTGAGTGTCGATTTTAAGCACGGTCACAAAAAACTCAGCAGATAAACCGGTTTTAACCTCATTCACCTTTTCCTGCAACTTCAAATAGGCATATTTTAGATTGATGTCTGCATTATAGTAGACAATTATCCGCCCCTGCCGCCGATCAATATAGGATTCGATCGCATCGATACCCTCAAGGGTACCGATGGCCTCTTCAAGCGGGACCACAGCCTCCCGTTCGATATATGCCGGGTCCGATTCTCTGGCGGCACTGGCCTGCACGATCAGAAATGGTAAATCGACACTCGGCAATAGTTCAAGATCCAGATTGGAATAGGAAATATATCCAAGGAGCGAAAGGCCGATGAAGAGCATGCTGATCAGGATACGGCGTTTTATAACAAATTCAAGCATATGGTTTTAGCCAGTCATTATTGGGCAGGGCATGCCTGACCGTTGCTGGATATCCTGGTGCTTCAGTACCTTTTTCATTCAATCATCCCGTACCTGTTCTGGTTTGTACTGAACCTCCCCGGGATGAATCCCGGGGCATCTATATTGCTTTTTTATTTTGCGATGCGCTGCGGAAATCTCTTGATGCTTAGGTACCTCTTTTTCAATGCAACGATTGACCAATTAAACGTAATCTGTCTTTCTGATCCACTTTATACGGTCTATTACCTCGTATACACACGGTATAACGACCAGTGTCAAAAATGTTGAGGTTACCAAGCCGCCAATCACCGCCAGGGCCATTGGGGAGCGAAGAGCGGCACTTTCACCAAATCCAATGGTCAGCGGGAGCAGGGCCAGAATGGTCGTCAGACTGGTCATTATTATCGGCCTGATCCTGCGGTTACCGGCTTCAATAATCGCCTCCCGTCTTGTCAGCCCCGAGCGTTTTAGCTGATTTATGGCATCCACGAGAATGATCGAATCATTGACTGCAATACCGACCAGCATAATGATACCGATATATGCCATAACGTTAAGCGACATATTAAGAATGAAAAACAGGATGATCACCCCAACGACCGCCAAAGGTATCGTCAGAAGAATGGTAAAGGGATGAACCAGAGATTCGAATTGCGATGCCATCACCATATAAATCAGAATGATTGACAATATCAGCGCGAATTTCAGATTCTCAAAAGATTTACTGCGCATCAATTCCTCGCCGGTAATTTCGATCTGGTAATCAGGTGGAACATTGATTTGACTTAAAATATCCCGTATCTCACCGGATACTTTATCGAGGGCGATGCCGTTTTTGATCTGAGCCTCAATCAGGCCGGTACGAACCTGATTCCGGCGTTGAATCTCCTTTGCGCCAATTCCCGATTCAATCCTGGACACCTCATCCAGCCGGATTTTTCGCTGGCCGCTCGTGATATAAATATCAGTTACCTGATTAAGCGCGACATCCGGTAATTTAATAGTAATATCGCGCAGCTCTCCTTCATTGTCCCAGCTGTCAACCACCTTCCCCTGCAACTGGTCTCTGAGCTGGTTACCTACGGACGCGAAGTCCAGATTATGAGCACCTGCGCGGATACGATCAAAGACAATATTGACTTCCGGGCGGCCTTCGTCGAAGGTTGATTTGATATTGAAAATACTCGTTATACTGTCGAGTTGCGATTTTATTTCAGAGCTGAGGGCACTAATAGTGTTCAGATCATCACCTCTGATTTCGACAACCAGGGGAGCCTGGTCGGTGCCGAGGGTAGATTGAAGCGAGGTCTGCTCGCGATAGAACCGGATTTGCCGGTCCGGTGAATTCTGGAAAACAGCTCCAAGCTTGTTGATCAGTGTGGAAGCATGCTCACTTGCATCCTGCTTCAGATAAACTGCCAGGACCGCAAAATTAGCATCCTGCAGGTGTGTTAGTGACTGATTATTCAGAGATTCCGGCAGAGGTCCGACACGTGTATATAATTTATCAATCTGCGGACCGATCATTTCTTTCAGTCGTTCTTCGAACTGAGCCGCCACCCTGTCCATATGTTCAAGCGAAGTACCTTCCGGAAGGATTATTTCCATCATAAACACATTGGTATCTCCCTGGGGCATAAAATCGCTTCCGATGAATGGCAGCATAATCGATGACAGAATAATAAGGCCGAGGGCGGCAAGAATAACATACCAGCGTCGCTCAAGCAGACGATTTAAAATATCCCGGTACCAGATAAAGCGGTACGATGTTTTCTGTGCTGTTGCATACCGGACTTTCAACAGCCGGTGACTGAGCATCGGGATTACCAGAATTGCGACGACCAGAGACGAAAAAAGAGAAAACGCTACCGTCCACGCCTGGTCGCGGAATAATTCTCCTGCAGCACCATGGAGATAGACAATGGGTAAAAATACAACCACCGTTGTAAGTGTGGAAGCAGTAATTGCACCACCAACCTGGGCGGTTCCGGAGATGGCTGAATCTTTCAGCGGCATGCCGCTTTCCAGATTCCGGAATATATTTTCCATGACGATAATGGCATTATCGACAAGCATTCCGGCACCGAGTGCCAGACCGCCCAGGGTCATGATATTGATTGTCAGCCCGTTAAAATACATCAGGTTAAAAGTCGCAATGATCGATATGGGTATGGCGATACTGATAATAACAGTAGTGCCGATCCTGCGGAGGAAGATATACAAAATAAGAATCGCCAGAATAACACCGATCATTGCTGTTTCTTCAACCTCGTCGATCGCATTGTCGATAAATGTGGCCTGATTCTGCAACATGATCAGCTGGTACCCCGGCAGGGCTTTTTGCAGCTGGGACAGGTTGGCGGTCAGCTGATCGACGGCTTTTACTGTATTGTACCGGGTTTCTTTATAAATGGCCAAAGCGATACACCGTTGGCCATCGATTCTGACGATATTTTCCGGGTCTTTGTTGCTATAGCGGATATCGGCAACTTCATCGAGAAAGACCGGCATCCTCTCGGAAGGATTTTCCGGTGAGGGTTTTTCAGTCACGATAACGTTTCGGATATCATCCACATTGGTAAATTCGCCGACCCCTTTGATAATATATTTTAAACCCATTTCTACGATCGAACCGCCTGAGGCGGAGATATTCGAACTTCTGATCCTGGCTGCTATGGTTTCCATATCGATGGCATAGGCGTCCATAAGATAAGGCGATGTTTGTACGATGACTTCCTTTTCTTCCGCCCCTATAATCTCGATCGCGGCAATTCCCTCCAGCCGGATCAGTTCATTCTGGAGATAATTGGCAGCGATCTTTCTCAATTCGTCCATATCGCTGATCTGCGGATGATAGAGACCAATAATCACTACCGGACTGCTGTTCGGATCATGTTGGCTGATCGTGAGTTCCTCCAGTTCTGAATTCTGGGTGAAATTGGCCAGGTTTTTCTGCAGGTCCAGAAATGATTCATCCATATCAGCATCCCAGGCATATTCAACTGTGATCTGTGCAGTTCCAACTTTGGAAATCGAAGAAACATTGATCACCTTTTTCTGCCGGATGGCAATCGCTTCGATATTTTTAACGAATCGTTCCTCAATTTCTTCGGGTGATTTTTCCCCGGCGGTAATTGTAACAAATATGCGCGGATTATTAAGATCGGGGAAAAGATCCATCCCCAGATTGGAGAAAGAAATGTATCCCAGCAGAAGTACGGCCAGCACACCCATCATGACCGTTACCGGATAATTGACCGAAAATCGGCTTAGTTTTTCCATAATGCATTTACGTTATAATTAAGCAAGATATTTATTTCAGCGGATCTTCCCTCGAAGGCGTGAAAGGAACAAGGAAGATCCCTATAGAAAAATCCGGATGAGTAATATATCAGCATGATATTCCTTATACTGTATTTTATAATTCAGCGGACGATTTTAACTTTTGACCGATTACGCAATGTTTCAAATCCCTTGATCACAAGCCGGTCACCAGCTTTTATCCCCTCAAGCACTTCGACCTGATTGGCATTTTCCAGGCCCGTACTGATAATTCTTTCGAAAGCGGCACCCTTATCGACGATAAAAACAGTTTTCCCCTGACGTTTTGATAGAATAATATCCTTTGGGATAACAATGGCACTGTCTTTACTGGCGACAATCGTTTCCACTTTTACAAACATCCCGGGTCTTAACAATTCCCGCCCGTTATCAATCAATACAGCGGCCTCAAAGGAACGGGTGTCGGGATTCAAAGCCGGAGCCACCTGGGTAATCTGGCCGGGAAGGGTATCAGTACTGATACTGTAATGGGTGACCCGGATAGGCTGGCCGGTCCGGATACGGTTGAGTTCACCGGCAGGGTAGAAAACTTCGGCATATAGCTGGGTGTAATCCATCAGTTCAGCTATTTTCTGGTTGACAGATATTTTTGTTCCCGGGGTATAGTATGGCAGACCGATGATCACGCCGTCGAAGGGGGCTTTTATCTTCATCTTCTGGAGTTGAATCACGGCATTCTTGTAGACATAATCAGCCTCGACATAGGCGCGTTCGGCATTGACCAGTTCACGGAGGGTAACGCCACCCTTGTCGTACAGTGACTTTTGTTTTTCGTATTCACGCTCGGATATTTCCAGATTTAATTTCTGGGATTCAATTTTGATATTGTTTTCATATTCAGGATTATCGATGTGCACAATGATTTCTTTTAAACGAACTTTATCCCCGACTGCGAACGGTTTTTGCGTGCGGGGGTTTACAGCCAGTCGATAGGTGCCTTCAATCTCTGAATTCAGGACGGTGTTCTTTATCGCATTCACCGTCGCCGTTGTTGTGATAAATTCCTCAATCGGCCCCGGTTTTACTTCCTGAACAGTGACCGGAATACTGATATCCAGATCGCCGCCGACGTCAGATTGCTGACAGCCCAGGATCAGAAGACAGAGGCCTGTGTAGTACACATATCGTTTCACAGTTTAACTCCTTGATAAGGTTAGCCACGCAGCTTATTATTTTTAGTGCGACTCGATAGCCGGCCGGTCCTTCTCAAAATCCCACAGGGATTCAATTTTCAGATTCAACAGGTCCAGTTTATAGCTTATCATCGCATTGACCAATCCGATCTTTCTCTGGGATAGCTGGTTCTGGAAGAGATTGAGATCCATACTGGTCAGATCACCATTCTTGTACCGTTCCAGGTTGATATCATATGTCAACTGAGCGCTTTCAACATTGCGTTTGGCCAGTTCAATCTGAAGCGACTGATTTTGCAGATTGCGGTAAGCCCTCCGGATACCGATCAGGATCAGCTTTTGCTGTTCAGAAGAATTCAATTTGCTCTGTTCGACCGAAGCTTCAGCCGCTTTGATACGTGATTGCTGCTCTCCCCAATCGTAAATTGGGACTTCGAAGGTCAGGCTCACCCGCTGGTTGTTGGTCGGCTGGTCGAAAACTTTGTTCAGCGTCTCATCAGCACCGATCAGACCGTATTGCAAAGATATATTGCCTAAAAATTCGTTGGTGGCGGCGGCGCGGGTAACATTGTTGATATTCAGATTGAGATCAATATCGCGCTGGCGCAGTTCCAGACGATTCTTCAGACCGTGTTCCAGTGCCTTTTCCAGATCAATATTAACCGGAGTCTGGGTGATTTCGGCGGCGACAGTGACCTCTTCGGTAATATCCATCCCGAGCAGTCGTTTAAGTTCATCGAGCGCATTCTCAAGCGCCACCTGGTTATTCTGGACCTGAGATTCACTGGTGGTCCGGTCGAGTTCGGCCTGATAAAGTTCCTCCTGCGCAGCCAGTCCGGCATCCACCTTGTTTTTTATGATTTCGTAACTCTGCTGACGGTTCTGATATTCTTCTTTGGCGACCTGCAGGCTCATTTTGTTCTGATAAGCGGTGTAAAAGGCCTGGGCAACGGATGTTTCGAGTTCCAGCTCCCGCACCTGGTAGTTCAGCAGTGAATTTTCCAGATCGAGTTTTACCTCATCCAGGGCCAGCTGTGTCCGGTTATAGGTGAAAATGGGTTGCTCATACGAGATAAACAGGTTGTTGCTGAACGTTTCACTTTGTGTTCCCTGATATTCACTGTTCGAATCCCGCCAGCCGAACTGGTTGCGTAAAGCGATCAAGCCATCGGTCCAAACGACCGGCTGGGTGATGCTGAAAGTACCGGAATAGCTCTTTATCTCAGTGGTATTCCAGGTCGAAAAGAAGGTGTTGAAATCGCTGACCCGGCTGTAAAAGAACGGTTCAAGACTCATACTGAAGCGGGATTTCAACGAAGCCTCCTGCGCATTCAGCAGCTGTTGCCCGCGCTCAAGGGAATAACGCGCCTGCCGGATTTCCGGACTGTTCTGTTTGGCGATCTCGAATGCCTCTTCAAACGTCAGCGTCCGTAAGGACTGGGCCGTCAGGGGAGATAAAAAAGCAAATAGCAGTATTACATATACGATTATTTTTATATGCCGGTTTTTAATTGGTCGCATTTTTCACTTCCCGTCATTAATTTTTTACCCATTTTATGGCATCGGCTATGACAACCCGGCCGCTGGTTTCATCACTGAGGGTTACTTTTGCTCTACCGGCGGAGAAATACCAGGATCCAAGAAAATTCCAGCCTTCCGGAGCACCATCCGCTGAAAAAGGCACTGTTTCAACACCTCCGGAATGGTGCACAGAAAAATTAAAATCCTGAAACAGGATCCTGCGCCGATCACCTCTGCCACGCATAAAATCTTCCTGATTAAACATATACAGGTAAATATCGAAAATTCCCTCAGCTGGAATTTCCACCGTCCACGAAACGGATTTCTGCCCGTCACCCGGGCGTATATAATACGCCGAATGAATATAGGTGCCATAAAAGGTGGCGTTTTTTATACGACGCCACTGATGTGGTGGATGCCACCATTGAAAACGGTCATAATTATTCAGCTGCTCATCCCCGTTACCGTGGATAATCCGCTTCAAAATGCTGTTGAAAGGGGGGTTGAATACCTGAAAGCCGGTACTTTCGTTGTCTACAATTAATTCATTCACCGGGAGATTTGCACTGGATTCTTCAGTTATCTCGTCTCCTTCAAACGGGATTTTACGTTCATTCAGTTCAACCTTCTCAAAGCGTCTGGTAAATACCAGTGGAAGATTCCGCGCGATCAGATAATTGATATTGAGGGCCCGTGGTTCCTCATCCAGCAGGATGCCTATCCGCCTGGTTTCTCCGGCAGCCAGACGGTATATTTTGGGTGGATCCTCCTGTGCGTCTGATTCTATGCTGAATCCCATTCCGCGGCGGCTGTATTGAAAAGTAACTTCTAAAAGTCCGGTTGTCGGACTTGTGTTCGTTATATCGGCGACCAGCTGAGTACGTATGCGATCACTGTCGTATACCTTGAAAATTTCAATATTGTTGATCAGATATGCAGGTAAAACGCCACCTGTGTACCACGACTGAAGATAATTTTCAATGTCAAAATCACGTGGAAGTTCTATTTGATCGATAAAAGTATTAAATCCGATCGTATTATATCGGGCAGCATTTAACACTCGGATCAGCTGCAGATTGAAATTATCCCGACCCAGCTCATTTTGAAGTAATTTGATTAAAAAGGCGCCTTTTTGCTTGATCATTTCAGGAAGCAGTGCTTTATGCTCAGAGGAGCTCAGGACATCAGACAAGTTCTTTTCCGCAAGAATCTGGCTGACTTCCTCGGCCGGTGTAAGACCTTCAAGATACCATATCGGCCGGTCATCCTGCTGCGCATTCACACGGTCAAACAAAAAGGCCTCGAGGGCGGAATTCAGGATGGGCCATTTTTCGGATTTAAAAGCAACCGCATAGGTATAATAATTACCGAACAGGTTATAATTTGGCTGATATTCTATAGAGGGGCCGCCGAGCCGCATGCCGCGTAATGCCTCGCCCAGAAAAGTCGTATTTAAAAAGATCTTGAGTACTGATATCTGTGATTCGGCTTCGGTCAACGTCTGATTGGCCCGGTCCAGACGACGGGTCATTGATTGCTTGAGGCGTTCAAAGTCAGCCCCGGGGATCGATATGACATTCTCCTGTATCCATATCTGCTCTGGCAAGACCACTTCCTGGACGATGGTCCATGGACGGGGATAAACATAATATTGGACCGGGACTTCAATCAAAGACAGCCGCTTGAATGGATAAGGCAGGTTGAGTCGTACCTCATAATCCTGCATACTCTCCCGGATGACCGATCCCAGTGTATCGCCGATTTCGGTAAAAAAAGTTTTATAAAAATCATGACCGGCATACCTGTAAAGCCGGTATTCAACAGTATCAACCAGAATGGAATCCATATCATACCGTCCGGCAACCAGTGAGATCTCAGGCAGCGGGAAGTCGGTTTTGAAACGAAAATGCCCGGGTCCGATCCTGTCCGGAATTCCCTGGGATATTCCGGTCAGGCCTGGGCTGGTGTGCAATTCCAATTCAAAGTTCAGGAAATTGTAATTCTGATGTTCCGGAAATCCGGTGCCAGGTGGCAATCCTGCCCGGGGATACCACAAACATTCCGGTGGAAGCAGGAGATAGTCCTCAGTCAGGAAGGACTGTATCTTTGGAATCTGGTATAGCCAGATGGCAAAGATATTGTTTTGCACATAGTCTTCGATTTGGGGATAGCATACGGCATCCTCTATTGTGCCATGATAGCGGATAAGCAGCGAATCATTCCCTCCGGCCATGACGGGGGACGTGCAGGCAATAAATATCAGGTGATCGTTCTGACTGAACGGTAGATTTATACCAGCGCGTTTTACTTCTTTTACTTGTAGTCCGGGATTAATGGAAAAAAGTAAGGTGTCCAGATTGATATCTGTCTCGTTGATAAATTGATAAAATGCCTCCCCGTATATTTTTGAATTCTGATGCTCAAGATCGATCCTGCAGGAGAAAGGTGTAACAACGGGATAATCGAAAAGACGTTGATTGGCTTCGATCATGCGGCTGCGTAATTCACTTATTTCTGTGAATCCCTGGATATAATATTTTACCAGAAAAATACTCAGCAGAACAAAACCTGCAGTCAGAATATATAGAATTCTTCGCAACGATTCTGACTGATGAAGGCGTTTGAACAGTAATATCGCTATTACCAGAAACAGCAGACCAAGCGTCAGATACAGACCGCGATGCAGCAGAATAGTCGGCAGGTCAGCAAATCCGACGAAATCGGAGTAGATCAGGGGTAATTTTACCGGGACCAGATCAAAAATATTATACCATTTATTGTAAAGATAAAACAGTACGGCAGCATAATAACCGAGGAGCAGAAGTACGACAACCGCCTGGTTTTTGATCAGTTGCATCAGCAGAAAAGAAAATCCGATCATAAAAATAAAGGCAGGAAAACTGATCAGCGCAGGATATAGTAGATAAGCCACCCAGCTGATCGGGATATCGCTGAACAGTATCTGGATAATAATGGCAATAATCAGGATGAGAAAATTTAGGCTGGCAAAGAGGATAAAAATACCGAATGCCTTTCCGGTCAGGTAAGCGGTATTGGTCATGGATCGGATGTAAAAAACCTCGGATGTGTTGAATTTACGATCACGTTTGAAGAAATCGCTGGCCATAAAAATAATAATGGCAATCTGAGCGACATTCAGCATGATCATATTGGCATAAGGAATCCCGGAAGGCAGTCCGTAAAACATTCTGGGCACCGGGACCAGTCCGCTGAAAAATATAATGTTCAGGGTAATGAAGATAGCCAGTGATGCCCCGGCAAATATACGGAAAAACCAACTGCGCAGCAGTGTAATTAATTCATAGCGGGCATTGGCCCATATGGCGTTTAATTCCATCATTCCGCCAAAATTTCCTCTTTAATTTCTGTACCATAATGATGATCGATAAATCGCACATAGGCATGCTCGAGGTTCGGATAGATCTTTTTTGTATTATAACCATCGGTGTTCTCGGCAACGACCTCCACCTTCCAGCCGGTTTCGGTCGGGATAGTTGAAATAACCGCGAATTTTTCCTGAATTTCACTCAGCTGCAGATCGGTGGCCTCGATTTCAAAAACATATCCTGTCGCCTGACGGATCAGTTCCTCAGGCGAACCGTTAAAACCGACGCGCCCGTCCACCAGCAATGCCATGTCATGACAGGTACTGGAGATATCCGCAACAATATGAGTTGAAAGAATTATGATCCGCTCCTCCTGCGCCATTTCGGTTAGCAGATTTCTGAACCGTATGCGTTCTTCCGGATCGAGGCCGGTGGTCGGTTCATCAACAATCAGGATCTTTGGATCCCCGATCAAGGCCTGGGCAATGCCGAGCCGGCGTTTCATACCGCCTGATAGTTTGCTGGCCAGTCTATCCCGTGCATCGAAAAGGCCGACTTTTTCTAAAAAGCTGTCAACCAGGGTACTGCGACGGGTTCCTGAACGAATGCCTGCCAGCCGGGCGCTGTAGTCGAGAAATTCCCACGTCCTGATTTTTGGAAAGGTGGAGAATTCCTGGGGAAGATAACCAAGCATGCGGCGGATCGTTTTGCGATCCCGTTGAATGTCAAGATTGTCAATCCGCACCCTACCGGCTGACGGTTTGAGCAGAGTGACGAGAATACGCATCAGGGTTGTCTTCCCGGCTCCGTTTGGTCCCAAAAGTCCAAATAATCCGTTAAAAATCTCCAGACTGACATTGTCCAGTGCTTTTTTACCGGGATTGTATATCTTTGAAAGGTTTTCGATTGATATTTTCATCTTTTTTGATTAGCGGGTGTTCACCCGAATAAGAAGCCGGCCGATACCTGATCCTGTCAAAAGTAAAACCGATATTTTTAATCTTTAATCTTTGATCTTTAATCTTTAATTCTCCCGTTCATTTTCACTCCTTCTCCGACGCATATTTTCCCGGCGCTGTTCGTTGTATTCACGGTACTTTTGGATCTGGTCGTCAAATAAAACCTCTTCGACAGCCTTGTCGGTTTCTTCCCGAAGAGCGCGAAAATTTTCCCGCATGGCCTCCCGGTCACCTCCGGCCTGTTCACGCAGGTCAGCCATTTTTATATCCATATCGCTATAAATTTTTTCGATGGCTGCAGTTTGTTCATCAGTCAGATCCAGCTGTTCTTTCAGTTGTTTGGCGCGTTCTTCCGGTGATCTGCGCTGGGGAAATTGTTGATCAGAAGAGCAGGCGCTAAAACAAACTGCTATAATAAATATATACGTGCAAAATTGACCACTTAGTTTCATTTGAGCCTCCAGGTATCGGTTGAAGTTATCAAATTTATTTTTATGTCAGATTGCAACATGATCGTGATAACATTTTAAATTCAACTTACTCAAAGCAATATTCATATAAAATACAAAGAATGATAAAAATCATACAAATTCCTCAAACTGAGTCGCTAAATCGGAACTATCCAATTATTGGACGATAAACGCATCTTTTTCCTTTGGGATCAAATAAACTATGTTGAGATGCAAATCGGCTGATATATTTTTAATACTATGCAGTAAAACCACACTAATCCATTTTAAAATCAATATCAGCTCATGTGGTGAAGAATCACATTAATGATTTTGAGGTGGAAAAATACTCCGGAAAAATCCCAGAAATACGATGACCATGATACATTCCATTTAAGCCAGCATTTTGATCCATACATATTATTTAGGCCTGATGGAAATTAGCTGATCACAAATGCATATAACCATCACCGGTTAAGTGAAGAGAGGATCCGGAAATAGGTAAACCTTACTTTTTCAAAATAAATTAATCTTCCGCAAAAGGTGGATTTTTTTGATTGGCTTGAGAACCTCATCGCACCGTAAGCAAAAAGAATTGGCCGCATTATTTTATTATTACAGCTTTAATGGTTTTCCGATAAACACTGCCTGCAAGCATCTGAATATAGTAGCTGCCGCTGGGTAAATGGGATGCATTCCAGTAAACGCTATGGGTTCCTGCGCTGTTTGTTCCCTGATAAATTGATCTCACCTTTCTCCCCCGTGCGTCAAATATGATCATTTCTATCTCGGCGGGCCTGGTAAGTGTAAAAGGAATGCGGGTGCCGGTGTTAAACGGATTGGGATAATTCTGATGCAAATGGAAATTTTCAGGCAAAACGGCAGACAGGGATGGTGCCTGGAAGGCAGACAGCTGACTGTCGGCCTGAAAAAATGTATAAGCGATCCCGCCTTTCTCGAACCAGGAATGGGCCAATTCGTTTTTGTCATAAACGTATGCATATCCGTTTGATCTTGCCGGATCGTGGACAATGGGGCTGCCACCTGAGGTGAAACCAGCCAGCATCATCAGATGACCGGTGTACAGCGGTGGCCCCACGGATATTACAATGCGGCCGCCATTCGCCAAAACTTCCCGGGTTTCACTCCAGGTACGGTAACGGGTAACCGCACCGTCAAGACCAAATTCTGAAGCATTCTGCACAACCCTTGGCCAGATACCGAAGATACCCCAATAGGGATCGCGGGTATCCCGGGCGAACTGCAGCGGATCGACCTCGATATGATAACTTTTCAATACCATCGATACAGATGTCGGCGAACAGATGCTGGGTCCGATCTCATCGTCAATCCCATACTGATAGAGAAATTCGGTCGGAATAAGGATCTCTGCCGGTTTATCATTGAGCAGCATGGTATAATCCGTCGCATCAGTGGTGCGGGTATCACTGGCGAAAAAACTCAGCTTTGAAACAGTCGGAGATTCCTCACTTAATGAAATCCTCCCCATGAGAATTTTGAACTGCCATTTATCCCGGTATTCCGACAACTTGACATAGTCGTAATCGATGAATCCGCCGCCATAGCTGGTTGTTCCGTATGAGTTCCAGATATAGGCTTTCCAGAAGCCGACGGTGAGCCAGGGGGACCAGCCATTGCCATATGGAAATCGCATCTGGACCATAAAGCCACTGTTCACATCCGGAGCGGTACCATTCCATGATGGCAGACCCCGGTTAAACGGATATTCCGCAGAATCGGATTCAAATATGATATATCCCATGCTATAACCCTCTTCCAGACTAATCGACCTACCATCATCTGTGGCCCGGATCCCGGAAACCTTTTCCGCATGAAGGAAGAGTTCTTCCCCTTGCAGGACATAGTGCTGATCGGGATAGTTATCCGCAAACAATCCGGTGAATACAGTGGTAATCATCAACCAAAGTAGTAAAAAATGCACGGTCCCTCACTTCTGTATATGTTTTCTAAAATATACCAATAAAACCATTGAATTCCACCGTTTTATCTTTTGTACCGGTACATAAAATATCCTGAATTTGTTAACCGCTATGGGCATCTTATATTTTGAAGATAATTATAAAAATCTTATTTTATAAAAACTGGTGATACAATGAAAAAGAAATACGATCATGTTATTTTGATATCGCTTTTAATCACATCCTTTAACACTGGTTCAGCTGCCGATTATCAGGTCAGGATACGTGTAAAAGCCGATGTCTTGCCGGTGGAGTCACAGATTTACATTGCCGGAAATTTGTCCGAGTTCGGAGAATGGCAAGCCGAAGGACTTAAACTTAACCGGCGGCCGGATACAACCTGGGAAGCAATGCTTGATCTGCCGGAGGGTACAACTATGCAGTTTAAAATTACCCGCGGCAGCTGGGAAACAGAAATGGTCGATATCCATGGATTTGAACTACCCAATTTTAACCTGGTAGTCAGGCAGGATACTACGATAGAGATCGTTGCCCATGGGTGGCGCGATTTATCCCATGTGCCGACGGTGATCTCGCCTGAACGATTCCGGAATAAGGCAAATCAAATAGAATTATTCGAGAACTGGAAATATCATCCCGGCGATATTTCCGAGTGGGCCAATCCTATATATGATGATTCTTCCTGGCCGGAAGTGCCGACTTTACTCCCTGCCGATCTTGTCGCACAAAAGGGATGGCCCGGTGTGGGTTGGTTTCGTTTGCACCTGGAGGTCGACTCATTGCTGTTGGATATACCGCTGGGAATGAGCCTGCTTCAGGCCGGTGCTTCCGAGATATATCTGAACGGTAAAATGCTCTATCGGACCGGCACCATCCAAACCGATTCCACCACAGAACAAGATTCTTTCAGCTGCGAACCTTTATTTATTGTTTTTTCCGACCATAAACCGAATATCCTCGCCGTACGGTATTCAAATGTAAACGGAATGCAATTATTCGGCCCGGAAAAATGGACCGGCTTCAGAATTGTGCTGTTCGCCAGCCTTGCCGATTTTATTCGTGGGCGCCTGTTTGATGTCCGCAATCTTTCCCTTTATCAATTGATATTTACAATCATCCCCATGACGCTGGCATTTTTACACCTGATGATCTTCATCTTTAGCCGCAAGAAGATCGCGAATTTCTATTATGCTGTCAGCATGACCGGATTTGCTGTGATCGCATATACCGATTTCGGTTTTGGCTTCACGGCTTCCATGGCAGAAGCGCTTTGGTTGAGCCGGATTAATTTTATAGCTGTAAACGCGGCCGTTATTTTTGGTTTGCTGACCATATACCGCAGCAGTGAAAGAAATCCACCCAGGATTTTTTATATCATTCTGCTATTTTCAGCCGTATTAATCATCTGGTTTTTGATCCACACCAGCCCTTTTCTGCAGACGGCTTTTTATGTTTTACTGGGCTTAATTGCCATAGAATTGTTCCGACAGAGTTTCCGGCCGATTTATGAACACAATTATATCATTGGTACGGGTGTACTCGTGCTTTCTATAACGGTAATATTGCAGATATTTATCAATATGGACCTGATCGACTCTATTGCTGGCAGCCGGACTATTTATATGTATGGTGTACTCGCCCTCGGTGTAACGATGTCAATCAATCTGGCGAAAAACTTTGCCGAAATAAATCAAAAAATTATCCGGCAGGCGCGTGAGAAAAGGGAAGCCGAAATCCAGCAGCGGCTGCTGGAAGCGGATAACCAGCGCAAAACCGTTGAACTGGAAGAAGCCCGTAAACTGCAGTTATCAATGCTGCCATCAGGTATTCCTTTACATCCTGAATACGATGTGGCCATGGTTATGCGCACAGCCAGTGAGGTCGGCGGCGACTATTATGATTATCAAATAGATACCGATAAGACGATGACCATAGCGCTGGGTGATGCCACAGGACATGGGATTAAGGCCGGTATAATGGTCACACTGGTAAAAAGCCTGTTCAACACTTCTGCCAACACATTTTATCTACCCGATTTCTTCAAACGCTGTACCGGGATGATCAGACAAATGAATTTTGGAAACCTTTTCATGGCATTGATGCTGGTTCGCCTGCGGCAAAATAAAATGATGCTTTCGATTGCCGGCATGCCGCCGGTCTATATCCACCGTGCTGCCCAAAACAGTATTGAAGAATTTGTTCAGAAAGCCCTTCCGCTGGGCGGTCCGGAAGGAAGTGCATATACGCAGCAGAGTATTATATTGAATAGCGGAGATACAATACTGATGATGACCGATGGATTTTATGAATTATTCAATCCGGAAGGCCAAATGCTGGACCTGGAGAGGGTCAAATCTTTCTTTCAGGCGTTTGCAACAAAATCACCGGCGGAGATCATTACTAATCTGATGACACAAGCTGATAACTGGCGGCAGGATGCGCCGCAGGGTGATGACATTACTTTTATCGTGATCAGAAAAAAATAACCTCTAACGGTTGATACACCGCTTCCCTGCCATCTTCTTTTGCCGTTTAAAAATATTTGGTCAATACCAGCATATGGGTACCGACAGTTTTCGGCATGGCCAGGAAACTCAAGCTGTAACTGATTTCAAAATCCTGCAGCATGTAAAGATCCCTCGGTACTTCCGGCCGGTATCCGACACCGCCGCTGATATTCTGCATGGTTGCTTCTGTTCCGCTAAAGAAGGAAGTAAGTTGAACGCGTGAGATCAAACGGTTATCCAGAAAGTATTGTTGTGCCGCCAGGTTTAGGCCGAAATCCGAACCGGCATAGGTGCTGCTATTGAGCCCCTGGATGGCGATCATGAATCCGGACGGTGAATGATATCGGGTGCAGATACTGAATGTACGGGCATAGGACTGATCGGTTTCGCGCATTTGTGGCTCGTTTATATTGATCGCGGTCAATTCAACTGAAAGATATTGCCAGAAGATATGGATCCCCAGATCGACGCCCAGCGCATCGCCGCCAAAATTCCTGCCATTCATGTCAGTCACGCTGTCAGCGATTCTTTTTACCGCCATACCAAATCCCATCAAAATATTTCCCATCGAATAATCGAGGTCTTGGTTGGAAATACCAAGACTGAACTTAAGCAGTTCTTTCTTGTATTCCTGGTAAATTGTATCCTGAAGATCGGATACATGCAATGCATTGCTGATACTCATATTTGGTGCGGTCCAGGAAAGCATATAACCACTACCCAGGTCAGAGGCGTTTCCACCAATGGTAATCCGGTTGTCGGTAACAATCGCCACCCGGGCTGGATTGATAAAGATCGGATCATTGCCAAGAGCGCTGAAAACGGAACCCAAACTGGCAGGTTCCTTGCGCCCGAAGATCATATAATCGGTGTTGATAATATCATCCTGCCCTATACAAACACCAGCAAACAGCAGACTAATAAACATACATGCTACTATTTTCATGGTACATCCTCCTGATTATTGCCAATGATAATCGAGACCTAAACCCATGCGGGTGGTCGGCCCCTGACTGATCACCTCTTCATCCTCTACGATCGGTTGATTGTCATACCGGATAAAAGTGGTTATGTACAAAGCACTGGTCCAGGCATGGCGGAATGATAAGGATAAAAATGATTCTTCCTTTTTATCTATTTGTTTCAGTGATCCGCCCCAGGCGGCCTCGACCAGCATTTCCAGATTAAAATCACGGTTGATGGTTCCGACCCGGTTGCCAATTGTAGCGGTAATCCCCGTAAATACATGGTAGGTGGTCAGCTTTGAAGCCACACCGGTGTGCAAGGTCAGATCAAAAAAACCGAACGTAAGCAGCTTATCCACTACATAGTAGCCACCGTATGGAAGGGCAAATCCAATGGCCATGGAAACACCATAATTGGATGGATTCATAGTCATCAGCTGATATTTAACTGAAGGAAAAACCGGCAACATAAGCACAAAGTCACCGATACCATGGGTCAGCGAAACACCTTTATATATTCGTTCACTGGCATAAAAAGGTGTATTGGTTAAGCCGGCTTCAAGATTCCCGGCCCGGATTCCGTAGCAAATACGCGCAGAAAACGGCAGCAGATTAATTTCAGAGCCGGTGCTTGGCTTTGAGGAATAACTTATGCCGAGCTGACCCGGACTGGTGATCTGGGTATTCGGCAGGAAACTCAGGCCGGAAAACCCATAATATGATTGGGTTCTGAAACTCGATCCATGATAAACCTGTGCTAAGCCGTTTATAGTAAAGATGCTGATAACGAATGCGACCAAATGCAATTTCATGGCATCACCTCTAATTGGTTAATAAATGTAAGCTGAGAATTATGGCAACGATCGACATCATCGGAACAAGGTACTCTTTCGATTTTATAAAGGAGTTGTTTATAACCGTCTCCTGATTAGGCTTGACGACAATCGTTTCCTCATACTCAGCATAGGGGAGACTCATTCTGAAATTATACTCCCCTTTTGGGATGTTCTGCAGCCTCAGCGGTGCACGCCCCTTGAATCCACCATCAAGAAAGATCCGCGCATTCTGCGGAGTAGTGGAAACCAGAATGCTGCCGGGTTTCTCTTCAAGTTCAATCCCTAAATCGGTAAGCTGGTTATGTATCACGCTTAGAGGCATTTGCCGGGTGAAATAATCGGCCTTTTCGACTTCTATGACGTATTCTCCAATCGTAAGCGGGTAATTTGTAACGGGTGCGTAACCAATAAATCTTCTCTGTGGCTCCTGTGGTCTGATCAGATATACTGCTGCAGATTCCGGCTTAGATGATACCGTAAAAACACCTTTTTTTTCAATGAGTGCAATATCGATAACTTCATGACTGCTGGGTGCAATCCAGACGGAGGTTGTCCAGGATTCAAAACCCTCCTTCTCAACCTGCAACACAATTTCACCGGGTGATATATTGCTTAACGTATGCGGTGTCTCGGCGATCTTTTTTCCCTTAAAATATATAGAAGCACCGGAGGGAAAAGAGTTTACCGATAAATTACCCGGGCTGACTTCGAGGATTGCTTTTACATCGGTTGGCTGAAAACTGCGAACGACAACCCTTTGGGACCATTCTTTATAATTTTTCTTAACCAACCGGATTTCATGCTCGCCTTCGGCGACCTTTTTGAGTGACATCGGTGTTACACCCATAAAATTATTGTCGACGAAGATCTCGGCGCTATCCGGTTCCGAGTAAATATTCATCGATCCCGGTTTTGCGATCAACGATACATTTACCGCACGATCCATTTTGGCCAGAACCGAAATTTCACCTTCCCAGTCGTAGTATCCACCACGGATAAATTTCAGGTGGTAGCGGCTCTCGAGCATGTTATTGATCTGAAGCGGTCCTTCTTCACCTGTGATTCCGATAAATTTCTCATCTAAATATACCTCCGCACCAGCCGGGTGGGAATTTATACTGATACTGCCCATCCATTGACGCAGGTAGGTTTGTTCCAGCTGCAGGGCAAGATCTTCCACCATAATGCGCATGTTCTTCAGATCCTGACAGGTGGAAAACAATGCCACGACAATTTTTGATGTATTGGTTTCGATCAACCGGGCATCGATATGCAGTGTTGAATTGATCAGGGATACATCGCCGGTAAGGATCACTTCAACGCCGTACAGCGCGTTGAAAGACCGGATAACATCGCCGTTAAGCCCTGAAACACCAGGCGAATCCTCGGTAAGAATCCGGTTAAGTTCACTGCGCTCAAGTACAACAAAATTGGTTTTACCCCGCAGGGCTGTTGCCAGCATGGCCGCGACCGTGCGCCCGAATTCAACTTCTTTGGCCTGGGCATTGGCATCGGAAAACGGCAACACCGCAATGTTTGGCCGGTGCCGGAAATCATAATCTTCCTCGAGCAGAGAATCAGAAGCGGTTACGGATATCGTTTGTTCCTGGGCCGGAAGTGTGCTGAGGGCAAGGCCGAAACAAAGAATAAAAATTGCTTTTTGGATCATGATACATCTCCCATAAATATTCGGTTTCGTAGCTGCTTTACAGCTTTTCATAGGGAGATTACGAAATCAGAAATGGGGAATGTCATGGAATTGTAAAAAATCGGTCAAAAGATTATAGGCAGGGATATTTCACAGAAATAGGGTAACAATCGGGAATTGATATAACCCTATCCGAAGTTTGCGAAGGTTGTCCTTCTTCCTTAGGTTCGGTTTATAATGAGGTACGGAAATATATCAAGTGATCAGCAACCGGCAGGAGGAGAAGCCGGTCACTGATCACTTACTGGATATTATCCTGATTAGTTGGCAGCTAAGGGATCATTCCATTTCGGTATCTGTACACTGGCTACAACACCGCCATGGTCGGATGGCCAGAGGCCAAATATGTTGAACACTTCGATATCGGCACCGACCACCCAGGCACTGACCGGACCTAACTGATAGGGCTGTACCTTGTTCCGGATAAATATATAATCAATCCTTTCGTAGAAATAATCATTGGGATTGCGCAAATGGTAGTCATGTCCGTAAGTAAAGCCATCAGAATCATCCGGTACCGTATTAACCAACCATACATCAGTAAAATTTTCCGACAGGAGGTATTGGTAGGTCAGCCCTGCCGGTGCAACTGAGTTGAAATCACCGGCCATAATCACCGGATGCGCCTGGTTGGATAACATTTTGACCAGTTCCTGCGCCTGGGCCAATTGGAGATATTCAAGCTGTGGATCAAGGCTGGGATCTTCGAGATGTGTATTCACGAACCGGTATTTTCCCTTATCAATTCTTACATCAACCATTACATAACCACGTTTGATTTCAATCGCCGTATTTTCATCGACCGGGACGGCATACATTGCCTTGAAGTTGTCGGCTTTGATACTAAAGGTCTCCACATCTTCGCGTACAAGGACAGCGTCATAGTCAGTAAGACGGACATCATCGAACAATGGCGCCGGATCGACAACCATTGGAAGTTCCACATCACTATTCTGCACCATGCCGGCGACTTTATAATGCAGACCACGCTGTTCCAGGGCATCCATCAGCAAATCCAGATAATCGAATATCACAGAATCGGCCGGCGTATTTTCTCCGGTAAGAAAATCACCCGGTGACTGATAACGGATCAGCGACACCTCCTGCAGGCCGATCATATGGGGATTACTGGCGGCGATCTCGTCGGCCATTAAATGAACGCGATAATAGATTTCAGTGGACAGGATCTCCTGAAATATTACCAGCACCAGTTCAGGGATTTCACTCGGATCGGATGCTGTCAGTATCTTATCGACGTTCCCGCCCACATACATATTGCGGGTCATCACCGTCAGCATGCCGGAGTCGAGTACGTCATCTGATCCGATTTTTGAGATTGTACCGGACGCTTTCATGTCGGAGCCCAGCGGGGATGTAGGCTGCTGTTCACAACCGGTCATAACCAGACCGACAAAAATTAAGCCAACAGAAAAAATTTTAAATTTCATAAAACCTCCTCATCAATTATTGGTTGATAGATTAAGAAAGAAAGTAAAAAATGTCAGTATTTTTGGGGAATGCATACTCTTTCTTTTCCGCCAATAAATACGGATACTGATCAGAATTTTTATCCAGTTCGCTGTAAAGGGGTGAGTCTACCTTGACATCTGGTTCAACGAAGTTCCAATTTCAGGAGGCGAAATAATACACGTCTAAAATAAGTCAAACGACTGCAGAAATCAATTATTTTGTAGAATATCATTATAAATAATCGGGGCAAAATGATTCGTGGATTAAATGCAGGTAATGAGAAGATCCATATGTTAAACCCAAAAAAAACAATCATCTCTGCGGGATGCTGAATGATATGATCGATTGCATTATTCTAATCGGTTGAAGATTAAAAATAACTTGAGAATAAAAGGGCAGGATTATATTTTAATGCACCGCACATATTTTAGATACCGTCAATATTGTTTAATCAGATATTTTACAGACAATAATTGATGAAAAGAGAATAGTGTACGAGGGATTATCATTTTTACCGGCGACTGGTAAAATGACGTCTGACAGCCGGATACACAGACAAATTGTTGAGAAGGAACTTTAATGAATCTGCATGCCATCGATTTCACGATTATGGGATTATACGGCGGTTATACCGCGCCGAACTTTTTGAAATGGTATTGGTGGCGCTTCAACGGTGCCGGCTATTTCTGGGGAATGATCACGGGTATCACTACAGCGCTGGTGATGCCATTGCTCTTTCCTGAACTTTCGGCCATCAATAGTTTTCCCTTTATATTGATTATTTCAGGGGCCGCTTCGGTCCTGGCTAGTTATCTGACTAGACCAAAATCTGAAGCTGTTTTGAAGAATTTTTATACAACCGTGCGTCCATGGGGATTCTGGAGACCGGTTCATGAAAAGGTCATTTCCGAAAAACCCGGTTTTCAAAGAAACCGCGGATTCAAGCGGGATATGTTGAATGTTGTTGTTGGAATTGTATGGCAAATAACGCTGGTTACCATTCCGGTATACCTGGTCCTGCAAAATTTCAAAGCGATGTGGATTTCAGTTTTTATTCTGGTCGCAACCTCCTTTTTTCTGAAATTCAACTGGATCAATAAACTGGAAGAACATTGAATTGGTTGAATGATGCACCACGAAGAACACGAAGGTCACGAAGAATAAATAAAAACAGATGTTTATAAAAATTCTTGAGGACGCTTGTATAAAATTGAATGTCAATGTCTGAATTCAGTCAATATAACTGCATGTCTTTCGTGATATTTATGGTTTGTATACGCTTATCCGGTATGCTTACTCTATCGGATTTTCTGTCCTTCTTCCACCTTGGCGGGCAGAGGATAGTATAATTTGATTTTAATATCATTTATATACAAAGTAGGAGGATGATTAATGAAATTATCTCAGCTGGAGCGGCTGATGACTGTCATGATTTGCATTTTAGCAATTTCCCCGGTCTACAGTCAGGAAAAATCAGTAAATCCGGTCACCCCCAATCCTTCAGCCGAAGCAGTAAAATTGTTAAACTACATCTACAGTATTTCAGGAAATCATACGCTTGCCGGGCAGCATTGTGCGCCCCTGGTGGGATCGTCCCGTCTGTCTGTCATCCATCGGTTTACCAAACGCTATCCGGCGCTTTTCGGCCAGGATTTCGGATTCAGCTATCCCGGTTACTGGGACGGTATCAATTACCGCCAGCGTATGGTCGATGAAGCGATTATGCGCCATCGGGATGGCTTTATTATTACGTTCATGTGGCATGCCGTCCGCCCGATCGAGGAAGAGCCGGTGGAATTCCGTGAGTCCATTCAGGGGAAACTGACCGATGGACAGTGGCAGGATCTGATCACACCGGGTACTGAGATCAATGAACGCTGGAAGTCACAGGTGGATGTGGTCGCCTGGTTTCTTAAACAGCTGCGCAATGCCGGTGTACCAGTCCTGTGGCGGCCTTACCATGAAATGAACGGCGGCTGGTTCTGGTGGGGCAAGAAACAAGGGGACGACGGATACAAGAAATTATGGCGCATGCTGTTTGACCGTCTGGTCAACTTCCACAAGTTGAACAATCTGATCTGGGTGTACAACACCAACGAATTTAAAGACACGGTCGATCCACACGACACATATTTTCCCGGACACGATGTTGTCGATATGCTCGCTACGGATGTATATTCAGAGGGCTACAATCAGCTAAACTATGAGCAGATGTTGAAACTGGCCGGTGATAAACCAATCGCCCTTGGAGAAGTTGGAAAATTGCCCGCAGTTGAAAAACTGGGCGAACAGCCGCGCTGGGCGTGGTTCATGAGCTGGGGGGACTTTTCTGAGTTTGGCAATGATTTCGGAACGGTATTCCAGATCTACCAGAATGATCAGGTGTTAACGCTGGATGAATTGCCCTGGGTGGATGTAATGGAACCGACTGTTCATTACCCATATATAAAATGAGAGATAATCGGGGGTGAAATATTTACTGATTTTGATCGATATCCCGGCCGGATCACTGGAATGATCCTGGTACGCTGAAGGTTGGTAAAGGCATGGCGGTAAATGAAGATTGCGTGCATACTTCCTTTTTCTGGCCCGCACAAATACCGGTGGTGAAGTTTCATTTGAATGGAAATCGGAATACATCGCTGATGAATTTTCCGGCCGGCAATCCGCCTCGGAAAAAGAGCTAAAGTCGTTCTGTATACTTTTGTGGTTGAATTTTTAGGAGTGATCATGAGATTCTTAATTATCACAACTTTTTTTGTTATGACCGTTTCGATCCCGGTATCGGGTCAGATATATCTCGATTCGACTGCTACCGTTGAGGAGCGGGTTCAGGACCTGCTTGCACGGATGACTCTCGATGAAAAAGTCGGTCAGATGACCCAGGCCGATCGCGGGGAACTGACCTCTGTGGACCTGGTGAAGTCCTATCTCCTGGGATCGGTATTATCCGGCGGCGGTTCAGCGCCTGCTTTAAACACACCTGCCGGGTGGGCGGACATGTATGACGCCTTCCAGGCCAAGGCTCTGGAAACGCGGCTGAAGATACCAATCATTTATGGCATCGATGCGGTGCATGGACATAACAACGTTAAAGGCGCGGTGATATTTCCACACAACATCGGTATGGGCTGTACCTGGGATCCCGAGCTGGTCAACGAAGCTGCCCGAATTACCGCTTTGGAAGTAGCCGGGACGGGCATCGACTGGACATTCGCCCCGTGTATTGCGGTTCCGCAGGATGAACGCTGGGGGCGTACGTACGAGGGATTTGGTGAAACTGCAGAAATCACAATCCTGATGTCCGCAGCTGCTGTTGCCGGATTTCAGGGGGATACGCTCGCCGATATGGGATCGATCGTAGCCTGTGCCAAGCATTTTATCGGGGACGGCGGTACGACCGGCGGTGATGATCAGGGAGACACGGAGGTTGACGAAGCGACCCTGCGGGCCATCCATCTTCCCGGGTATCTGGCCGCCATCGATGCGGGGGTAAAAACAGTCATGGCCTCTTTCAGCAGCTGGAACGGACAGAAAGTACACGGCAGTAAATATCTTCTGACCGATCTGTTAAAAACTGAACTCGGTTTTGAGGGATTTATTATTTCTGACTGGAACGGTATTGATCAACTTGAAGGCGATTACCGCAGCGACATCAAGCAGTCTGTCTCCGCCGGTATCGATATGGTCATGGCCCCGTCAAGCTATGCCAGCTTTATTACCAATCTGAAGCAGCTGGTCAATGACGGAGAGGTTCCCATAGCCAGGATCGACGATGCGGTATCAAGAATATTGCGGGTCAAGTTTGAAATGGGACTGTTTGAACACCCGTTTACTGAGCGGGCATTAACGGACAGTGTCGGTAGTTCTGCACATCGGGCGGTTGCCAGACAGGCCGTGCGTGAATCGATGGTACTGCTCAAAAAAGAGAACGGCATCCTGCCGCTGAATAGAACAACTGGTAAAATTCTGGTCGCCGGGAGCAAAGGCGATGATCTCGGTTATCAGTGCGGCGGCTGGACGATCTCGTGGCAGGGCAGCGGTGGTGATATCACCGACGGTACGACGATCCTGGAAGGTATTCAGCATGCGGTCAATGGTGCGCAGGTTGAATATGTTGCTGATGGCTCCGGAGTAACCGATGCGGATGCAGCGGTGATTGTCATCGGGGAAACACCGTATGCTGAAGGAAATGGTGACCGGACGGATCTGCATTTATCACAGGCCGATGTGGAAACGGTCCGGCGTGTAAAAGAGGCCGGTATCCCGACCGTTGTGATAGTGATCTCCGGCCGTCCCATGATCCTGGACAATGTCCTTCACTATGCCGATGTGCTTTTTGCGGCCTGGCTGCCCGGAACGGAAGGTGACGGGGTGGCTGATATACTCTTTGGCGATTTTGAGCCCTCCGGAATATTGACCCACTCCTGGCCCAAAAGCATGACGCAGATCCCGATAAATGTCAGTGACAGCAACTGCGATCCCCTTTATCCATACAAACATGGCATCAATACGCTGGCGGATGATGGCAGCGATACGCCGCCGGTATTGCATTCAGCCTTGCTGCAGAAGAACGGAAATATTGTAGAACTCGCTTTCAGCAAATCCATGGCGACACCAGCGGAGAGCGGTGGTTTTGCGGTCAGGATTAACAATGTACCACGGGAGATCGTTCGTATTGGTGTTAAAGCTAATGATCCCGGAATAATGGAACTCGAACTGGAGAATGAAGCCAATGCCGGAGACAGCCTGCTGGTGGCCTATACAGCCGGCAGTATTGCTGCAAGCGACGGCAGTCTGCTGGAATCGTTTGAGTTCCAGGAAGTCTATAATCTTCGGAATGAAGGATCAGCCGCACAGGCAGTTCCAGGCCGGGTTGAAGCAGAAAATTATTCGTCGATGTCCGGGGTTCAGCTGGAACAGACGACCGATGTCGGGGGCGGTTCGAATGTCGGCTGGATCGACCAGACCGACTGGATGGAATACGATCTGATTGTGGCCGATTCAGGAAATTATAAAGTGGATCTGAGGGTAGCGGCACTTTCGCAATCAGCCAGGATCGGTTTTGTGGTCGGGGGCCAGGTGCTCAAAATTCTGGACCTGCCCGTTACCGGCGGCTGGCAGATATGGGAAACGGTTTCGACTGAGATCCTGCTGGATCAGGGATTGCAAAAACTCAGAATATTCGCATTTATCGGAGGTTTCAATTTAAACTGGATGGAATTTTCGTATGTAACGGGCATAGAAAAATATACCGCGGCACCTGCTCTGTTTCGCTTTTATCCCAATTATCCCAATCCGTTTAATCCGGCAACCACGCTGGTATTTGATCTGCCGGTTCGTTCAGAAGTCAGGATAACAATCTACGACACCCGCGGAAGCGTGGTGCAAAGCCTGGATTGTGGCTGGCAGCCGGCAGGAAGGCACAATATCATCTGGGACGCGGATGCTTTTTCAAGCGGGATCTACCTGGTCCGGCTGGAGGCCGGCCGGTTTCATAGTACACGTAAAATTGTCCTGTTAAAATAGTGCAACGCTACCTTATTGAGAATGACGAATCAGATTTCAAAAAAATGAGTTTGTGAACCACGAAAAACACGAAGTTCACGAAGAAAAGAAGTCTTCCAAATTCCTGCAAATAGAAAGCAATCACTAAATATAGATTAGTTATTCGCTATCTATCCTTTGTCCTTATAATAAATTTTCGTGACACCGTGGTCGTCCTTTGTGACCCGGTAATTCTTGTTATCTATGTAAAAAAAGCACAAGATTTGGCATAATCAATTTGCGTATGCGTCACGCGATAAATGATTAAAAAACCTTGTTTTTTAAGCGGAAATCCCATATAATTACGAAAACGTTTTCGAACAATGATCATAACATAATCACAAATTCAACAGTGTCAAATCAGGATGATTGTTTATTTACAAGTTATACGCGGAACCTGTTGACAGTTCAAAATATCCCGGTGTAGTCCCTGAACATACAGGATGTTCAGGGAAATAAAAATCAGTCAGTTATGGCCTCAATCAAAGAAATAGCCAAAGAAGCGAATGTTTCACCGGCAACTGTATCAAAAGCTCTCAATCAGCGAAAAGATATCAGCGAAGCAACCCGCCAGAGAATAATCAGGATCGCGGAATCGCACGATTTTGTCCCCAGTTCATTGGGCCGGAATCTGAAAAATCAGCGGACCGAGAATATCGGTGTGATTTTTTGCCGTGAATCACAACCGCTTTCCGCAAATCCGTTTTATTCACGGGTGCTCGAAGGAATCGAAGCGGAATTGGCGATGAACAATTACAACCTGGTCCTGCATTTACTGCCCAACGATTATACAGGCACACTGCCGAAAATGCTGCGCGAAGGTCAGGTCGATGGTGTCATCCTGGCCGGGGTACTTCGTCCTGATTTTATCCAGCGTCTGCGTAATCTGAGCGTTGGTGCGGTGCTGGTCGATCCTAAAATTATCATTAATGACTTCAGTCAGATATTGATTGATAACGAACATGGTGCCTTTCAGGCGGTTGAACATTTGATCAGATGCGGGCACAAGCGCATCGGTTTCATATCCGGTAACCTGGACCGGCTGAGTTTCATCGAGAGATTCAAGGGCTATAAAAAAGCTCTGCAATATTATAAAATTGAATTCGAGCAGGAACTTGTTCAATCGGGTGGACTTGAACAGGGTTACGAACATACCCGGAAGCTCATCCAAATGGATAATCCCCCGACGGCCATCTTTGCGGCAAATGATATCAATGCCATTTACGGGTATAAAGCGGTCAAAGACAGCGGGTTAAGAATACCGGAAGATATCAGTGTCATAGGATTCGATGATATCGAACTGGCTAAAATATCTTCTCCACCATTGTCCACAATTCGCGTGTATAAAGAGGAGATGGGGTCGATCGCGGTAAGGATCCTGCTGCAGATTATCAATAATGAGCTGGGTAAACCGGTGATAACGCTGGTTCCCACAAAACTTGTGGAGAGAGAATCGGTTGGTTACGTGAAGTAATCCGTTTCTGAACGGAGACCGGATCATATTTATGGTCGTGAATCGATGACGGTTCTTGTGATGCACAAAACTTTCAATCCTTTATAATTCAGTCGTTACCAGAAGATTTATCCGCCGCTGGCGGCAATTACCTTTTAAAAGGATGTAGTGAGGGATTTTTTAAACCGATACCGAGGAGCCAGGAGGATGTTAAAAATTTTGCATATATCTGTTGCGGTTATATGTGCTTTCGTTGCCTGTACATCATCTTCATTTGAACAAAAACTTACCATGCCGGCCGTATTCAGTGATCATATGGTCTTGCAGCAAGGTCAAAATATTGCGCTATGGGGGAGGGCAAAAGCCGGACAGACTATCGAGGTGCATTATCGGCAACAGACCATTTCGACTGAGGTAGATGCAGACGGCCGCTGGCGTACTTCTTTGAAGCCGGAAAGTCCCGGAGACCCGGACAGTATGATCATCCGCTGCGGTGATGAGCAGTTGATTTTTGATAATGTGCTGGTCGGTGAGGTTTGGCTGTGCTCAGGGCAATCGAATATGGAAATGCCGCTGACCGGATTTCTGCCCGGTGATCCGATCATGAATTCAGAGAAAGAGATCGAACAGGCAAACTACCCGCAAATGAGGATGTTTACCGTAAAGCGCGATGTTGCCTTCAGCCCGAAGGATGATTGCGCCGGGCAGTGGCAGGTATGTACGCCAATGGCCGCCAGATATTTCAGCGCAACGGCATACTTCTTCGGACGGACGATTTATCGTGAATTAAACGTGCCGGTCGGGTTGATCCATACCAGCTGGGGCGGTACACCGGCCCAGTCCTGGATGGATGCAAGATATCTATCGGCCTTCAGTGAATTTGACAGCGTGTTGAAAAAGATCGAATCCGCTCGGGATCAGGTCAGGACGCTGGATAACTGGCTTGGCCAGTGTCCGCAGATACAAGTTGATGATGCGAAGGAAAATAAATGGGCGATACTGGATTTCAAGGATGAAGGGGTGGCGGCCAGAGATTTCAACGATCAGGCATGGAAAATGATGGATTTGCCCAAAACCTGGGAAACTTCTGAAATCGGCCAGTTTGACGGGGTGGTGTGGTTCCGCAGAACAATTGATCTTCCGCCGGATATGGTTCAGAAAGACCTGACTCTTCAACTGGGCCCTGTCGACGATATGGATATTACCTTTTTTAACGGTGTAAAAATCGGCGAAACGCAGCAGGAAGGTTTCTGGAAAGAAAACCGTGTTTATACGATTCCGGCAGATCTGACCAGAGAAAATGAAAATGTTATTGCGGTCAGGGTTATGGATCATCAGGGGGGCGGCGGGATCTTCGGTGACGCGGGGCAGATGAACATATATATGAAAGATGATCCACAAAAAGTGGTACCAATCGCAGGGGCATGGAAATACCTGCCGGTGGCGGAATACAGAGGTGGCACCTTTTTTCTTTTTGAAACGGGTACGCAGCAATATTATCAAAGACCAAGACTTGCCGTAGATCTGGGCCCGTATACCCCGACGACATTGTACAATGCGATGATAAATCCGCTGGTTCCTTACACGATGCGGGGGATTATCTGGTATCAGGGTGAATCCAATACCGGTAATCCAAAACTGTACACGCATTTGTTTCCGGCGATGATCCGCAACTGGCGCATCGTCTGGAAGCAGGGTGACTTTCCGTTCTATTTTGTTCAGATTGCACCCTATGATTACGGGGAGGGTACGCGATCGCAGGAATTGCGGGAGGCGCAGATGAAAGCGCTGCAGGTGCCCAATACAGGTATGGCGGTCACCCTTGACATCGGGAATCCGGAAAATATACACCCGGCCAACAAACAGGAGGTCGGGCGTAGACTGGCGTTATGGGCGCTTGCCAAAACCTATGGGAAGGCTGTTGCCTTCTCCGGACCGCTGTACCGGTCGATGGAACCAGCCGGTGATCTGATTATCCTCTCATTTGATTATGCAGAGGATGGTCTGACCGCCAAAGGGAAATCACTCGATCATTTTCAGATAGCCGGGAAAGACAGGGTCTTCAGAGTGGCCGAAGCCCGGATTCAGGGGAATATGGTGGTTGTTTCAAGTCAGACGGTACCTGAACCGGTTGCGGTCAGGTATCTTTGGGATAACACTTCGGAAGCCGATTTGTTTAACAAGGCCGGTCTCCCGGCGTCGTCTTTTCGAACCGATGACTGGGAGGACGAAGATCTTTAATGGGATGATGGTCAATCTTTGACACGGATACATGGCAAGAAAAAGTACCATAGGAGATATCGCCAGAGAGCTTGGTGTTTCGAAGGCACTGGTATCGTTCGTGCTTAACGGGAAAAGTAAGGAAAAGCGCATCAGCGATGAAATGACGGCGAAAGTTCTGGAGGTGGCCAGGCGTCTCAATTACGTGCCTAACTATCTGGCAAAAAGTCTGCGGGAAGGAAAATCAGACACACTTGGATTAATTGTTGCGGATATCTCGAATCCGTTTTTTGCCAAACTGGCCCGGTATGTTGAAATTGAGGCATCCAGATTTAATTATAAAGTTATATTCAGTAATTCCGATGAGCGGAAAGGAAAATTTGCATCGCAGTTAAATATTTTAAAGAACGGTCAGGTTGACGGTTTTATCCTGACGCCGCCGATCGGTAGTGAAGCGCAACTGCTGATGCTCAAAAAACAAAAAATTCCGTTTGTGGTCGTAGACAGGGTATTCAAGGGGGTGGATTGTCATACAGTGATCATTGACAATTATCGCGCCGGATATGATGCGACATTACGGCTCATCAAAAACAATCGTAAAAATATCGCGGTGCTCAATGTAAACAATCAGCTGATTATTATGCAGAACAGGGTTAAAGGATTCAAGGCCGCCCTTGAGAAAAGCGGACTGAAGGTCAATCCATCGCTGATCAAGCATCTCCGGTTCAGTCATGAAAAGCATAGTATCATGAAAGCGATACAGGAGATCATCGCTGCCGGGGCGGACGGTCTGCTTTTTACCACCAATAAACTCGGGGTGCTGGGGATCGAATGTCTGAGAGAGCTGGGGGCCAGAATTCCTGAGGACATATCGGTATTCAGTTTTGATGATACTTTAGCCTATGAGGTTTCCTACACGCCCATTTCAGCGATTGTGCAGCCTCTGGAAAGAATGAGTAAAAATGCCGTACGGATACTGATGGGCATCATTGCAGGCAAATATGCCGCTGATCAATATGAACATATTGAACTGCCGGTTGATTTTGTTTACCGGGCATCTTGCATTTGATACTTTCAGTGGTTATTTTGCTAAAACGTTTAAGCATTATTTTAGATCAACTGTTGTATTGAGGCAGGGGGTGAGGAGCGGGGATTTAACTCGTTAAAAATATATGCATTATTTTTGGATGCTTGATGGTTTGCGATCGGACGGTGGCTGCTGATCTTTATTTGCCCGGTGATTGGAAACTGTTGCCGGCAAGATTGAAGACTGAACATCAACCTGGTTGAAAGAAAAGAAAATGGGTAAAACGCAAAAAATATGTTTCAGAGAAAAAGTCTCATATGGCTTCGGGGATCTGGCCTCATCCATGTTCTGGAAATTGTTCTCGATGTTTCTGCTGTTTTTCTACACCGATATATTCGGCATATCGGCTGCGGCGGTGGGAACCATGTTTTTATTGACCCGGGTGTGGGATGCCGCCAATGATCCATTGATGGGAATGATCGGCGACCGGACCAATACGCGCTGGGGTAAATTCAGGCCTTATCTGCTCTTTGTGTCCGTGCCCTTTGCGGTGATCGGCATCTTAACATTTACCACGCCCGATCTCAGCGAGAATGGAAAACTGATCTATGCCTACGTGACCTATACGTTGATGATGATGGTTTACACCGCGGTCAATGTGCCCTATGCCTCTCTGCTTGGTGTAATGACCAATGACTCCGGGGAAAGGACATCGCTGGCATCTTTCCGGTTTATCGGTGCTTTTACCGGCGGCATACTGGTAACGGCGACGGCGAATTCGCTGGTCGAATATTTCAGTGCCGGTACCGATATGGCTACAGGTTATCAACTGACCATTACGGTCTATGCGGTGCTGGCTGCGATCTTCTTTATGCTGACCTTTGCCGGAACAAAGGAGCGTCTGAAACCGGCGGTGGTGCAATCCCCGTCATTAAAGGACGACCTGCGCGATCTTGCGAAAAACGGCCCGTGGTTTCTAATGCTTGGCGCCGGGATCTCGATCCTGATATTCAATTCACTGCGTGATGCCACAATATTGTATTATTTCAAATATTTTATCGGTGATCAGAATGTGATCTTCTTTGGCAAGGTCGGTCAGGGGGCATTGGCTTCGGTATTTATGAGCACGATGCTGGGGGCCAGCCTCGTAGGCGTGATACTTGCCAAGCCGGTCTCTGCCCGGATCGGGAAAAAAAACACCTTTATGCTGGCCGGGATAGTATCAGCAGTGCTCAGCATCCTTTTCTTCTTCATTCCCCCTTCGCAGATTCTGCTGATATTTTTTGTCAATATTCTGATCGGCATCTCAGCGGCCATTGTGTTTCCGCTGGTATGGGCCATGTACGGTGACGTTTCCGACTATTCCGAGCTGAATACCGGCAGAAGGGCCACCGGTCTGATCTTTTCCTCCTCCTCAATGTCCCAGAAGATCGGCTGGACGATCGGGGGTGCCATCAGCGGGTGGCTCCTGGCAGCATTCAGTTTTGAAGCCAATGTAGCCCAGACGGCGGACACGATCCTGGGCATTCGCCTGATGATCAGTATGTTCGCTGCAATCGGTGCTTTGATTTCGGTCGGATTTATGTATTTTTATCCTCTGACTGAGGACCGTATGCATAAAATTGAAGCGGAGCTGGAGACAATCCGGACAAGATCGGATTCGTAAAACAAGCATGCGCATGGCAATGAAACCGGTAAGTACACAAAAGGCGTTGCCTCAGGCTTGGGTCTGTTAAATAAGCTGGCACTGTAAAAAAGGAATCTCATAGGGTGAACCAATTATGAAACAGGTGTGGCGGGAACTCCTGATCCTGATCGCTGCCCTGATCCTTGCCTGTGGCTCGAAGACCACTGATCCGGACGGATCTAATCCGCCGGAGATAGGATCCTTCCTCTGGCTGCACAGCGAGGGAAACAAAATTGTTGATGAAGAGGGGAATATCCGTATTTTACGCGGGGTCAACCGTTCAGGATTTGATTATGATAAATCCGGTGCCGGAATCAGCGAAGACGAAATCGCATATATCTGTTCAGTATGGAAAGCTCAGATCATTAGGCTGCCGTTTAATCAGGACTGGATCATGCGCGATCCTGATTATATAGTGTTTTTTGATAAGATAATCGGCTGGATCAATAAAAATGGCGCCTATGCGCTGCTGGATCTGCAATGGCGCAATACCGCTGTCAAAATACCGCCAATTCCGGATGAGGAAGCTATAGGTATGTGGCAAATAATTGCCGAAAAATATAGAGACAATCCCGGCGTTTTATACGATATTCACAATGAGCCGCATGATACGACCTGGCAGGCATGGCGGGAGCGGGCAAGCCAGATCATCGAGGCAATACAGTCGGTACATCCACGGGCCCTGATATTTGTCGGTGGGATGGACTGGGCCTACGATTTGCGCGGATGGGGGGCGAATCCTCTGCCGTATGCCAATGTGGTCTATTCCAGCCATCCCTATCCTTTTAAAGCGGAGCCGTGGGCCTGGGCGAAATATTTTGGCGATGTGGCGGATAAATATCCCGTTTTCATCGGTGAATTTGGCGGTGAGAGTTCGCACCTGCAATGGGGCAGAGAACTGCTGGCCTTTATGGATGATAAAAAACTGGGCTGGACGGCATGGTCATGGTCCAATTACACCTATCTGACCCAGGATGACCGTCGCACGCCAACCGAATTCGGACAGCTGGTTCTGAATGCGCTGCTTGTCCATGCCGGTCAGCCGCCGGCGGCCACTCTCGATATTGACGATCTGCGTGTTGAAAATCCGGGAAGCGAGAGTGTCACCATAACCTGGAGCACCGGTTCAGATGCGGATGGAAAAGTACGTTATGGTAAAACCTCGTCCTATACGGATTCCGTATATGCACAGACAATGATTAAGGTACATATCATAAAACTCTACAATCTGGAACCGGCGACGCTTTATCATTTTAACGTGGCTTCTGTTGACCGGTACGGAAACCAGGCTGAAACGCCGGATTCGACATTTACGACTATGCCGTGAATGTCCGTTTACATATATTCAAATATTTACAGAAAAATTACCTGCCAATCTGCTCATGCAGAATTATCCGGGATTCAGACTGATTCCGGCAACAAGGCAGACCAGCATGGAGGACTGACACCGTATGTCTCCAATTATTCATAGGCCTCAGTTGATAGACAACATGATATACGTCACGGTTCGTCAACAGAGTAAAAATTTTAAGCTTGCATTTAAATATTTTAATACATAGACTTGCTAAAACGATTAAGCATCCTTGTGAAGTAGATTATTTCGGAAAAATCCTCTGAGAGAGAAGGCAATGTATGAAAAAAGAATACTATCTGGGTGTTGACATCGGCGGTACCAAATCGGCGGTTCTGGCCGGCACGGCTCAGATGGAAATCCTGGACCGGATTCAATTTGCCACGGAGACCGATCAGGGCCCGGATCATGCAATCAACCATCTGCTGTATTATGCCTCAAAACTAACTGAAAAATTTGCAGACAATACCCTGCTGGCTATCGGTATAAGTTGCGGAGGGCCATTAGACAGCAAAAAAGGTATCATCCAGTCACCGCCAAATCTTCCCGGATGGGATAACATTCCCATTGTTCAATTGTTCAGGGACAAGTTTAATGTCCCCACATATCTGCAGAACGATGCCAATGCCTGTGCGCTGGCCGAATGGCGTTTCGGAGCGGGAAAAGGGACCGATAATATGATATTCCTGACCTTTGGTACCGGCCTGGGCGCCGGACTGATCCTGGATGGGCGGCTTTATACCGGTACCAACGACCTGGCCGGCGAGATCGGGCATATCCGCCTGGCCGAAGATGGTCCCAAAGCTTACGGTAAAAAAGGCTCCTTTGAAGGCTTCTGCAGCGGATCCGGGATTGCCCGGCTGGCCAGCCTGATTTTGTCCGAAAAACTCAGAAAAAAAGAACGCGTTTCCTTTGTACAGACCGAAAGCGAACTAGATAATATCACCACCAAAGACCTGGCAGATGCGGCCGCGAAAGGCGATAAAACCGCCCTCGAAATATTTGAGATATCGGGCAGATACCTGGGCATCGGTCTGTCGATCCTGATTGACGTGATCAACCCGCAGCGGATCGTGATCGGGAGTGTCTATGCGCGTAATCCGCACCTGTTCGAAGCGGCGTGTCAGGCGGTGATCGAACAGGAGGCCCTTCGTCCGGCGGCGGATGTGTGCGAAATCGTTCCGGCTGCTCTGGGTGACCAGGTGGGCGACTATGCCAGTCTGAGTGTGGCGATGATGGATATTTGATAGTTGAATTTATGCCGATAAAGAATAGGCGAAAGGTAAAAGTGTAAATGCCATCCCGACGCCTGCTCAAGCATCCTGCTGGGGCGTACAGGATGAGATATTCCATCCCGCCTCTGGCGGGAAAAGGTAAAAGGGTAAAAACCAAGGGCGCGAGAAAATCATGGATAGGATCATTCAAAGACTGATGATTAGATATCCTGCTTTAGTGCCGTGCAGGCATGACATCGAAAAGGCATTCGGTATCTTGAGTAAATGTTATGAAAGTAAGAACAAATTGCTTATCTGCGGCAACGGCGGGAGTGCCGCGGATGCGGACCATATTGTCGGAGAACTGATGAAGAGCTTCTCCCGCACACGGATTCTCCCTGAATCCATTCAACACAACTTAAAAAATACTGCTCCGGATAGGGGGGCCTATCTGGCATCGACCCTTCAGCCGGCCCTGAGCGCCATTTCCCTGACATGTCACAGCGCGCTGAATACTGCATTCGCCAACGACGCTGATCCGCAATTGATTTTTGCCCAGCAGGTCATCGGTTATGGTACTGAAGGGGATGTTCTTTTGGCCATATCGACTTCCGGAAATGCCGAAAATGTGGTCGATGCTGTGATTACTGCAAAATCTATCGGTTTAGCAACAATAGCCCTTAGCGGATCATCGGGTGGCAAATTGAAGGAATACTGCGATGTGACCATCCTGGTTGACGGATCGACGACTGGTGAAATACAGGAACTGCATTTACCAGTGTATCACACCTTGTGCGAAATGCTTGAAAATAAATTTTTTAGTGTTCAGGCCATGGAAAATGTATAAAATGCAGGCCATCAAATGTTTACAATATTACATCAAAAGTATCTGTTTATATTTATCATCATGATTGCCACAATGAAATCGACCACTGCACAGCCACACGACAGTAACCAGCCGGCTGGCAGCAGCGGAATCAGTTTAAATTCCGGAAAATCGGTGGCGTGGAAACTGTATTTTGGGGAGCAGGATAGTGCTGCACCAATGACCCCTGAAGAACTCAGAACAGGCAAACGTAAATCCATTGCTGCGCAGGTGCCCGGAAATGTTGAAATAGATCTGTTGAATGCAGGCCTTATCCGGGATCCGATGATCGGAAACAATGTGTATGATCTGCGCCAATACGAGACCTATCAGTGGTGGTATCAGAGTACATTCAAAAAACCGGGCATTCCTGATAACCACCGGATCGAGCTCTGTTTTGAGGGCATTGACTGTATCGCAGATATCTGGCTGAATGATCATAAGATCGGCCATACCGACAACATGTTTATCGCTCAGCGTTTTGATGTCACCGATCTGCTGGAAAATGAAAATGACCTGTATATATGCATTTTTTCGCCGGTGCTGGAAGGGCGAAAATATCCCAGAGAGCAATTCGGGGTGAGGTATGATGCCCTCGCCGAAGCGGTCAATGTCCGCAAAGCCGCCCACATGTATGGATGGGATATTCTCCCAAGGCTGGTCAGTGCCGGTTTGTGGAAGGATGTGCGTCTGGAAATTATTCCGCCGACACAGTTCCGTTCGGTGTACTGGGTAACCAAATGGGTGGATCCGGAGAAAAAGACCGCATCCATGTATGTGGACTGGGATTTCGTGACCGAACGTCTCAATATCGATGATCTGATATTGAAGATCAGGTTACAGCGTGGCGAAAGCATCATTTATGATCAATCGCTGAAATTATACACCACTGTTTCCCGTCAACGTCTCTGGGACCTGCAGAATGTGGATCTCTGGTGGCCCAGGGGGTGTGGCGAGCCGGCATTATACGATGCCACACTTCAGATTACGGATGCCGACGGAAATGTCCTGGCGGCAGACCGGCAGAAGATCGGGATACGGACAGCGGAACTGCTCCGGAGCGAGGCCAATACGAAAGAACAGCCGGGCGAGTTTGTCTTTAAGATCAATAAAGAAAAAATATTTGTCAAAGGCACCAACTGGGTTCCTCTGGACGCCCTGCACAGCCGGGATAGGCAGCATATTAAAAAAACAGTCAAAATGCTGGTTGATCTGAACTGCAATATGGTCAGGATGTGGGGCGGCAACGTGTATGAACAGGATGAATTCTACGATCTCTGTGACGAGAACGGCATCATGGTATGGCAGGACTTTGCCATGGCCTGCACCACCTACCCCCAGGATGAATCCTTTGCCAAAAGAATAGAGCAGGAGGCAGCGTCGGTGATTAAGCGGCTGCGCCACCACCCGAGTCTGGTGCTCTGGGCCGGCAACAACGAAAACGATATCTCTCTGGAGTGGGCCTGGGACCAGGTATACCTGGATCCAAACAAAGATATCATCAGCCGTCAGATTTTGCCTGTAATGATCCGGCGCCTGGATCCAAAAACCGCCTATCTGCCCAGCTCACCTTACATCAGTCCGGAAGCATATCGGCTGGCGGCGGAAGCTGATCCGAGGTTTGCCGCTTATCCGGGTAAAATTGATCAGAATTTTGCGCCCGAGCAGCATCTCTGGGGGCCGCGGGGTTATTACAAAGCCCATTTTTATACAGAAAACACAGCCAAATTCGTCAGTGAGATCGGGTATCACGGCTGCCCCAACCGCGAAAGTCTCGAAAAGATGATGGATAAGGATTCTGTATATCCGTGGATAAAAGACTTTGAGTGGAACGATCAGTGGCAGACCAAGGCCTGCAGGTCGCACCCGTATTCCACTGAAACCATTAAACGCAACGACCTGATGATCAACCAGATTAGAGAAGTATTCACGGAGGTGCCAACCGATCTCGATCGGTTTATCCAGGCATCACAGATCATTCAGGCTGAGGCCACGAAGTATTTTATCGAATTCTGGCGGATGAACAAATTTGACCGGAACGGTATTCTCTGGTGGAACCTGCGTGACGGCTGGCCGGTAATTTCCGATGCTGTGGTGGATTACTATTACAGCAAGAAACTCGCTTATCATTATATCAAACGGGTGCAGACAGATGTGTGCGTCATGATCGGTGATGCAAAAGAAAAGGGGCACCCAATCGTTATCGTGAATGATACCCGTAAAAATGTACAGGGAACCTTTTCGATCAAGGATGCGGATAGCGGTGCGTTGCTTGTTAACCAGTCATTCAACATTGACAAAAATGGAAAAACCGCTGCGGGATTTTTAACCGAAAGCGATAAGACCAAATTATGGTTGATTGAATGGGAAGTCAGCGGTAAAACATATAAGAATCATTATTTCGCTTATGAACCGCGGGTGAAACTGGATGAATATTTAAAATGGATGCCCCTGATAAAACCGGATGAATAAGGTTGTATGCTGAATAAAAACAAGTCGTAAACAGATCTATACTAATTTAAGGCAAGGATACGGTATGCTGTGAATTCAAAAAAGAAAAAAAATTTGCTTGCATTTTGCACATATGGCTGGTATAATTACGAAAACGTTTTCGGAATTTCCACAGATTCACGGTTTTTCCGGTAAATAAATTATTGATTAAGCCTGATGTTTTATAAAATCCTGCCCGGTTTTCTCAGATTTTAGTCTTATTGCGAAACGCGAAGCAGATTCCTCATCAGGCGCGTATTTATACCGTACTTTCAGCAAGCAAACAAGGCGTTTAATTAATATATACCCTGCATTACATTTTTTATCGAAAATATTGGTTTTATGATTCAGAAAACGTACCGCTTTAAGGTGCGGTAATAATTGGTAATTTTACTTCATGGAAGGGGTAGTGAAAAACCGGTTATGTGATTTTTGTCGCTTATTTTAATTCCGCAATTTTATAAAATAATCTTTAAGCTGTGGTAATAAAATATTGAAAATGACGGCTATTCTACAAATTGATCCGGCTTTCTTAAGAATACAGATCCGCTGGGTCGCAGGAAAGATTTTTGGTTTGCTTTTGCTGTGGGATCTGGAGGCGACCTGAAAAATCTGATAAATCCTGAGATGAAATACGAGGTGCAGGTTTGATTCATATTTCATATTTCATTTATTTGACGCTGTTTTAAAAGATTATCCTAACCAACTAATTTAAGGAGGGAGTTATGCATCGACTGTTATTGTTAACATTTTTTGTAATCCTGGCCTTTCTCGGCAGTTCTGCCGCCCAGATGCTGTTTGAATTTGAAGCGGATGAGCAGGGGTGGAAGGATAATGGCTGGGGTGGCGGTCTCACCAGCGTCGTATGGGCGGCGGATCCCAGTGGTGAGTCCGCCGGCGTGTTGTCGGTAGGCTATGATATCGGCGCCGATAAAAAGGGTGTCCTGGAATATCCGACGACAGACGCAACCACCGGTCAATTGATCACTTATCATGTCTGGCTGCCGGCGGATTTTCCCGATGGTGTCGACTTTGAGCTCTGGCTTCAGGACAATGCTTCCTGGGCCTGGTCGGACGTCGGATACACTATTTTCAAATCACAGGACATTCCGAAAGAAGTCTGGTACCCGCTCACGACGGACATCGTCGCCCTGACGCTCAGGAGCAGCAATGTCGATCTGATGGCCAATAAGATCGGCAAGGGCGGTATCCAGCTCGGTGCGTGGAACGTCACCGGTGACGATACACTCTGGTCAGGCACCTTTTATGTGGACAATGTGGGATTGATCGGCGCAGCACCGGAATATTTTTCACAGTTTGAGACCGATGAACAGGGATGGAAAGACAACGGCTGGGGAGGCGGCCTCACCGGCGTTGTATGGGCAGCGGATCCCAGCGGAGAATCGGCGGGAGTGTTGTCGGTGGGCTATGATATCGGCGCCGACAAAAAAGGGGTCCTTGAATTTCCGAGCACAGATGCAACCGCCGCTTCGGTTATTTCTTACAGTGTCTGGCTGCCGGCTGATTTTCCAGATGGTGTCGATTTTGAACTCTGGCTTCAGGACAATGCTTCCTGGGCCTGGTCCGATGGTGGATACACAATTTTCAAATCACAGAACATTCCCAAAGAAGTATGGTTCCCGCTCACGACGGACATCGTCGCTCTTACACTTCGGAGCACCAATGTAGATCTGATCAACAATAAGATCGGCAAGGGCGGCATCCAGCTGGGTGCCTGGAATGTCACCGGAGATGATACCACCTGGTCGGGTACATTCTATGTAGACAACGCCGCACTGTTGAGTTCTGATCTGGGCAATGTCTGGCACCTGACGGACTTTGAAAACGTGGCTGCCGGTGTACAGGGATTTACCCTGGCCACCTGGGGCCCTGCCGGCATTTCCATTGAACGGTTGGAGGATCCTACCGGCCAGAGTAACGGGGTGCTCAGTCTGAATCACGATTACAGCGCAGCTCCGGTCGGATCCAAAAAATCATTTATCTCTAAAGAGGGTGTGATCCTTCATTCTACGGAAACCGGAACCCATGTCGAAACGATTACTATTGACGTCTATATTCCGGAAGATTTCCCGGAAAGTTCTGTTTTTGAAACGGTATTTAACGGTGCGGCAACGATCCCTGAGTGGACCTGGACACCAACCGCTTATGATTCCTCAAAATATACCAGAGGGCAGTGGAACACCTTTTCCATTGATGTCCAGGCGCTGATCGACAGTGCCAAGGCCGATCCGATGAAGACCGCCACAGTCGGTGTACAGATATATACCAACGACGACGCCGAAACATGGTCCGGATCGGTTTATTATGATAATCTGATTCTCTGGGGTATTCCACAGCCTGAGGGCGCACTGGCAGCACCGCCGCTGGCCATCAGCACCGATACAACTGCTGTTCCGGGTGGCTCCGGTATTGTCGATTTTGTCCGCTTTGACTGGGTGGATAATACACTCGGCACTGAGAAATATAACATCTATATGAGCACTTCGCCGTTTACCAATATTGAAGATCCCAATGTCATAAAATATGCGGCCGACATACCACATGGGCTGGAAAAATATGCCCATCGTCCTTATACAAGCGATGGTGCCACCCAGACCTACTATTATGCCATTACGGCCACAGACGGTATTGATGAGACGGGATACACCGTAGAGGCATCGGGTTCTGCAACCGTTAAAACCACACCAACCTGGAAAATCAAATATGTTCCCGATTTCGCAAACACATTTGTCCTCGACGGGTTGGATGATGAATTTAGTACGTACAAGGAAGAATATCAGATCACACCTGAAACAGGCAGTTATGCCAATGGAGATCCATGGGCACCCGGCGGCAATGATCTGGACTTTAAAGTCACTATGGTAATCGATGACAACTACCTTTATTTATCCGGCGATGTTACCGATGACGATCTGAGATATGTCGAAGGTGGATTCCAGGCCTGGCAGGGGGATGCGCTGGAACTGTATATGGGATTCTATAATATACTTGATCTGAAAGAATTGCATCAGAAGGGCAGCAACGATGGTACAAACAGCGACTGGAGAATCAGCTTTACGTCAATGAATGATATTCAGTTGAGTGGTTATATATCCACTGAAATACCGGGATTGGAATCGGTTGTCTATCAAAAATTTACCGGTGATGGTTATATCGTTGAAGTAAAATTTAATCTTGACTCTCTGGCAGAGGGTGATTTCGAGGTAACCGACGGTATGTGGATGCCGTTCAAGATTGACAATACGGATCAGGATCCGGAGCTCGCAGGCGATGAGGCAAGGACCTTAATCTGCGGAGTTGGCGCGTTACCCACCGGTGATGCCGATATCGACCTGGATCAGGATTGGCTGCGTCCGCATTGCTGGGGTGTGCTGGAGGTCGTTGGCGGCCCGGAAAGTATCAATGATATGGCCGAGACGGCGAGAATATTCAGATTATATGACAACTATCCGAATCCATTCAACCCGGCCACGACGATCAAGTACGAGATCCCCAAAAAATCGCTGGTCCACCTGAAAGTCTATGATATTCTCGGACGGGAAGTAGCCACTCTGGTCAACGAAGAAAAACCCGCTGGAACCTATTCGGTCAACTTCGATGCCTCGCGCTATGCCAGCGGTATTTATTTCTACAAGATCACAGCGGATGAATATTCATCGATCAAGAAGATGATGCTGTTGAAGTAACCTGTTTAGAGGGGGCCGGATCATCGGCCTCCTCAGTTTTTACAATACTTGATTGTCAACCTGGAAGACAGCCACAGGGAAGACAGAGGTTATAAGAGATCAACCAATAAACAAAGTCTGCTAATAAAGATAATTAGCTTTGAAATAAGATATTCCATTGTTTTTAAAAATTAAAAAGTCCTGAAATTTATCAGACTAACCTGCATGTTCTCTGTGGTTTACTGAAAAGGCATGCCGGCGGATAAGGGAATCCCATAAAGGTTAGCCTGTAACAGATTTAGTCTTCATCCCGTCGGCAGCTGACTCCTTCTAATCGACAGTTGGAAAAATAATTTCTAAGACGATATGGAAATATGTAGTTGAACAAACACTACAAAGCAAATATATAAGTCTCCATAAAGCACAGGTAAGCCATGAAAATGTACTCAAAGTTTTTGATCTCACATTTTTGCTTAGTTTTAATTCTCGGCATGAACGTGCTCTTACAGGCGGGGACCACCGGTAAAATTGCCGGTGTGGTGACGTATAGGGAAACCGGTGAACCACTGGCCGGTGTGAATGTGATCATCGAGGGGCAGAATCTCGGTGCCGCATCCGATGAGGACGGCAGCTATTACATATTGAATATTCCGCCTGGCGTCTACACCATAAAGGCAATCTATATCGGCTATAACACGCAGGTTGTCGAAGAGGTGCGGGTTCAGGTCGACCTGACGACACGCCTGGATTTCGAACTGAGCACATCCATCCTGGAGAGCACCGAAGAGGTTGTAGTCGTTGCCGAGCGCATTATTCAAAAAGACCTGACCTCCTCCGAGATCAGTATGCAGGCCGATCAGATCAAGGCATTACCGGTCCGGGATGTACCTAGTCTTCTGAGTTTGCAGGCAGGCATCACCCGGGATGCATCCGGTGACCTGCATATCCGGGGCGGGCGGACGACGGAGATCAGTTATATGGTGGATGGTGTGCAGGTGATGAATGCGGTGAACCGCTCCGCCGGGATCAGTATCGATGACCAGTCGATCGAAGAGCTGAAAGCGATCACCGGAACCTTTAATGCCGAATACGGGCAGGCACTGTCGGGGGTGGTGAATATTGTCACCAAGAAGGGGACGAATAAATTCACGGTAAATGCGACAGCCTATATGGGCGATTACCTGAGTTTTGATGATGACGTGTATTATCTTCAGACCAACCGTGATTGGGCGGTCGAGGCCGCCAATGCGCTGGCTTCCACGGAAGGCTCCCGCCGCCCGGGCCGTTCGATAGGGTCGAGGTAGACCGTGGCGGGACCAAGCAGGAAGTTGTCG